>Ga0154020_10002786_pt1 | contig 21282 bp, 19 predicted proteins | sample Klosneuvirus_201_FD_109709 | JGI IMG/M metagenome (GOLD analysis project Ga0154020, IMG submission 109709) | Active sludge microbial communities from wastewater, Klosterneuburg, Austria - Klosneuvirus_20160825_MG | ecosystem: Engineered > WWTP > Aerobic digester > Activated sludge | place... | reverse complement strand
TGGGAGCGGAGATCGCCGGCCGACCGCAGGGTCTCGCGGGCGCGCTGCAGAAGCTCGATGCGTATGCGAAGCGGATCCCGATGGACGTCGCGCCGGCGATGGCGCCGCTCGCGATGGTGAACCCGCTGGCGGGCGCGGGGGGGTTCTCGAGTCTCTTCTCCACGCACCCCTCCACCGAGGAGCGCGTGGCGCGACTGATGGCGCGATGAACGTGGAAGGAAGGAGGAGGCGAGGCCGCACGGCCTCGCCTCTTTCATCCTTCAGCCTTCATCCTTCGCAAGCCGATGGAAGACGGCATCACGAACCTCCTGGCCGCCCTTCAGGTGCTCCACCACGATCCGCTCGAGCAGCTCCGACGTGACGTGCGCGTACCAGGTGCCCTCGGGATAGACCACGACGATCGGTCCGCCGGCGCAGACCCCGAGGCAGGGCACCTCGGAGCGCTTCACGCGCTGCGGGCCGAAGAGCAGGTCCTCGCGCTGCAGCAGGCTCGCCAGTTGCGAATAGATCGCGCGGCCCTTGCGGTCGGTGGTGCAGTAGCCTCCGGTGCAGACGATCACATGGCGGGTGTACGGCTCCATGACGGCGGGAAGCAGCTCGGGGTGCGCGACCATCACGCGTCCGGCTTCGGGACCTTGTTCTCCCCCGGCGGCGCGACGTAGCGAAGCGACTCGACGGGCGCGCCCCCGAGGAGGTGCTCGTCGAGGATCCGCTGCGCAGCGTCCACATCGACGCCGTGGTACCACACATCCTCGGGGTAGACGACGACCATGGGCCCGTGACCGCACTGGCCCATGCAGCCCGAGTGGTTCACGCGTACCCGCTGGGCGACGCCGGCCACGCGTAGCCCCTCCTTCAGGAGCGCGAAGGTCGCCGCGGAATCCTGCGACGTGCAGGTCTTGCCGCCGGTGCAGACGAAGACGTGCTTCTCGAACTGGCCCATCGTGGATCCTTGCGCGTTGGGGGGATCGGTCGCGGCGCGATGCGCGAACGACGCTGGTACATTCTACTCGGTCGCTCCCCGCGTCGGGCCACGAGTCATAGTCGTGACCAGCGTCTGGCCTCGTGGGTCGCCGACCACCCGACGATACCGCCCCCCTCACCGCCCTCCTCGATGCGCGCATCGCTCCGCTCCCCCGCCCTGCTCGTCGCGGCCAACCTCCTTGCGTCACCGCTCGCGGCGCAGGCCGCCGCCGCACCCGCCCCCACGCTCGCGCTGGCACATGCGAACGTCGTCGACGGCCGCACCGCGACCGTCGTCCGCGACGCGACGATCCTCATCGGCAACGGTCGCATCCGGAGCATCCGCGCCGGCGCCCCGGCCCCGGCCGACGCGATGGTGATCGACCTGCAGGGACGCTGGGTCGCGCCGGGGCTGATCGATGCGCATACGCACATCGCGACGCTCGCCAACGCGCGCCGCGCCCTCCACTCGGGCGTCACCACGGTGCGCTCGGCGAGTGTCCCGGCGTTCCAGGATGTCGCGATGCGCGACCAGGCACGCGCGGGCCAGATCGCCGCGCCGGACGTACTCGCCACCGGCGTCTTCGTCTCCCCGAACCTTGGGGAGACGGTGCTGGCGGACCCGCGACTCGGTGCGCTCGCCGGTGGCGTGAACACCCCCGAGCAGTTGCGCGCCCTGGTGCGCGTGAACCTCGACCGCGGCGTCGACTGGATCAAGACGCGCGGCACCGAGCGGGCGGGCCTGCCGGACACCGATCCGCGCAAGCAGGTCTACGACGAGGCGCAGCTTCGGGCGATCGTGGAAGAGGCCGCCACGCGCAACGTGCCCGTGATGGCGCACGCGCACGGCGACGAAGGCGCGTACGCGGCGGTCGCCGCCGGCGTGCGTAGCATCGAGCATGGCACGTATCTCTCCGACTCCACCCTGCGCCTGATGAAGGCGAAGGGGACCTGGTTCGTCCCAACGCTCTCGACGGTGGTGGACCTGACGCAGCCCGGCGGCGACTATGACGACCCGGTGCTCGTGCTCCGCGGCCAGCACATGGCGCCGCGCCTTGAGGAGACCATCCGGCGGGCGCATGCCCTGGGGATCCGCCTCGCGACCGGCGCCGACACCGACTACGGCCCGGAGAGCCTCACGCGCATCGCGCACGAAGTGATGCGATTCCATGGCCTCGGACTCACGCCGGTGGAGGCGCTCGCCGCCGCGACGAGCGGAGCGGCCGAGCTCCTCGGCATCGCCGACCGGACCGGCCGCGTGGCCGAGGGGATGGAGGCGGACCTGATCGTGCTGGAGGCGAACCCGCTCGAGGACCCGGCGCGCCTCCAGGATGTGCTGATCGTGATCACCAACGGTCGGGTCGCGCTGAACCGGCTCCCCTTCGGCCGCAGTGCCATCCGCTAACTTCCGGGCATGACACCTGAGACCGAGGCCGCGATCGCGGCGAAGGGGTACGCCCACCCCGAGAAGCTCGTGAGCACCGACTGGCTCGCGGCGCGCCTGGGCGATCCGTCGCTCCGGATCCTCGAGAGCGACGAGGACGTGCTGCTCTACGAGATGGGCCACATCCCCGGCGCGCAGAAGATCGACTGGCACGCCGACCTGAACGACCCGGTGGAGCGCGACTACATCGCGCCCGACGGCTTCACCGCGCTGCTGCGCGCGAAGGGGATCGACACGACCACGCCGGTGATCCTCTACGGGGACAAGAACAACTGGTGGGCGGCGTACGCGCTCTGGGTGTTCGAACTCTTCGGGTTCCGGAACGCGCGGCTCCTCGACGGCGGACGCGCGAAGTGGGAGGCGGAGGGTCGCGCGATGGTGACCGACGTGGCGCGCTTCCCCGCGACGACCTACGTGGCACCGCCGCGCGACGACGCGCGGATCCGCGCCTTCCTGCCGGAAGTGCTCAAGCACCAGTTCGCCAACGGCGCGATGATCGACGTGCGCTCCACTCCCGAGTACACGGGGGAGCGGACCCACATGCCCGACTATCCGCAGGAGGGGACGCTCCGCGGCGGGCACATCCCGGGCGCGCGCAATGTGCCGTGGGCGCGCGCGGCCAATCCGGATGGGTCGTTCAAGGCCGCCGCCGAGCTTCGCGCGATCTACGAGGGCGAAGCGGGACTGTCGCCGAGCCAGGAGATCGTGACGTACTGCCGGATCGGCGAGCGCTCGTCGCACACCTGGTTCGTGCTGCAGTACCTCCTGGGCTATCCGACGGTCCGCAACTACGACGGCAGCTGGACCGAGTGGGGGAATGCCGTCCGCACACCGATCAAGAAGGGGAGCGAGCCATGACCGAGGACGCGCCGAAGAAGGTCAACAACGTGGTCGTGCGCTGGGACGGTGATCACCGGTTCGACGCGAGCCGGCTGGGGAGCGAACGCGCGATCCGCATCGACGCGGACGCGCTCACCGGACCGGGCCCGGTCGATACGCTGCTCAGCGCGCTGGCGTCGTGCACGGGCGTGGACATCGTGGACATCCTCGAGAAGCGCCGCACGCCGGTGCAGGGGATGACGGTCGAGGTGCGCGGCGAGCGCGCGAACGCCGTGCCGGCGCGACTCGTGCGGATCCACCTGCAGTACCGCATCCGGGGCGCAGGCATCGAACGCGTGCACGCGGAGCGGGCGATCGAGCTCGCGGTGACGAAGTACTGCAGTGTGCGGGACAGCCTCGACCCGGCGTTGCCGGTGGAGTGGAGCCTCGAGCTGGCCTGAGGAGCGAGGGACGCGGCGAAGGATCGGGCAGCGAGGGTGGCGGGCAGAGGGGACGAAGAGGCGGGCGACACCCACTCCGGGAGCCGCCCGCGCATTGCATCTGCCGCCCGTCTTCTTCCTTCCGGCTTCTTCCCTCGGCCTACTGCTACGGCCCATCCTTGGTCCAGATCAACACCATTCCGCAGCGGCGATCGAGTCCGTTGAACTGCGCGGGGACCGTGGCAGGGCCGCTGTAGACCTCGATGCCCGCGATCTCGCGCGGGTTCGGGAGGAGTTCGAGCGGAAAGCGCGGGGGCATGGGGACGTTGTCGACCACGATCTGGATCGCGCAGGCACCGGCGCCATCCCCGTAGATCGATCCACCCTCGCGTTTGCTGATGGCGACGAGGTCCGGATTGCCTGAGGCGTTGGGCGTGGGTGCGAGCGAGATGCTCGGTGCCAGACGCAGGTAGTCCGCCGAGACGGGGAGATTGCGCTTGGTGATCTGCTCCTCGGTGAGGAAGAAGCCCCACCCCTGCTCGCGGCGCTTCTCGAACTCGATCATGCGCAGCGACCGACGCTCCTCGGTGACGACGACGCGATCCATCGTCTGGATCGCCGGCTCCATCGTGAACGAAAGCCGGAGCGTGTCGCGCACGCCCACCTGGATGATCGAGGAGATGGGCCGGAAGCCGATGCGACGGACGATGAGCAGGTACTGGCCGGCGGGCACGTCATTGAAGCGGAAGCGGCCCTGCGAGTTGGTCTGGAGCTTGATCTCCGTCCGGAGGACGGTGACCTCGGCGAACGAGACGGGCCGCAGGGAGGTGTCGGAGACGACGCCGTCGATGACGCCGGTGGTGCGCGGCGGGGGCGTGGGGGCGGCCGCCCGGTTCGGATTCGCCCACTGGGCGTCGACCTCACCGGCGAGGCAGAGGGCGGCGGCGAGGAGGATCACGGAATTCACGGGACGCGTCATTCGCGGATGGTACACCGGTCGTGCCTCAGGGTTCAACGCTGGCCGGGTGAACGCGACATTCCATTCCTGACCAATCGGTCAGCTCAATCATATATCCGATACTTGCGGACTTCGCCGAAATGGTGCCTTTTCCGGTCGGCACATTACCGGCCGGGCGAGCGCCCTGCCGATGTCACGGGTCGACGACAGTGACATGCGTAGTGTGACGCAAGGTACAACGCGGTACACCCTTACCAATCTTGGAGGTCACGTGGGAACGAGGAAACTCGTCGCGGCGATCCTCGCACTTGCCCTGGCGTTCGGTGGATCGAACGTGCAGGCGCAGGGGACGCGAGAGGTCACCGGCAAGGTCACGCAGGTCGGCGGCGCACCACTCGCTGAGGCCAGCGTCACGGTATTGGGGCAGCCCATCGGGGCGCGCTCCAACGAGAGCGGTGAGTACCGCCTTCGCGTTCCGGCGGGCGAAGTCACGCTCCTGGTGCGCGCGATCGGCTTCAAGCGCATGTCGGTGAAGGTCGCGGCGAACGCGACCACGCAGGATTTCGCACTTGAGAAGGACGTCCTGCAGCTCGAGGGCGTGACGGTGACGGGTCAGGCGACGACGGTGGATCGCCGCAACGCGACGACCCCGGTCGCCGCGGTGAACGCCGAGGAGCTCAACCGCGTCCCGGCGCGCTCGATCGAGAATCAGCTCTCGGGCAAGATCCTCGGCGCGCGCATCTTCGAGAACAACGGCGCGCCGGGCGGTGGTGCCCAGGTGCAGATCCGTGGCGCGACGTCGATCCTCGGGCAGGGCGACCCGCTCTACGTCATCGACGGCGTCATCGTCTCGAACGCGTCGATCCCGAACGCGGCGAACTCGATCTCGCGCGCCGGCGGCGGCGTCGGCGGTGGCCAGGACAACGCGGTCAACCGTCTCGCCGACATCAACCCGTCGGACATCGAGTCGGTCGAAGTGCTCAAGTCGGCGGCGGCCTCGGCCATCTACGGCTCGCGCGCGACGAACGGCGTCGTGGTGATCACGACCAAGCGCGGCCGCTCCGGCGCGCCGAGCTGGAACCTGACGCAGCGCGTCGGGACCGCGGCGCTCTATCGCAAGATCGGATTCCGGCACTGGGACGACATCAACGCGCTCGTCCCGGGCGGCACCGACTTCACCTGGATCGGCAACGCGGCCGCGCTCGATGAGGCGCAGGCGGCGTGCAACCCGAACTGCTCCAACTACGACTACGAGCAGCAGCTCTTCGGCCGCACCGACCCGACGTTCGAGACGATCCTCTCGACGCGCGGTGGCGCGGGCAACACGAAGTACTTCGCGTCGGTGAGCGACAAGCAGGAGGCCGGCATCATGCTCCGCACAGGCGCGCGCCGCACCTCGGGCCGCATGAACATCGACCAGACGATCGGCACGAAGGTGACGATCTCCGCCGGCCTCGGCGTGACGCGCAACTTCAATCAGCGCGGCATCACGAACAACAACAATGCCGGCATCTCGCCGACCTATGATCTGGGGTACATCCCCCACGTCATGGATTTCCGCCGCCAGGCTGACGGCTCGTGGCCGGTGAACCCGTTCTACGCCGGCGGCACGTCGGTGTCGAACCCGTTCGCGAACGCCGAGTACATCAAGAACAACGAAGAGGTGTGGCGCCAGACGGGCAACGTCCGCTTCGCGTACCAGGCCTTCTCGAACGCGCAGCACAATGTCAACGTCTCGTACCAGGCCGGCCTCGACCGCTTCCACCAGGACGGCATCGGCTTCTCGCCACCGTTCCTCCAGTTCGAGCCGAACGACAACTTCGCCGGCACGAGCTCGGTCTCGACGTCGCAGGTGATGCAGATGAACCAGAGCGTCAACGTCGTCCACACCTGGACGCCGACGCTTCCCTGGATCAACAGCCTGACGACCTCCTTCGGCGGGACGGCGGAAGAGCAGCGCCTGAAGACCTACCGGACGCGCGGCCGCGGCCTTCTCCCGACGGTCGGCCTCTCGGCCGGTGCCGCCGAGACAGTGGTCGAGGACGGTCGCCAGGAGTTCCGGGACCAGTCGCTGTACCTGAACGAGCAGGCGCTCCTCCTCAACGAGGCCCTCTCGGTCGCGATCGGCTTCCGCATGGACCGCTCGTCCGCCAACGGCGACCCGGAGAAGTACTACCTGTTCCCGAAGTACTCGGCGGCGTACCGTTTCGAGAAGCCGTGGTGGGCCTCGCAGTACACGGATGAGATCAAGCTCCGCGCGTCGTGGGGCCAGTCGGGCAACCGGCCGCGCTTCGCGGACCGCGACCTGCTGTTCGCGAACGCGGGCATCATCGACGGCCGCTCGGGCCTCGTCGCAGCGGGCACGCTCGGCAACCCGGCGATCAAGCCGGAGACGATGAGCGAGACCGACATCGGCATCGATGCCTCGTTCCTCGGTCAGCGCCTCAACTTCGAGCTCACGAACTACAGCCGTGTCATCACGGACCTCCTGCTCACCTTCCCGCTGCCGCCGTCGTCGGGCCTGGCGCAGCAGATCGTGAACGGCGGCCAGATGTCGGTGAAGGGCTGGGAGTTCGGCATCACCGGCATCCCGGTGCAGCGCGGCCAGTTCACCTGGACGTCGCGCATCAACTACACGGCGAACGAGCAGACCGTGGACAACCTGCTCGTGAACGGCGCGGTCGTGCCGGACTTCGCGGTGCCGGGTTCCTTCGGCGCCACGTACGGCCGCAACCGCATCGCCTCGGGTCTTCGTTCGACGCTGGTGTGGGCGAACGCCCCGCTGCGCCCGAACGGCACGGGCGGCTTCTCGGTGGCCGACACGATCGTCGGCGATGCGAATCCGTACCACCAGACGCAGTTCACCAACGACTTCACGTACGGCCGCTGGACCATGTCGACGCTGTTCGACTGGCGCAACGGCGGTCTCGTGTCGAACATGACGAACAACCTCTGGGACGAGGGCGGCAACTCGCGCGACTTCGACGAGCCGTTCCGCGGCACGACCAAGGGCCTGTATCGGTACAATGACACGTTCGCGACCGGCGACAGTCGCGTCTACATCCAGCCCGGGACGTTCCTGAAGCTCCGCGAGATCACGGTCTCGTACCAGGCGCCGAACACGTTCGTGAACACCTGGCTGAAGGGCGCCAAGGACCTGCGCGTCTCGCTCAGCGGCCGCAACCTCTGGGTCAAGACCGATTACTGGTCGTACGATCCGGAGTTCAACAACTTCGGCAACACGAACTTCAACCGTTTCATCGACCTCGCGCCGTTCCCGACGAGCCGCCAGTTCTTCTTCAGCGTCGACATCGGGTACTGACCAATGAGGAACTCCATGAAGAAGGGACTCATCCTCGGACTGACCGGCGTGGCGTTCGTCGCCGCGGCCTGCAGCGCCGATCCACTCTCGATCCCCAACCCGAACTCGCCGACGGTGGCGGGAGCGTCGGCCGACCCGGGCGCGCTGCAGTTGCAGGCGACGGGCATCACGCGCCAGCTCCGCGGCGGATTGGGGGCGTACATCACCGCCACCGCCCGGTTCGGTCGCGAGGGCTACATCTACACCCCGAACGAGGGGCGCAACACCTCGCACTACCTGATCGGACTCTCTGGACAGAATCGCCTCGACCCGACCGGCTTCGCGGTGGGCGTGTGGGGCGGCAACTACGGGAACCTGCGCGACATCTTCAACTTCAAGAACGTCGTGAACGGGAGCACGACCCTGTCGGCCACGCAGCAGAGCGCGGCCCTCGGGTTCGCGCGGACCATCGAGGCGCTCGAGCTGTTGTACGTGATCGCGGGGCGTGACTCGCTCGGCGCCGTGGTGCAGATCAACCAGAACGCGTCGGATCTCGCGCCGTTCGTCTCGCGCGACTCCGTCTACCGCTACATCCTCGGCACGCTCGACGGCGCCGATACGGATCTCGGCGCAGGCGGTGCGGCGTTCCCGTTCGTGCTCCACTCGGGCTTCGCTGGATTCAACACGCCGACGACGTTCCGGCAGTTCAACCGTGCCATCCGCGCGCGCGCGTCGGTCTACTTCGCCACGCGTGGCGGTGGCAACGCGCTCTACACTCAGGCGCTGACGGCGCTCGCTGCGTCGTTCCTGAACGGCGCGGCAGCCAACGCGGCGGCGATGGACGCGGGCGTCTTCCACGTCTACTCCACCGCGACGGGTGACGCGACGAACGGCGTCGGCCAGAATGCCGACTACCTGACGCATCCGTCGTTTGCCACGGACATCGCGGTGGGAGACCTCCGCGCGTCGAAGTGGACGGTGCTCGCAACGGCGCGCAATGCGCCGCAGAGCCTTGGCATCGCGACCAATCTCGCGATGAACCGGTACGCGGCCAACAACACCCGTGTCCCGGTCATCCGCAACGAGGAGCTCATCCTCCTGCGCGCCGAGGCGCGGTGGTTCACGAACGACAAGGCGAACGCGATCGCCGACCTCAACACCGTCCGGTCGGTCTCGGGCGGACTCGGCGCGAGCACCGTCACGGTCGGCTCGACCGATGCGCAGTTCATCGATGCGCTGCTGTACGAGCGCCGGTTCTCCCTGCTCTCCGAGGGGCACCGCTGGGTCGATCACCGTCGGTTCGATCGTCTGGGCGACCTGCCCCGCGACATCACGACGGGCAACAACGCGCACTTCGTAGCGCGCGTGATGCCGATCCCGCAAGGCGAGTGCCTCGTCCGCGCCCGCGCGAACGATCCGGCGCTCGCCGGGCCGGGGTGCTAGCGCAAGATGTAGGCTGAAGGACGAAGGGATGGTGAAGCGGGCCCGGCGATCTCTCGCCGGGCCCGCTTTGCGTTCTACCTTCTTCCTTCGGCCTTCTGCCCTCTGCCTTAGCGCCTCAGTTCGCGCAACGCGTGCGCGCCTTCCGCCATGATGATCCGCTCCATCGCCAGCTGGCAGGCGGCCTTCGACCCGGGGAGTGAGACGAGCAGCTTTCCGCGCGCACTCCCGGCCGTCGCGCGACTCAGGATCGCGGCGGTGCCGACCTGCTCCTGGAAGCTCAGCATCCGGAACAGCTCGCCGAAGCCGGGCATCTCCTTGTCGAACAAAGGGCGCACGACCTCGATGGTGCGGTCGCGTGAGCCGAGACCGGTGCCACCGGTCACGATGATCAGGTCGAGGTCGTCGCGGCCGAGCCATTCGACGAGGCGCGCGAGCACCCGAGTCTCATCGTTCGGCAGCAGGTCGGATCCCAGGACCGCGTGACCGGCCGCGGAGAGTGCCTCGCGCAAGTACCGCCCCGACTCGTCGGTCTTGAGGGTGCGGGAGTCGCTCACGGTGAGCACGGCGGCTCGGAGCGCTGTGAATCGCCTGGCGTCGGCGCGGTGTGCCTGCGTCCCGTCAGGGACGGTCACGCGCCGAGCCCCTCGGTGCGCAGCGTGGCGAGGACGCGCTCGCGAACGACCTTCGGGCACTTCGCCTCGTCGCGCGCCCGGTGCACGACCTCGAGGAATCGCCGCTCGAAGTCGGCGGTCTCGAAGCAGTGCTTGCAGCCGGCGACATGCGCCTTGAGGCGCGCCTCGAGCGTGTCGTCCACCTCCCCGTCGAGGAAGTCGAAGAGCTTCTCCAGCGCCGCGTCGCAGTCGAGGGGCGCGTGATCGTGGTGATGCTGGTCGTGCGTCATGCAGGACTCCGGGAAGCGCGATCGGTGATGAGGCCGACATCGCGGGCGTGCTGGGCGAGACTCTGCTGCAGGAGCTTCCGGCCCCGGAACAGCCGGGATCGGACGGTGCCGACCGGCACGCCGAGCACCTCGGCGGCGGCCTCGTACGGCTGGTCCTCGAGATCGACGAGCACGACGACGCTCTTGAACGCCTCGGGGAGCGCATCGAGCGCGGCGGTGATGGCCGGCCCGAGGTCGGCGCGATCGAGGATCGGGTCGAGCCCGCCGCGCACCCACGCCTCCTGCGCCTGACTCGCTTCGGCGGCGGCGGTGGCATCGTCGTCGAGCGTCACCTCACGCTGCGCGCGCTCCCGTGACCGCAGGAAGACGTTGCGCGCGATGGTGAAGAGCCAGCGCCGAATGTCGGTCCCGGGCTCGAACGTGTGCCAGGAGCGGAAGGCGCGCAGATACGTATCCTGCACGACGTCCTCGGCATCGCTCACGTCGCGCGTCAGCGATCGGGCGAACCGGTAGACGTCGTCCATGGCGCCAAGGGCGGCGTTGGAGAACTCGGGAGGGGCGGCCGGGCGTGCGCCGGACTCTGGGGTGTCGGTCATCATGGGAACGTCTCACAAATCCCGGCTGGATGCAAAGGTTCCGGGGTCAGGGAGCCCCTCGCAGGGCATCGGGGCCGCGCGGACTTGCCGTGGCGCCCAGCTCGGACAGAGCTTTCGGCATGAGCATCGCCCATCTCCGAGAGGAGTACCGCCGCGAGCAACTGGATGAGCGTGATGTCGCCGCCGATCCGCTCGCGCAGTTCCACCACTGGTTCGAGCAGGCGCGCGCCGCCGAGGTGCACGAGCCCAACGCGATGGCGCTCGCGAGCGCCGACGCGGAGGGGCGACCGAGCGTGCGCACCGTGCTCCTCAAAGAGGCCGACGCGCGCGGCTTCGTCTTCTTCACCGACTATCGGAGCCGGAAGGGGCAGGAGCTCGACCGGGACGGCGCGCGCGCGGCGATCTGCTTCTGGTGGGGTCCGCTCGAACGGCAGGTCCGGATCGAGGGCCGCGTGGAGCGGATCGCCGCCGCGGAGTCGGAAGCGTACTTCCGGCAGCGGCCGCGTGGGAGCCGACTGGGGGCGTGGGCCTCCGCGCAGAGTTCGGTGATCGTGAGTCGCGAGGGCCTTGAGGCGCGGCACGCGGAACTGGACCGCCAGTACCCGGGCGAGGACGTCCCCCTTCCGCCCCATTGGGGCGGCTACCGCGTGGTGCCGGATGCGTTCGAGTTCTGGCAGGGTCGGCCGAGTCGACTGCACGACCGGCTGCGGTATGTGCCGAAGCATGGGGGATGGAGGCTGGAGCGGCTCAGTCCTTGAACGGCGGATGAAGGCGGAAGGATGAAAGAGGGGCGGCCGTGCGGCCGCCCCTTCTGCCTTCTGCCAGCTATCGCAGCGCCGCCAAGGCGTCCTTCGCCACCTGCAGCTGCGAGTCGAGCACGAGGGCGCGCTCGTACTGTGCCTTCGCGTCGGGTCTCCTCGACTGCTTCTCAAGGATCATGCCGAGCCGGTAGTGCACGGCGGCGCGGCTCGGACGCGAGTTCTCGGGCGTCCAATCGGGCTCCGCGGCGAGGGCGCGCAGCACCTGCTCGCCGCGGGGCAACTGCTGTCCGGTGGACGCGGCCAGGCGGCCGAGCTGGAATCGCAACGCGATATCGGCCGGTCGGGCCTTGAGAGCGTCCTCCAGCGTGGCGAAGGCTGCGGGGAGGCGCCCCCACTGCTGCTGGCGCTGGGCGAGGGCGATCACGGCCCGCACGCTGTCCGGGGCGGCGGCGATGGCGGCACGGAGGGCGCGCTCGACGCCGGCGGTGTCCTTCTGGAAGGCGGCGATGTTGGCCGCCGCGAGGTGGCCGCGGTACGGACTGCGACTCGCGATCTCGCGCTGCTGCTCGCGCGCCTTCGCCGGGCTGCCGCCCATGAAGCCCGGCGCCTGGAGGTAGAAGCCGACGAGCCCGTCACGCGCATCGAGCAGTGCGGGGTCGAGTTCGACCGCGCGCTCGAACTCGGCCTTGATCCGGCGCGCCATGAACGGCTGGCGCACGGTGCTGGCGTCAGAGACCTGAGACCCGATGGCGTTGCCCAGCCAGAGATGATAGAGGCCGTTGCGACCGTCCTGCTCGATGGCGCGTTCGAACTGCGACTCGGCCTGCGCGGGCTTGTTCTCCCGCATCAGCCGCATCCCTGCATCGAACGCGGCCTTCCCCGCCTGCGCTTCAAGCGGGAAGACGAGGGTCGCCACCAAGAGTGCGGCGCGCAGGACCCGCCGACGCGCCGCGTCCATCATCGAGTCCGCCGCCGTCACCACTGATGGTCCTCCGAATCCGTGAGTTCGTCCCTCAGCTTCGCGTAGCTCTCGAAGCGGGTGGCCCTGATCGTTCCCGCCTGCACCGCCGCGATCACCGCGCAGCCGGGTTCGCTGTCGTGCTGGCAATCCTGGAACCGGCATTCGCCGAGGAACGGCTTGAATTCGGGGAAGCACTGGTCGAGCGACTCCGAGGGCAGGCCCCACATCCCCACCTCGCGCAGTCCCGGCGTGTCGACGAGATATCCGCCGTCACCATCGGGGAGCGGGATGAGCTTGGCGCCGACCGTGGTGTGCCGCCCCTTGTTGACCGACTCCGAGATCTCCTGCGTCCGAAGGCCGAGCTCAGGGTGCAACGCATTGAGGAGCGACGACTTCCCGACACCGCTCGGCCCCGTGAAGGCAGTGATGCGGCCGTGGAGCTCCTGCCGCATCTCTTCGAGGCCATCCCCGCGCTTGACGCTGGTCCGATGCACCGGATACCCCGCCGCGACATACGGTTCCACCAGCGCCTCCACGACGGCGGGATCGACGAGTTCGACCTTGTTCACGACGAGATGCGCGTGGAGGTCGTTGGCCTCGCAGATGACGAGGAAGCGGTCGATCATCCGCACGTGCGGCTCGGGCTTCGCGACGGAGAAGACGACGAGCACCTGGTCGATGTTGGCCGCGAGCACGCGCTCGCCATGGCGGCCGCCGGGTTCGCGGCGCGCGAGGACGCCGCCCCGCGGCCCGATCGCGGTGATGCGCCAGCCGCTGTCGCGTTCGTCGGCCTCGATGGTGACATGGTCGCCGACGGCGAGCTTGAGATGCCCCTTCATCTCCTGCTTGAGCCGCCCGGCGAGGGAGGCATCGGTCTCGGTGCCATCGTCGCGACGGATGCGCCAGATACCGCCGGTCCCCTCGGTCACGATCCCATTCGTCACCGGCGCCTCGCTCACGCGGAGGCATCGCGCGCGCGGATCAGCGCATCGAGCACCCGCTGCACCTCCTCGACCGGCATCGCCCCGAGGGCGGCCTTGGCCGCGGCGGAATCGGCCCCGTGCGCGAGGAAGTCCGACTCGAGGTGCCCTTCGACCCCCTGCTCACCGAAGCGCTTCCACTGCACAAAGAGGAAGAAGGCACCATACGCGCCCACGTCGGCATCGACCCGATCGGAGAGGATCTCGACGCTGTAGCTCCAGCCGTCGCGCCCCTCGAAGGCGGCGGGACGCGCGTGGACCGCCGCGTACCCGCCGATGGTGCGCTCGTCGCCCTTGGAGTGGTCCGCAGGAAGGAAGCGGCTCATCGGCGAGACCGGCGGCGGCGCGGAATCAGCGCGCCCTCGCGAGCGGATCGAGCGCGCGCCGCACGGGATGCGCGCCCCCGACGGTGAGGCGGTCGTCGAGGAAGTTCCAGGTGGTGAGTCCGTCGTCACTCTGCGGTTCGAGCATCATGGCCGCGACGAGCGCCATCGCCTGCTTGCCGCTGACCACCCAGCTCCCGCGCGGGACGGTGACACGCTGCTCGGTCCAGCGCCCCTCGATCCGGACCTCGCTGTGACCCTGGAAGGGCCGTGCGCCCTTCACGATCGAATCGATGGTGAACGCCTCGGCGCGCCCGGTCCAGGGGCGGGTGAGTCGTCCGGCCTCGATGCCGTGCGCGAGGAGACGTTCGACGATCGGCGTCATCGACGAATCGAGGATCCATGCCTCGGGGAGCGCGCGAGTGAGCGTCGCCTCGAACCGGTCGTAGACCGGCATCGGCACCGGGGCGAAGACGCGGCCGCGCTTGAAGCCGCGGCGCACCCCGGCCTCGTGGCGCACCGTGTCGCCCATGGGGATCAGGGGCTCGACGAGCACCGGCGCGGTGAAGGGGCGGGTGGTCATCTGCGCACGGAGCGGGACCGGCGCGGTGACGCCGCGCGCGAGCGCCTGCGAGCCGATGCGCGTGCGTGCCGTGAGCGTCCGCCCCTGTTCGCCGACGAGGCTCAGCAGCTCGCCGACGAAGGCATACGTCGCCTTCACGCGGCGCTCGAACGGGTCGTGCGAGTACGCCTCGCTCAGCACGCTCACGCGATTGCGCAGGCCGTAGTAGTTGGTGCCGAAGCGCGGCTTGTGCTCATAGGTGAGCCAGCCACCCTTGGCGAGCGATGCCGGGTCCTCGCGGCCGTTACTGGGGCCGGAGAAGTTGCCGTAGTCGAATGTCTCGAAGCCGCGGCGGGTCCGCACGCGCTCGCGCAGCGCGGGCAACAACGTGTCGCGCGTCCAGGGGCCGGCGGGTGCGAGCGCGCCGTCCATCGCGGCCGGGTGCAACGACGGCGAGTAGGTGAGGGCATAGCCGTGGTACGATCCGTCGGTCGTGTGCAGGTCGACGAAGACGTCCGGATCCCACATGGCGAACATCGCGAGCGAGGCACGCGACTCGGGGGCCTCGTTCTTGATGTAGTCGCGATTCAGGTCCATCTGGGCACCGTTGGGCCGCTGGCCCACGGTGGGCGGGCCATCCTGCTCGCCGCGCTGCCGCTCCTGCGGACCCCATGCATCGTTGCCGTCGGCGTTGTAGATCGGCACGGCGATGAGGATGATGGAGTCGAGCGCGTTCGGACGCGGGTCGAGCATCAGGTCCCGGAGCAGGGCCTGCAGCGCCTCCTTCCCCTCGACCTCCCCGCCGTGGATGTTGCTCTGCACGTACACGATCGGCTTGCCGCTCGCGCGGGCCTCGAGCGGCGTGCGCACCAGCGGGCGCGAGACCACGACATAGGGAAGCTTCTTCCCCTGCACCGTCGCGCCGATGTCGCCGCGGACCCAGGCGGTCGGCGCCTTGGCCTGGAGCGCATCAAGGAAGCCGACGACGTCCGCGTAGCTCGATGTGGCCGTGTAGTTCGATGCCTCGGCGCGCGTCTGCTGCGCCGTGATGGAGGCCGAAGGATGAAGGAAGAAGGTGAACGACGTCACCGCCATCATCCAGCGCCGGACCATCATTCCCCCGTCCACCTTCAGCCTTGATCGCGTGCTCATACCGGCTTCCCCGTCTTCGGATAGAATGTCCTGCCTTCCGTGGCCATCCGTTTCAGGATCGCCGCTGGTGTGAACCGTCCCACGTGCTGCACGTCGAGCGACTCGAGCTGCTGCACGATCTCGGCGATGCCCACCGCGTCCGCGTGGCGGAACGGTCCGCCGCGGAAGGGGGGAAAGCCGATGCCGAACACGGCGCCGATGTCGCCGTCGCGCGCCGACTTCACGATGCCCTCCTCCAGGCACCGCGCCGCTTCGTTCACCATCGCGAGCGAGAGGCGACGCTGGATCTCCTCGCGCGGCACCTCGCGGCGCCGTGACCCGCCCGCATAGAGCTGATACACGCTCTCGTCGACGCCGGCGCGCTTCCCGTTCTCGTCGTACGCATAGAAGCCCTGCTTCCCCTTCCGCCCGAGACGGCCGGCGCCGAGGACCTTCACCAGCGCCTCGCTCGGCTGCATCCGGCCGCCGAACGCGTCGGCCATGATCGCGCCGGACTTGCCGGCGATGTCGAGCCCGACCTCGTCGATGAGATTGATCGGCCCGACGGGGAACCCGAACTTCGTCATCGCCGCATCGATGGCGTCGATCGCCGCGCCCTCGTCGAGGAGCTTCCCCGCCTCGTTCACGTACGGCGCGAGGATGCGGTTCACGAAGAACCCCGGCGCATCGTTCACGATGATGACCGTCTTCCCGATGCGACGACCGTACTCGACCACCGTCGCCGTGACCTCGGGGGCCGTCTTCGCGGTCACGATGACCTCGAGCAGCGGCATCTTGTGCACGGGGGAGAAGAAATGCATCCCGATCACGCGCTCCGGCCGCTTGCTCCCGTCGGCCACCTTGGTGATCGGGATGGTGCTCGTGTTCGTCGCGAAGATCGCGGTAGGCGCGAGGACCGCTTCAGTCTCCTTGAGGACCGCGTGCTTGACCTTGAGGTCCTCGAACACCGCCTCGATCACGAGCGGGACCCGACCGAAGCCCGTGTACTCGACGGTCCCGGAGACGAGCCCCACCTGGTCCTCATACTGCTGGCGCGTGATGCGGCGCTTGGTGAGCCCGTCCTTGATCACATCGCGCACCGCGGCCACGCCCTTCGCCACCCGGTTCGCGTCGGTGTCCTTGAAGCGGACCGGCACGCCCTGCATCACGCTCACCGCGGCGATGCCGGCGCCCATGAATCCCGTCCCGAGCACGGCGATGCGGTCCACGGGCATCGGCTTCACGTCAGCGGGGACGCCGCTGTCCTTCTTGAGGGCGGTCGTCGCGTAGAAGAGGAACATCAACTCACGGCAGACGGGCGTCATCGCCATCTCGCCGAAGAGCCGGGCCTCCTCGGCGTAGCCGTGGGCCTCGGAGGAGGCCGAGTAGCCGGCGCTCACCGCCTCGATGGCGGCCATGAGGGCCGGGTAGTGCCCGCCCGACTTCTTGAGCGTCTGCTCCTTCGCCTGACGGAAGACGACGGCGCGGCCGATCATGTTGTCGTCGAGGAGGATCTCCTTCGCCCCATGCTGCCGGCTCTCGCGCTGGCGCGGGATGGTGCCGGCGGCGAGCTCCTTCGCGCGCTGGATCGCGATGGCGCGGAGGATGCTCGGATGCACCATCTCGTCCACCAGCCCGATCTGGAGCGCCTTCTTCGCGCGCACGTTCTTGCCGGTGAGGATCATGTCGAGCGCGGCCTGGAGACCCACGCGCTTGGGCAGGCGCTGCGTGCCGCCCGCGCCGGGGATGAGTCCGATCTTCACCTCCGGGAGCGCGAAGACGGTCTTGGGCGAGTCGGCGGCGATGCGATAGGCGCAGGCGAGCGCGAACTCGAGTCCGCCGCCCAGGCAGGCACCGTCGACGGCGACGACGACCGGGACGCGCCCCTTCTCGATGCGGTGGAACATCGCGTGCCCGAAGGCGCTCGCCTTGGCCGCGTCCGCCGCGACCTTGAACTCGAGGAACTGGTCGATGTCGGCGCCGGCGACGAAGTTGCCCTTCTTGCCGGAGATGAGTACCGCACCGACGATGCTGGTGTCCTTCTCGATCCGGTCGATGTGCGCCGTGAACTCGTCGATGACGGCCGGCGAGAACTTGTTGACCGACTCGCCGGGCAGGTCGAAGGTGAGGACGGCGATGCCGTCGACGACCTCGAGGGTGACGGCCTGTGAGGTGCTCATGCGCGCTCCACCACCATCGCGAAGCCGAGTCCACCGGCCGCGCAGACGGTCATGAGGCCGAACTGCCCGCCGCGGCGGGCGAGCTCGTTCACCAGCGTGGTCGTGATGCGCGCGCCGGTGGCGCCGAACGGATGGCCGATGGAGACCGAGCCGCCCATCACATTGAGCTTGCTGCGGTCCACGGTGCCCACCGGCGACGAGAATCCGGCGCGTTCGGCCCAGTGCTGGCTCTCGAAGCCACGGAGGTTGCTCAGCACCTGTGCCGCGAAGGCCTCGTGCATCTCGACGAGATCCATGTCCTTGAGGGTGAGGCCGGCGCGCTTGAGCGCCATCGGCGCCGCGAGGACCGGCGCCTGGAGGAGCTGCTCGCCCGGGTCGAGCGCGGCATAGGCATAGCCGCGGATGTACGCCTTGGGCTGGTAGCCGGCGGCCTTCGCGACATCCTCGCGCATGAGGAGCACCGCGGCGCCACCGTCCGTGAGCGGCGACGCATTGCCCGCGGTGACGCTGCCATAGCGTCGATCGAACACCGGCTTCAGTCCGGCGAGCGCCTCGGCGGTCGTGTCGGACCGGATGCCGTTGTCGCTCGTCATCGCCGTCTCGAACCGGGGCGGCACCATCACGGGCACGATCTCGGCGGTGAGGCGTCCGTCGGCGGTGCCCTTGGCCGCGTTCAGGTGCGAAGCGAGCGCGAGCGCGTCCTGCTCCTCGCGCGACACGCCGTTGAGCTTCGCCATCTTCTCGGCGGACTGGCCCATCGTCTCGCCGGTGGTCGGCTCGGCGATGGCCGGCGTGATCGGGATGAAGTCCTTCGCGCGGATCTTCGCGAAGGCCTGCACGCGCTGGGTGAGCGTCTTGGCCTTGCTCGCGGCGACGAGGGCGTCGGAGAACCCGCGCGAGTGGAGGATGGGCACGTTCGACAGCGACTCGGCACCGCCGGCGATGGCGACCGTGGCGTGCCCGAGCGCGATCTGGTCGGCGGCGTTGGTGATCGCCTGGTTCGCCGAGGCGCAGGCGCGCGAGACGCTGTACGCATCCAGCGCCTTCGGCAGCAGCGGCATGAGGGCGATCTCGCGCGCGATGTTGAGCGCGAGGACCGACGGCAGGACGGTGCCGAAGGTGAGGAGGTCGACCGACTTGGGGTCGAGATCGGTCCGGTGCACCAGTTCGCAGACGGCGATCTTGCCGAGCTCGATCGCGCTGAGCGACTTCAACAGGGTGCCGGACTTGGCGAAGGGTGTGCGGACGCCCGCGATGATGGCGACGCGCCGACCCGGTTCGTAGATGGGCATGGGGGAAATCTAGGCGGAAGGCCGAAGGAGGAAGGGGGAACGCCGAGTCCGCCCGCGGCCGCTCGCGGCGGCGGCGTCCCGGCGGTAAGCTCCCCGCATGAGTTCCCCGGCGATGCCCCGGCGCGGTCAGCGGCTCTCCGAGTTGGGAGACCGCCGCTTCGACCTGCTGGTGATCGGCGGCGGGATCACCGGCGCGGGGATCGCGCGCGATGCGGCACGCCGGGGGCTGGCGGTGGCGCTGGTCGAGCGGGAGGACTTCGCGTCGGGCACGTCCAGTCGGTCATCGCGACTCATCCACGGCGGGGTGCGCTACCTCGAGCACGGCTATCTCCACCTCGTGTTCGAGGCGAGCCGCGAGCGGCGCCGGCTCCTCGAGCTCGCGCCGCACCTCGTGCGCCCGCTCCAGTTCACCTGGCCCGTGTACCAGGGCGCGCGGGTCCCTCGCTGGCAGCTCGCGGCCGCGCTGACGCTCTACGACGCCCTCGCGCTCTTCCGGAACGTCGGGCACCACCAGCGACTCGGGCGAGACGGCGTGCTCGAGGCGGAGCCGGCACTCGCCACCGAGGGCCTCAAGGGAGGCGCCGCCTACTGGGACGCCGCGACGGACGACGCGCGGCTCACGCTCGCCAACGTCCTCGACGCGGCGCACGCCAGCGCGACCGTGCTGAACCACGCGGTCGTCGAAGCGCTCACCTTCCCGTCCGCGCACGGGCCGGCGGACGGCGCGATCGTGCAGGACCTGATCGGCGGGACCTCGGTGCGCGTGCAGGCGCGGGTCGTGCTCAACGCGACGGGTCCATGGACCGACGAGGTCGCCGCGATGGAGGAGTCGACCCGCGGTCCCGCCGTACGCGGGACGAAGGGCGTCCACATCGCGGTGCCGAGCGCGCGGGTGGGGAACCGGGCCGCGGTGACGATGCTCTCCCCGGACGACGGTCGCGTGATGTTCACGCTCCCGTCGGGGACGCACACGATCATCGGCACGACCGACACGCCGACGCAGGAGCACCCGCACCAGGTGCGCGCGACCCGCGCCGACGTGCGCTACCTGCTCAACGCCTGCAACCGGTTCTTCCCGGCGGCCGAGCTCACCGAGGATGACGTCATCGCGGCGTGGGCGGGGATCCGGCCGCTCGTCGCCACCGCGAAGGACGGACCGCCCGCGTCGGCGAGTCGCGAACATGCGATCCGCACCTCGCCGCGCGGGGTGATCCAGGTGACCGGCGGGAAGCTCACGACGTATCGCGAGATGGCGGAGCAGTGCGTGGACGTGGTGATGCGGCACCTGGGCACCCGTGCGCGGAAGTGCGACACGATGCGGACGCCGCTGCCCGGCGAGCGCGCCGCGGCGACACTCGAGGACGTGCGCCTCGACGCGGCGCTGCCCTGGCGGGAGAGCGACGTGGTGCACGCCGTGCGGCACGAGTGCGCCGAGCGCATCGCCGACGTGCTCGTGCGACGCACCACACTGGCCTTCGAACGACGGGATCATGGTCGCGCGCTCGCCCCCCGCGTGGCCGCCCTCATGGGGTCGGCGCTCCGATGGACCGACGCGGGGATCCGGCTGGCGCTCGAGGACTACGAGCGCGACGTGCAGCGGATCTTCGCCATCGAGTCCTGACGCCGCACCCGGCGGGGCGCGTCCCGCGTTGACCCGCCCTCCGCGCGGGGGCACCTTACGTGCGTCCCCCCACCCCGACCGTCCATGCCGACCTTCCCGATCCGCCGCACGCTCGCGGCGACCCTGTTCACCCTCGCGGCCTGCGCGGGCGAGGCTGGCCCGGTGCCGCTCGTCGTCGAGTCGCTCCCGTCGCCCACGCAGGGCGACGCCGCCGAGCCCTTCGTGTCGCGCGCCGCGGACGGGACGCTCTATATGAGCTGGCTCGAGCGCCAAGCCGACTCGAGCGTGGCGTTGCGGCTCGCGCGTCGCGATGCGGCCGGCGCCTGGGGCGACCCGACGACGGTCGTGCAGCGCCGCGACCTCTTCGTGAACTGGGCGGACTTCCCGTCGGTGGTGCCGCTCGCCGATGGCCGCCTGCTCGCGCACTGGCTGCAGCGCAGTGGCGACGGGAAGTTCGCGTACGACGTGCGCGTCGCCGAATCGCGCGACGCGGGCGCGACCTGGACGGAGAGCGTCGTGCCGCACGCGCAGGGGGTGCCCGCCGAGCACGGCTTCGTTTCGATCCTCCCCGCGGCGGACGGCGGGGCGGCGATCCTCATGCTCGAC
>Ga0154020_10002785_pt1 | contig 21283 bp, 10 predicted proteins | sample Klosneuvirus_201_FD_109709 | JGI IMG/M metagenome (GOLD analysis project Ga0154020, IMG submission 109709) | Active sludge microbial communities from wastewater, Klosterneuburg, Austria - Klosneuvirus_20160825_MG | ecosystem: Engineered > WWTP > Aerobic digester > Activated sludge | place... | reverse complement strand
TAAACCTTGTTCGTGTCATGTGCCGTGATCAACAGATTTGCCGCGCCCACCGTCAACGTGCCGTTGCTGTAGCCAATCGTGTAGTTCGTCAAACCCACACCCAGCGCACCAGAAGCCGTGATCGCGTAAGCGCCCACTGGCGCGTTGCTCACGCTGCCCGCGCTGGCCAGGGTCACATTCGTCACGCTGTCGCCGTTCATCAAACCGCTCGCGCTGTAATCCGTCGGATTCAACGTCGCCCCATAGACCTTGTTTGTGTCGGTGGGGACGATTGTGAGAGATGCCGCCCCCACTGACAGCGTGCCTGGCACATAGGTGATGGCATAGTTCGTCAAGCCGGAGCCTGCTGCGTTCGTCACCGAAATTGGATACGCCCCAACTGCCGCACCCGGCCCGGTTCCGCTGCTTGCCAGCGTCACACTGGCCAGCGTATTGCCGTTGGTCAGCGCTCCGCTCGTGATGGCAAACTCGGCACCTGAGAAAGTCAGCGTCGCGCCATAAACTTTGTTGGTGTCGCCTGCGGTCACGGTCAGCGGCGAACCTGTAACGGTCATCGTGCCCGGCAAATAGGAGATTGCGTAATTGGACAGGCCCGTGCCCACCGCATTCGTCACCGAGATCGGGTATGCGCCAACCGTCGCCGCCACATTCGTTCCCAAGCTGGCCAGAGTCGCGCTTGTGAGCGTGTTGCCGTTCGTCAAGACGCCACTCGTGATTGCAAATTCGGTGCCCGCAAAGGTCCGCGTCGTGCCGTAAACTTTGTTGGTATTGCTTGCGGTTACAGTCAGCGGCGCCGTCGTTACTGTGAGCGTGCCCGGCACGTAGGTAACCGTGTAGTTTGAAATTCCCGCCCCCACGGCGTTGGTCGCCGTGATCGGATATCCTCCAATCACCGCCCCCACATTGGTCCCGGTGCTGGCCAGCGTCACGCCGGTCAGCGTGTTGCCATTCGTCAAATTCCCACTTGCAATGGCGAACTCCGTGCCCGCAAACGTCCGCGTCGTTCCATAAACCTTGTTCGAGCTGTTTGCTGTCACCGTCAGCGGGGCGCCGGTCACCGTCAGTGCGCCATTGACGTAAGTGATGACATAATTGGCCAGATTGCTGCCTGCCGCAGCCGACGGCACGATGGGATATGTCCCCACGGGCGCCGCCACATTCGTCCCGGCGCTGGTCAACGTCACATTCGTAAGCGTGCTGCCACTGAAGAGCGTGCCGCTCGTGATGGCGAACTCCGTCTTCAGGAACGTTCGCGTCGTGCCATACACCTTGTTTGAACTGCTGGCCGTCAAGGTCAACGGTGCGTTGGTGATGGTCAAAGTGCCGCGATTTGTCGTAACGACATAATTGGCCAGTCTGCCGTTCGGGTCTGACAATGTAACCGTGTTTGTATAAATGCCGAGCGGGCTGTTGGTATTGGCCGCGTTGCTAAATGTTGCCGTGATGTTGTCGCCGGCCTGCAAACCCACGATTGACCCGGTGAAAACCGGATTCGTCATGCCATACATTCGGTTTGTGTTGTTGCCCGTCACGGTCAGCGGGGCCGGATTCACCACGAGCACGAAGCTGTTGCTCGCGCTCAAAATGCCGTCGCTGACTGTCAGGGAAATGGTCGCGTTGCCGAGAACGTTCGAGGACGGCGTCACCGTCACAGTGCGGTTGGTGCCACTGCCGCCGCCAAACACAATCTTATCGACCGGCACCAGGTTGGTGTTCGAAGAAAAGGCCGTGAGCAGCAGATTCGAAGCGACGGTTTGCGCGTCAAAGATAGTGAATGGTATCGCCGCCGTCGCGGTGTTCACGACGTTGGTCTTGGCGCTGATGGCGCTGATGGTCGGTGCGGTGTTCGCGGTGTCGGTCGAGATCGCCAGACTCCAGCCTTTGGCAAGCGTGCCGGAACCGGCGCCGCTGGTATTGATGTAAAGCAGCCAGTCACCGTTCGGGGACACGCCGTCGAAGTCGGCCATAGTAGTCGCGTAGGTTTCGCCGGGCGCAGGCGCCGGGAAAGCTGCGTGCCCTCCGTCCGTGGGCTGGTAGGTGCCAGACAAAATCGAGTAACCAAGTGGCGGCAGGGCGTAAGTGGCGGAATCGTCCATGGTCACGGTGAGGTTGGTGGACGGGGTGCCGCCACCAACTTTTGCCATCACGACGACCTTGTTGCCTGTGGGGCTGACCAGCAACATCTGCAAATTCGTTTCCACCTGATGCGACAGCCCCTTCAACGTAAGCGTCACGTCCGTGATCAAGCCAGGCATGCCCGCCACCCGGTTTGTGGAGGGATAGGGCGAGGCTGCAGCCGAGGCCGGCAACGTGATACTGTTCGTCTTGTCGAAGATTGCAGTCAGCGGCCCCGGCAAGGTGGTCGTGAACTGGAACGTCTCGGTGGTGATGTAAACACCTTCACCCACCGTCACCGTGATCGTCGTCGTGCCCACCACGCCATCCACCGGCGTAACGGTCACCGTTTGCTGGCCAGGACCGGGGTAGAACACGATGTTCGCGTTCGGAACCAAGTTTGTATTCGACGACGTGGCCGCCACACTCAAACCGTTCGGCGTCTCATCGTCCGTGAAATCGATGTTGAGCGGACCAGCGGAACGTCCGACCAGGGTTGTCTGATCGGCGATGGATGTCGTGAAGTAGGGCGGCGTGTTGCCGCCAACCTGGTTGACCGTCAACAAGAACGTGTCGCCGGTGCTGTTCGTCCCATCGCTGACGGTGATCGTAATGGTGGACGTGCCAGTCACACCAGCCGTCGGGGTCACTGTAACTGTCCGGTTGGTTCCGCTCCCACCGAACACAATGTTGTTGGTCGTGACGAGACCCGTATTGGAGGAACTCGCAGAAAGCGTCAGGCTCGCGCCCGGAGATTCCTCGTCCGAAATCGTGAAGGGCACTGCGCCCGTATCCTCATTGACGAGGATGGTCTGATTGCCAATGTCGGAAATCTCGGGCGGGAAGTTGGGCGTGGAAACCGTCGTGATTGTGACGATCCAACCGCTCGCCATGCTGCCGATGTCACCCGCACCGTCATCCAATACATACAATGACCATGCGCCGTTCGGCGGCGTGCCGCGAAAGTTTGCCAGCTTGGCGCCAAAGGGACCGCCGGGAGCTGGAGCGGGGAAATTGTCACCGCTCTCCGAACCATCGGTCCGGTTAGTGGGAATGTAAGTGCCTGCGGTGATTGGCGTGGAAGGAATAGGCGAAGCTGCTGCGTCAGACAAAGTGAATGTCACGTTGTTCACCGCACCGCCGCCCGAGTCAGACATCACCATCACATTGGTGCCAGTGGGGCCCACGAGCAGAAAGTCAGTATCAGCCGCCCAAGTATGACTGAAGTTTCTGAAGGTGACCGTCACGTTGCTTACCGAGCCCGACAATCCGGCGACGTTAATCGTGGACGGGTAAGGCGACCCTCCCGATACATCGGGAATCGAAATAGGCGCACTATTTGTGAATGACCGCGTTTGAACAACGGTCGCCGTCACCGCAACCACAAATGAGTCGCTCGCGGTATTCACCCCATCGCTAACTGTGACGTTGATGGTGGATGAACCAATCGCACCCACGGTGGGCGAAACCGTCACCGTGCGGCTGGTGCCGGTGCCGCCGAAGACGATGGCATTAGTGGGGACCAGTGTGGGGTTCGACGAAGTGGCGCTGAGGACCAAGTTCGACGCGGCTGTGTCGCCGTCGTTGATCGTGAAGGCAATCGGCCCGGTGGCGTTGCTGATTGAGATGGATTGATTGGGAATATCGCTGATGGTCGGCGCAAGCCCGGGTGTGGTGATGGCCAGGCTCCAGCCGCCTGCGATGGTGCCCGCCGCCGTTCCGGAAGGATCATTCATCACATAAAGCGACCAGATGCCATTGGGCGACGCGCCGATGAATGTGTTGGTCAAATCCGCCCCGTAAGGCCCGCTCGGCGCCGGTCCGGGGAATGTGTCATGCCCGAAGTCCGCTGATTTGTAAGTGCCCGTCAACGTCGCATACGGGCTGGGCGGCAACTGATAGAACGCCGAATCATCCACCGTCACGGTGACATTGGTCATGGTGCCGCCGCCAACGTGCGCGAAGAAGACGGATTTCTGGCCGCCGGGACTGACCAGCATCATTTCCAAATCGTTGGGCGCGCCATGCGTAATGCGTTTCAGCGTCAGCGTGATGCCGCTGATGCCACTGCCCATGCCAGAGACTAGATTCGTCGAGGGATAAACCGTCGCGGTGCTCGCGGTCGGTATGGAAATGGAATTGGTGTTGTTGAAGATGCCCGTGCCCGAACCCGCACCGTTCACCGTCAACGTAAAGTCGGTGCTAGTGGTGTTGTTGGCTGCATCCTTCACGTTCACGGTGATGACCGTGGTGCCGATCACACCGTCCGTCGGTGCAACGGTCAACGTCGTCACGCCGCTGTTGAAGAAGATGATGTTCCCGTTCGGAACCAGGTTTGTGTTCGATGAACTGCCCGTCAGGACAAGGTCATCCACGGCCGTCTCCACATCGCCGATCACGATGTTAAATGGCCCGACTGCGCGCCCGGACAACGTGGTCTTGTTCGGAATCGCATCGATTGTTGGCGGATTGCCGCCGCCGGGCGTGGTGACAGAAAGCAGAAAGGAGTCGCTCGCCGTGCTGCTGCCATCGCTGACATTGATGGTAATGGTGGCCGAGCCGGTCTGGCCAGTCGCTGGCGTCACCGTCACCGTCCGGTTCGCGCCCGAGCCGCCAAAGACGATGTTGTTGGTCGGCACCAACCCGGTGTTCGACGATGAGGCGGTCAGCACGAGACTCCCAAGCGCCGTGTCTGGATCATCGATTGTGAACGCCAACGGGCCGGTATTGGAGTTGATCAGAATGCTCTGATTGCCGATGTCGCTGATGGTCGGAGCGGTCGAGCCGCCAGTCGTGGTGATGGCCAGACTCCAGCCACCCACGATGTTGCCCGCGCCGGCTCCACCAGAAGCGTTGCGCACGAACAACCGCCAGTCGCCGTTGGGGGATGCGCCAGTAAACGCCGACAAATCTGTCCCGTAGGGCGCGCTCGGCGCCGGAGCGGGGAAGGTGCCGTGGCCGAAATCCGCCGACTGATAGGTTCCTGTCAGCAAGCCGTAAGGAATGGGCGGCAGTTGGTAGGTTGCCGTGTCATCCACGGTCACCGTCACATCGTTGGCGGCGTTGCTGCTAACGCGGGAGAAGAACACGGATTTCTCGCCGCCGGGCGCGACCAGCAGCATTTCCAAATCATACGGTGTCGGATGGGTAAGATGCTTCAAGGTAAGCGTCATCCCCGAAATTGTGCCGGCGAGTCCGGACACCACGTTGGTCGAGGGATACACCGTCGCCGAACTTCCGGCCGGGATGGAGATGTTGTTTGTCTTGTCGAAGATTCCGGTCGGCGAAACCGCCGCGCTCACATTTACGTCGAATGTAGTGCTGGTGATGTTGCTGACCTCATCCATCACGTTCACCGTGATGGTCGCTGTGCCCGTCTGACCGTCGGCCGGCGCCACCGTCAACGTTGTCACGCCGCTGTTGAAGAAAATGATGTTCCCGTTCGGAATCAGGTTCGTGTTCGATGAACTGCCCGTCAGCACCAGATCGTCCACCGCAGTCTCCACATCGCCAATCGTGATATTGAACGGCCCGACCGCACGCCCAATCAGCGTGGTCTTGTTCGGAATGGACGAAATGGTCGGCGGATTGCCGGAAGCACCCACATTCAGCACAAACGTGTCGAAGGCGGTGGTGGTTCCGTCGCTCACGGAAATCGTGATGGTCGCCGAGCCGGTCTGGCCGGTCGCCGGCGTCACCGTCACGGTCCGGTTCGCGCCCGAGCCACCGAAGACAATGTTGTTCGTCGGCACCAATGTCGGGTTTGATGAACCCTTCGTCAGCACCAGACTGCCCAGCGAAGTGTCCGGATCGCCGATGGTAAATGGTATCGCCGCCGTGGGCGTGCTGAACGCCGTGCTCTGGTTGCCAATGTCGCTGATCGTCGGCGGTTGCGAAGCAGCCGTCAGCACCATCAAACTCCAACCGTTCGAAATGGCACCCGCATACGGCCCTTGATCGTCGTAAACATACAACGACCATGTTCCGTTGGGGCTAAGTCCATTGAATGCATTGTGGAAGGCGTTCGAGGCCGTGGGGGACACATAGGGCCCAGCCGGCGCTGGCGCAGGGAAATTATTGGTCGGCGGGTCACCAGCCGCATAATCAGCCGGCCGGAACCGTTCGCTCCAGAGATAATAAAAGTCTGGCAGCGGCGCAAAGTCAGGCGCGGCATCCGTCAACGTCACGGTAACATTTGAGACGGAGTGATCCGGAGGCACCCCACCGGAAGGCCCTCCACCGCCCACCTTGGACCAGACCACCATTTTCTGACCAGACGGACTCACCAGCAGCATATGGAGGTCGTTCGGATTGTCGTGCGCGAATCCGCTGATAGTCACCACGACGTTGGTGATGATTCCAGTCATGCCCGTGACCAGATTCGTTGACGGATAGTGGCTGGCGACTCCGCTGGCCGGCAGCGCAATCAAATTCGTGTTGGCGAACCTCGCTGCATTGGCCGGTGGCGGAAGCACCGTCAGAACAAAATTCGTGCTCGCGGTGTTTGTGCCGTCGCTTACTGTCACCGTGTTCGTCGCCGTGCCCGTCAGGCCGAATGTTGGGTTGATCGTGATATACCAACGGGGCATGAATGAAGGACCGCCATCAGCAAACCAACGGAACAGAACATTCTTGTTGGTATCAACCAGTGCCGGATTGGAGGTCGCAAGGGTGAAGGTCAGCAAGTTGGTCGGCGTCTCGGCATCGCTGACCATGAGTTCAACCAAGGCTGGATGGTCCACATAGACGGTGTCATTGGGTATGGCAGCGATTGTTGGCGAGGCGGCCTGCGCGCTGAACCCAAGCACACTGGCGAACGCCAATCCCACCAAGACTGTCCAAAGGCTGATTCGCCCAGACAAGCTGCGTGACGTTTGATTCACTAAACCGAGGCTACTTCCTGTATTCATTGGTGGTATTGCGGTGACCATTTCTTGTGCCTTGACCAAAACTGATAAACTCATCCGCCCTCCCTGTATTTGGCGGTTTCCTGCTATAAATCAAAATTCCGCGGAACAGTGATTTGCCATTCGCGCGAAACGCTTGAACAGCCATCCGCTAATTAGCGGATGGTGAAAGGATAGCGGGGGGTAGTTGAATGTATACTTGCACAAAAGTGGCAGACACCCCCCGGGGCCGGCCACAGGAGGACTACTCGCTCCAGAAAAAGGACTTGTCGATCTGGCTCGTGCGGATGAGGTATTCGAGCTGTTTCAAACGCGTAAACGTCCGGAACTGAAACATTTCCGGAGTCATGTCGATCTTCTTGAACAACGCGGCAAGTTGTTCGGCGCCGCGCTTCGCATCCCACTCGCATTTGAAGCCCGGCAGGTGCTTGCGGATCTTGTCGAAGTTCACGCGGTAGCTCCGATTGTCCGTGCTATTGGTGCCGAACGACACGCTACAGCCCGGGAACGCCGCCGCCACGATCTCGGCCACTTCCTTTACGCGATAATTGTGCGCCCCGTCGCCGACGTTGAAGGTCTGGTTGTGGATCGCATCCTTCGGCGCATCCAGCACGGCGATGATTGCCCCGGCGATGTCCAGGCCATGAACCAATGGACGCCACGGCGTGCCGTCGCTGGTCATCTTGATCTCCTTCGTCGTCCATGCGAGGCCGGCGAGGTTGTTCAGCACGATGTCGAAACGCATCCGGGGCGACGCGCCATACGCAGTCGCGTTGCGCATAAACGTCGGTGAGAAGCTGTCCGTCGCGAGTGGCTTCACGTCGCGTTCGACGTAGCTCTTGCACACGGCATAGGCCGTCTGAGGATTGACCGGCGATTCTTCATTCACGAAATCCTGATCCGCGACGCCATACACACTGCATGAGGACATATAGACGAAGCGCTTCACGCCCGCCTGGCGCGCCACTTCCGCCAGATGCACGGAGCCTTTATGGTTGATGTCATAGGTGATGTTTGGCGCGAGCTGGCCGGCGGGATCATTCGACAGTTCCGCCATGTGAACAATCGCGTCGAACCCGGCGAAATCTTTCGGTTCGATCTGGCGCAGGTCCTTGGTGATCGTAACTGGCGTGTTCCAGCCGGGCCGATAGAGCATCCGCTCCTTGTAGAACCCGGTGTCCAGTCCGACCACTTCATGACCGTGCTTCATCAACTCAGGCGCCAGCAGCGAACCCAAGTATCCTTCGTTACCCGTGACACAAATACGCATAGTTTTTTCTCGATGAGTTGTTGTTTTTGTTTGTTTAAACGTCCAGTTAAATTCAGTTCTTGCAGGAAGAGTCGCTTTCACAACCGGCCGGCGCAGGCACACGCTCGAGCCAGATTTCACGCCAGTAGGCATAGATGGCGCGCGGGCAGAACAGCCGGCACTCGCTGTAATTTCCCCCGCACACGCCACCCTCCAGAATGATGCACGGATTCTTGAACTCCGACATGGTTCCGTTCTTCTCGTGGACAATCTTGGTGACGCACTTCAACACGCGATATGTGCGCCCGCAGTAAGGCACCATCTCGGCGTCGAAATAGAGGCCGCGATTCTTGTTCGACACGTCGAGTGTTTTGAGAATCTCGTGGTAGCTCTTCACACGCACCCAGTCACCCGGCTTTAAGCCCAGTTCACCCGCCGGTGTCCGCTCGCCGTAGGGAACCAGCCCTTTGCGGCGCGGATAGGGATAACCACCGCGGATCTTTGCGGTCTTGTCATAGAGCGGCTTAAGGATCCGGCCCAGACCGATGCCTGCGGTGGCCAGGCCGTTGTAGGACATGTAAAACATTCCCTTGGACCAGCGCCACAGGCCAACGTTGCCGGAGGTGATGTCCTCGATGTATTGCCCGGGCGACCACCACGGCAACGGTTCCGTCGCCGCCGGCAACAGCGTCGCCTGGCAGGCATACACCGGCCCACCGCCATTGGGCGCAATCCCGGTCTGCGTCGCCGCCACGACATCCGCCTCCGTGCAACCACCCGAAGCAGGCATCGGCTCAGCGTTGCGATCCACCGGCTTCACCCAAGCCAGTTTCCAGAAGAGCAGGCATCCCGCCTGACAACCGCCGTGACCACTGCCGTCACAGCGCAGATCCTCCAGGTGCACGCAGTCCTTCATCTTGCGTCCCTTGTAATCGTTCACGGTGTCGCAGGTTTTGTGGGCGCGCTTGGAGACGCGGAATCGCTTGCCGCAAAACGCAAACATCTCCGGCATGAACGGCAAGCCTTCCAGCTTTCCGTCCTTGCCCAGGGTTTTCAGGATGTCCTCTTTGCTGCGAACCTCCACCATGTCTCCCGCACTTAATTGTTTCATACTGCTCATAGGTTGTTTTTAAGCCTGCTTGGGCTGACTGCTGACCGCTGGTTGATTAGCGGGCGTCGTGTTCGACGAAGAAGTTGAATTAGCCGACCGGTCACTGCCAAAAACTTTCTGCAACGTGGCGACGGGATTGCCAACCACATTCAACATCGCCAGCAAAGCATGTCCCGCGAGCCGGCCCTTGCTCAGTTCGCAGTCGGCAACGCGCAACCCGTCCTTCTGATATTTCCAGAATTCCTGGCCGCGATTCTGCCACACCGCCCGCCCAAGAAACGCGTAGAAGTAATATTCAATCTCCGCGAGCCGCTTCTCATAAAGCGCGGGTTCAAGGTAAAGCGGCCCAAACTTCTTGAATGTGATCAGGTAATCAATCTGGTCGGGGCTGAATCGCAGCAATGACGATGTGATGGAAATATTGTCCGTCCGGCTGAACGACAGCACCTGATGCACAAATCCCAGATCCCACTTCTGCAGAAACTCGTAGCACGCTTCCGTGTCGAAATGCAGGCACGCCTCGTTGAAGAACGGCGTCCGGCTCCGCAGGATTTCCGACCGGAACATGATCGTCGTCGGCGTTCCAAAGACGAACATCCCGCCGGTCAATTGCCGCCGGCAAATCTCCGCACCCGGCACCACCGTGCTCGCCACCGGCAGGCCATCCCCCTTCACCTTCTCGCCGTCCAGACGATACGAGGTGACGATGCCCACCGACGGATTGCCCTCCGCCACCTTGACCATCTCCTCGAGGCACTGGGGATAAATGAAATCATCGCCCTGGACGAACTTGCAGTAACGGCTGTCCGCCGAAATCTGCTGCACGGTGAAATTGAAATTTTTAGCCTGGCTCAACAACGTCTCGTTGTGGAGGACCCGGATGCGCTTGTCCCGCTGTTCATACCGCCGCGCCACTTCGAGGGTGGCGTCCTTGCTGCAATTATCGACGATGATGTATTCCCAGTTGTGGTAGGTCTGCGCCAGCACGCTCTCAATGCAGGTCGCGAGATACTTCGCCTCGTTGTAAGCGGGCGTTAAGACGGTGACTTTGGGTGAAGTGGAGTTCATCGAAACACAGCTCACGACTGGGCCTGCTTGGCGCGTTTGCGCTCAATCACCTGCTTCACCAAATCCACATACCGGGCCTTCTGCCCCATGATGATAAGCAACACAAAGGCATAAATCCCGAAGACGCCACACGACCCCATCAGCAGCGCGGGAATCGGGCTCAGCGCCGAACCGAGCGCGAACTTGATTCCCAGTCCGCACACACCCGCGACCACGCCGGAGAGCATCGGCTGTTTCACCGTGCCCCAAAAATCGCGCATCGTGATGCCGGTCCCATGCAGCGCCCAAATGACAATCGGAATGACCAGCGCCACCACCGCCACCGAAAAGCCCAGCGCCACACCGTTCAATCCGTGAGGCAATCCCGCCGCCACACCCAGAATCACAACCGGCCCCACCAGGTATGCGATGCGGAGGCTTCGCAACGCCCGACCGGTTGCCATCATGAACCAGCCCAGCGGATTCACCAGCGCGAAGCCAAGAATGGCCGGTGTCAGCAGCAACAACACCGGCGTTGCGTGCAGCCACTTTTCCCCGAGCAAAATGTGGATGATCTCCTCAGCGAACAATGCCGTGGAAATTGTGATGGGCGTGTTGAAAGACAGCAGCACTGAATAACCGCTGAGAAACGAACGGCACACGCGCGCGTTATCATTCTGAATCCGCGACAGCGCGGGAAAGGCGACCTTGTAGATCGCATTGTTCAGTTGCTGCATCGGCAGGTTCACGAGTTGATAGGCCCGGCCAAACAAGCCGACCGCCTCGGCCCCGCAGAAGCGACCGAGCAACATGTTCGGCACCGTGTTGTAGGCCAGATACACGATGAGATTGTTGAGCGTGATCGTGCCGCCGAAGTGAAGCATCGAACGAATGCCTTGACCGCGCTTTGGCATGCCCGGAATCCAAGGTAGCGCCACGAATGAACCCACCGTTCCAACAATCGTGCTGGCCAGCGTCATGCCCACCAGCGACCAGTAGCCGCACCCGGCCAGCGCCATGCCGATGCCCACGACTGAACTCACCAGCAGCGAATAGACACTGATCCGCGCCATTGCCGTATAACGCATGGCGCGTTGCAGCAACGCGCCGTGTTGCGTCCCCAGACCGCTGATCAAAAATGCCAGCCCCGATCCGATCGTGACCCAGAACAACCTTGGCTCGTGATAAAACATCACCAGGATCGGCGCGGCCGCCGCTATGATCAGCGACAGCAAAACTCCAATCGCCGTGTTGATCCAGAAAAGCGTGGAAACCTCCTCGTGGGAGATTTCATCCCGTTGCACAGTCGCCATGGACAAACCCGCGTCCTTGAACAACAGCACAAAGCCTGTTAGCGCGAGCACCATCCCTTGAACGCCAAATTCATCCGGCGTCAGCAACCGGGCGATGACGATCATCGAGCCCGTTTGCAGCACGAACCGGAACGCCTCGGAAACCACGGTCACCAGCCCGCCTCGCACGGAATCGCCCTTGAGCTGGTCCAGATTCTTCCGCGTGAACGACCACCGGTTCGGTTTCACGCCGACGACACCCGCCACGGCGGGGCTGATTTCTGGAATTGTATTCAATTTCTTCTCCACGATTTCCCTGTCGGGCGAACTTAGCGAACTGCCACCTTGCTCGCTTCCAAGGCCGAACCCGTGGCAAGTGTGCCATCCATCCCGGGTTTCCCACTGAGCTTCACCAAGCCGCGTCGCGCGTAGTTGCGCGGGCGGCGGCGCTCGATGCAATAGTGCCGCAGCTTCTCCACGTCACGCGCGTAACACATCTCCCAATCCGGGCAACCCTCCGCTTCGAGCGCGGGCGGCGGTTGCAGCAACCGGCGTAGCCCGAGTTTCAGCGAGTTCCAAATCCACCGCAACCACGGAGCGCTGATGCTGATGTGGCTCCAGTGATGTTCGATATAAGCCTCCTGCCGGCCATGCTTGCGCGCCAGATCAAGCCAGTCGCGCCGCTTCAACCGCGACGCGTCGGGCGCATGAACCACCGCCGCGCGCTCGGCGTAGCCGATTTTGAATCCCGCCTCAACCAACTGCCCGCCGAACAAAGCCTCCTCCCCCAGACCCAGCGCGCCCGGTCCCAGTTCCGGATCATAGCCCGGCACGCGCTGCAAAACCGTGCGACGAAAACCCATGTTCGCGCCGATCAATTCCGGTGTGCCCGCAGGTTGCGCGTCCGGCGACGCCAGCCACCACAGGTGACGCCGGTTCATCCACGGTCGCACCAGATGCGGCGCCAGCGTGATCCTTCCGACGGCGGCATCACAACCCAACTGCGTGAACGCCGACACCATCTGCTCCATCCAATTTTCCGCGATCGTCACATCATCGTCGGTGAACAGGATGAGTTCGCCCCGCGTGCGGGCCAGCGCAGCGTTCAGCGCATTGCTCTTGCCCTTCTGAGGTTCAAAGAAATAACCCACCTCCATGGTCGGCAGCTTCGCGTCCCGCACGATGGCTGCTGTGTCATCGGTGGAGGCGTTGTCCACCACGAGCAGTTCAGTCTTCCAAGCGTGACGCACGCGCACCTTGCCCAACGAGACCAGCGTCTCCCGCAGCGCCGCGGCGCGGTTATGCGTGCAGATGACGACTGAAATGGTCGGGTCAGAGGCCATGATCAGGCGCGCAAGCAATCTTCGGCGGCGGCAACAACGCGCGGACGGATCGAATCCCACGTCCACTTGTTCAAAAACTCCTGCCAGCCGCGTTCGGCCATCGCTGCGGCGGCTTCCGGTTCGCGGATGGCACGAACGCATGCGTTCGCAAAATCTTCCGCCGAGTCAGCCAGAAACATTTCGCGCCCATCCTTCGCGTCGTAACCAAACGCGCCGAGTGACGTGGAAACGATCGGACATTTGCGGCTGTAACCCTCGGCAATCTTGACCCGCGTGCCCGCCCCGGTCCGCACCGGCACCGACATCACCGACCACGTCGCGATTTCGGCCGCGGGATCGGCCACCCAGCCAAGGGCGTCAACATCGCGTGCGCCCGGCACCACGTCTTCGCTGCCCTTGCCGATCAACCGCAGGCGTGCGTCGGGAATCTGCTTCTTCACCAGCGGCCAGCATTCATTCGCGAACCACCGCACGCTCTCGACGTTCGGCGGATAGTCGAACGTGCCGATGAACCCGATGCGCGGCGGATTCGCCACCTGCCGCAGCGGCTCCCTGGTCGGTTTCGCAAACCCGTTCGGGATGACGTGAACTTTTTGCTCAAGCCCGAGATAAGCCCGGTCAGCCTCGCTGCACACGGAGACGACTTTGAAGCGGTCAGATAAAAATTTCTCGCGGCGTTTCGCGACCATCAGTTTGAAATTCGCGCGCAGCCGCTCGCCCGCGCTCGTCGCGCGTTCCTTCACGGTGCGAAAGAACGTGCTGGGGATGTCGTCCACGTCCATGACCGATTTGGGCCAGGCCCATTGGCCGAGCGTGTTCGGGGTGCGGATGTTATGCAGCCACACCAGATCGTATTTCGGAAGTTCGGCCTGCACAAACGCGCGATCCTCCGCCGACGCCGCGTGGCCGTAGTAGCCGACGAACTTGGGATCAAAGCCACAACGTAACCGCTCAATCATCGAACGTGCCGCGATGGGCAGCAGCTTGATGACGCGCCGCACGGAATATTCTCCGTTCGACTTCGCATCGGCCTCGCGTTCGTCCTCCTCCAGCTTCACAACCATGAAGTCGAGCTGACCCATCGTCTGAAGCGCGCTGGCGACCTGCACGGTGCGCAGTTGCGTCCCATACGATTTTTCGGTGGGCCGGCACGGGGCCAGATATAGAATGCGCAGTGGTTTTGCCATTGTCAGTTCAAGCTTAACTTGGGCTCCCGATTCTCCAGATGGAACAGCGTCTTGTCCCACGAGCGGACCAGCGAGCGCTTGATGCGCGGCACGAACATCTGCACCCGCTTCGCCGCATCCCAGCCGAAAGTTTTTTGGATCCAATGATACTTGGCGGGCAGGCGGGGCAGCTCCAATTCGCCGCCAAGTTCGCGCGCCAGTTTCATCAGGCGCTCCGCCATGGCCATCTGCTCGGGATAAAAAGTGATGAGCCACTGCTGCAAAAACTCCCGGCACGCGGCGCGAACCCGTTCGCTGTCCGGCAGCGTGCGGACGTGCTGCACCTGCAATTCAATCGCGCGGCACTGCGACTCCAGTTTTTTGGCCGAGCGTCCAACGTAGCTCAGGCTGTCAAAGCCGCGCCGGTAATATACGCGCCCGCCCGGAACAAACTTGATGCCGTCACTCGCGAGCACAACGCGTGTGAAATATTCACCGTCGTCGTCCAGCGACAGCCGCGTGTCCCAAGGTCCTGCCGCCTGCGTCAGCTCGCGGCTCATCAGCCAGGTGGCCGGCTGCATGTAAAGGTTCTGCTCCCAGCGGCGCAGGAGCCATTCCGCCGGGGCGAGGTCGTTCCACAACGCGTGCGGTGTGAAGGCGGCTTTGCGCGAACGGTAGATAAACATGCCATACTCCGTCGAAAGCACCGTGCGCTTGCTGGCGCAACGATCGAGTGCGTTCATCTGCGTCGTGATTTTCTCCGGCCCCAGCAGATCATCGGCATCGAGCCACTGGATGTATTCGCCCTGCGCGAGGGCGAACGCCTTGTTCCGCGCGGTCGAAGCGCCCGCGTTTTCCTGCGTGACGACCGTGACTTCCTTCGAGGCGAACTTCCGGGCGATGGCCAGCGTCTGGTCCTTCGAGCCGTCATCCACAATGATGATCTCCTTGCGCGGCCACGTTTGCGCCAGCGCGGAGCGGATCGTTTCACCGATCCACTGCTCGGCGTTGTAGGCGGGGATTAAAATGGAAACCAGTTGAGACATGGCACCGTGGACACAGTCAGTTATTGCGCTCGCTAAGCGGATTCAAATGAAGCATCGCGAGCAAGCGCCCACCGTGGTCGCACATGCGAACGAAATACTTCATGAAGTGATGATGGCCCGCAATCAACAGGAAAGGTAGCGCGATCAAATAGAGCGGGACGGCGACGGCTGATTTTGCGACGTTCTTCCAGCGGTTTTTCCGCTGCCGAAACGTCTGTTGTCCACGCAGCACGGCGCGACGGATCAAAAATCCCCGCGTCCAGCGGTGCGGCGGCACCGTCTCGTAGGCCGGCGCTTCGTCGCACCAGATGAACTTGTGCCCGGCGGCATTCATGCGCCGGAAAAAATCGAGGTCCTCGCCGCCCGCGCCGAATGCGGGTGTGAAAACCGGTTCAAGCCCCGCGATGATGCTGCGACGAAGCAGCACATTCCCGGTGCGAGACTTCTCCCAAGCCATCACATGGCCGGTGGCGTGGCGCGGGCGGTCGTAGAAACCGGCACGCTTCAACCAAGCGGGCGGCTCCGTCTCAAAGTGCGGCAGCACGGGCGCGAGCACGCCGGCGACGTTGCGCGCCTTGCACGCTTTCAACATCACAAGCAGCCAGTCGTCGTTCGGAAATTCGTCGTCGTCGATGAAGGCGAGATAATCGCCGCGCGCATTGCGCACCACCGTGTTGCGGGCAAGTGCGATGTTCGGCGTCGGCTCCATGCAGTATTTGGTTTCAACACCTGATTCGACGGCGAAGGCAAGCGTCGTCGCCTTCGCTGATTCTGCACGGTCGTTGTCGGCAACGACAATCGAATAGGTGAACAAGCCGTCGGTGCGCTGCTTGCGGAGCGAATTCAACAGACGCAGCAACAAGTCGGGCCGCTTGAACGTGCAGATGCAAACGCTGATATGTTCTTTCGTGTCGCCCATGTCGTCCCCAAAAAAGAATCACCGCCGCGCCGCGTGGAACATGATGCACGGCGCAAGCCGCGCGCCCTGCGAGCCGAGCAGGCTGATCCCGTGATTGAGAATTTGCGCCACCGCCTTCTTCGCCGCTCCGCCCGAGTGAGCCGCGTAATATCCACCCATCACCCGGACGGCAAAGCCGCAGGAACCGAGCGTGGCGCGGACGTCGCCGATGTCGAGCAGCCGCTCCTGCCAGCTTCCGGTCAGCGGATCACAGGTGTTCGTCGGATGCTTCGGCGCCAGTGGCATTTGTTTTGTCTGCAAATACTGGCGGACCGTTTTTTGAATGTCGCCCTTGTGCATGCCACGCGTCGCCGCGGCCAGCAAGTCCAGTTCGGCATCGGACAACTGCGGCGCGGTTTCCTTCGCGATGTCGCGACGGACAGTGCGGAAGGCCTGCACCGTGTCCATGGGATAACTGCTGGGATGCGGGCCATCAGTGAATTCCCATTCGTTGTGCTGACGATAATGGCGCCGGGCAACAATGGGGTTCAACGGATTTGCGCTGGTCGAAAGAACCATCGTCATGGGGCCGCGCGCGAGTGTGGACGCAACCTTGAGGAACTCGTCCATGTCGTAGATGTGCTCGATGACGTTGATCGAGGCGAGCGCGCCCGAGCCGGGCGGATTGGATTTCAGCGACGCCGCGACGGCGTGGATGTCACCGACAACATACGCGTCCGCCTCGCAACCGAGATGACAGGCAAGCTTTCGCGCGTCTTCAGCGCATCCGGCGAAGATATCATTGTAGATGACGCGAAAGAATCCGGCCTCCTTTGCAAGCCCGCCGAGCAACCCATGCCCGCCACCGTAGTCCACGAAAACTTCCGGCCCGGAACCAGATTCGGGAAAGAGAAGCCATGCAAGGATGTGGACGTATTTCTTGATCGCCTCTTCTGACTTTTGCTGAAACTCGGCCACGTTCTCCTTGCCGTAATTAGAGAGTGGCAGTTGCGTGACATCCAAGTCCGCGATCTTCTTCGCCAGACGAGTGGCGGCGTCATCGAGCTTCTGCAGGCGGGCGCGCTGGATGGGCGGGAGGGATTTTGAGTTGTAGATGTAGCGCATGGCCAACAACTGAGAGCCGGCGCGCAGGATTTTCCCGCGCGCCGGACGATGACTGTATGGATGGAATGACGGATCAGTTCAACACCACGCGCAGATTTTGCGGCGGCGCCGGAGCGGCCGGCGGAGTGGCCCCCGGCAGGGCGGTGTTCATGCTCGTCTGAATCTCGCTCTGGCTAAGAGCCCGATTGTAAACGCGGACCTCGTCGATCCGGCCCTCAAAAAACTGACCGTAGGGATAATTGCCGCCGATGCGCAGCGGATTGGAGTTGCTCTGGACGGCGCCCGTAACGGTCTTGGAGGAGGACAAGACGCCGTTAATATAGATCCTCAACGTCGCACCATCATACGTGGACGCAAGGTGAGTCCAGGTGTTAAGCGGGATGGCGCTTGCGCCAGTCACATACGACTCGGTGGAACCAAAGATCGCGCCACCCGCCGGACGCATCGCCCCGTCAGGGCTGCTGGCGTGCAGATAGTAAGCATCCACCTGACGGTGCATGACGGTGCTCCAGCTCGATTTGCTGACCGTCGGATACACCCACGCTTCCTGCGTCATGGCATTCGTGACGTTCAATGACGCGGACGGAGGAACAACCACAAGAGAGCTGGTTCCGTTAAAAGTCAGCGCGCCGCCATACTTGCCTGCCGTCGTCCATGTCGCGTTGCTGATGGTTCCCGCGTTTGCTTTTCCTGAAACGTCAGCCGTGGTGCTCCCGGAACCTTCGTCAAAACTATAGGCCGCCACGAGGCTGGATGCAGCATCCGCCACGGTGATCGCAATCGCGGGGGCCGTCGCGTTGTTGGTGCCGTCCGACACCGTCAACTGCGCGGTGTAGTTACCGTTGGCCGAATAGGTATGGCTTGGATTGGCAGCTGTGGAAGAAGTGCCGTCGCCGAATGTCCAGTTGTATGTCAGGGAGGTGCCATTCGGGTCAGACGAACCGGCGCTTGAAAATGTCACCGCCAACGGAGCCGAACCGCTCAACGGCGTGCCACTGGCTACGGCTGTCGGTGGATTGTTAACGCTCGCGGCCGAAACGCTGATGGTCAGATTGGTCGAGGTGGCACTGTTGGTGCCATCTGACACCGTGACTTTCGCTGTGTAGGTGCCCGCAGTTGAATAGGTGTATGACGGATTCGCCTGTGTAGATGTCCCGCCGTCACCAAACGTCCAATTGTAAGTTAGCGCCGAACCCTCTGGGTCAGACGACCCGGCACTTGAAAACGACACCAACAACGGAGCCGCGCCGCTCTTTGGCGTGGCGTTTGCCGCCGCCGTTGGGGCGCTATTGCCGCCACCGAGGAGGCTGATGTTGATAGCCAGCGTGGTTGCCGACGTGCTGTTCACGCCGTCCGAAACAGTAAGGCGGACGGTATAAACGCCAACCCCAGCGAACGTGTGAGAAGGATTCGCGACCGTGGAGGTTGTGCCGTCGCCAAAGTTCCAGCTGTATGAGAGAGCAACCCCTTCCGGATCATACGAGCCCGAACTTGAGAAAGTGATTGGTATGAGGGGCAGCGCAGTCAGCAGGGATGCTGACGCAACCGCCACCGGAGCCTGATTGCCCGTGCTCGACGGCGGATTGGTGCCATAGACGAACCGGTAGCCGGCTGGAAGATTGGTCAGGCTCATCAACGTCGTGGAATTGCCAGCCGCCGGATCATACGGGGGCCACTTAAGATTGCCGAAGAAGGCCGGTTTGCTGCTCAGGTAGTAGCTGTTCGGAATCGTTGTGTCCGAAATGCCAGAGTTATAGACTACGGTCTTGGTGGTGTATTCCCAGTTCCCGTGCAGCAACGCCTCGTGTGCACCACCAGGTTTCACACTCATGTCCAGCGCACCAAGGTTACTGCTGGTCGGAGGGTTGGCCGTGCCGTTCAAGCTGTTGTTCCCGATGTAAGGATAGCCCAGCCGGTAGAGGCGTGCCGCCGTGTAAGAAAAGTTGTCGGTGCTCGTTGCGCCATGAGCCCATGAAACCGGCGTCGTATTCGCCCACGAAATGGTTGCGCCGACCAGTGCTGAATAGACCGACGGGCTGGTTCCGGAAGAACCGAGAATGTTGCCGATCACGTTGTAATCCCACTGGTGCGAATCAATGTTGATGGCGATGCGGTTCTGCTGCGCATCGGGATCGCCACCGTGAAAATAGTTGCGCAGCAACGTGCCTTTGGCGGACGGCCCATAGTAATAATCCACGTGAAAGCCGTTCGCGTAGTTGCCCTCGTAAAGATTGTGCGTCGGATAGGGCGTGTGATTGCCGAATATGGCAGAGAGCATGATGTCGATGCCGTTGTAGGCAGGATAGGAGCGGAAGAGGCAGTTGTAGGCGATGACGTTGCCCGAGCATGATCCCTGGAGAAGAATTCCGTCCTGGAATTTGTAGAACAGATTATTCTCAACCAGGCAGTTGTTTCCCGTGTCGAACTGCAAAGAATACCCCTTGCTCCAATTGAACACAGCCGGGTCATGGATGAATCCATCACGCACTTCCATGTTTGCGCTGTATTGGATTTCGACGCCGAAGGTGTCCCAGCTCGTCACTTCCACGTTCTTCATCCAGCAACCGTAGGCGCCCTGCCACCAGATACCATAACCGCCCGACGAACCGGCGATCGTCAGATTTTCAACACCTGAGAATTTGGGGCCGGTCTTGTTGTTGAAACCGACAGCGCGCGGATTACGACCGGATGGAAAATCGAAATTAAGCGGCGGGTTGAACGTAACCGTATTACCAGATACTGCGGTCACGTAAACGATTTGCGCCTGGACCTTGTTGCCATCGCGGAGACGACCGGCGGAATTCGCGCTGCCCGAGCCGAAGCCGTAGACATCGTTCGCTACGTTGTCCATCTCAAGGAAGATCAGGTTGTTCGCCGTTATCCCGGCGGTAGATGCAACGGTGATGCTGGTTGAACCCTTGGTTCCGCCGCCCGTGATGGCTGTGTCGCCGGGCCACTCCGTAATCCAAGGGAACTGCCCGATGTTCAGCAGCGCGGCCCAAGCACTGGTCTTCAAAATGGTCTTGCCGGGGCCTGCGCCACGCAGCGTCCAGTCGCTTTTGTTCAAGATGCGAATCTGCGAACTCAGATTGTAGGTGCCCGCGTTCAGATAAACCACCTGGCCCGCCGGGCAGTTGTTGATGGCCGTCGCAATCTGGTCGGCGGTCGCGCCGGGGTTAAGGGTCTGATAAATCGTGGTGCGATTCGGAATGCCGCCAGGCACGCCGACGGTGCCCTGCCAGTTACCGAGCCGGTCGGCCGGGACGACTGCCGCAAGTGAGGAGGAAACTTGTGCGGCAATGAAACCGAGCGTCAGAAAAACAGCCGCCCGCTTGAGCGCCGAGCCAAATGAAAAATCTACTTTCATGGCACTATTCTTAGCAAATTCGCGGCCAATGTTGAGCGGTAAACGGTGAGCTGCCGAGACCAGGAGGGACAAACTCCGCTTAACCTGCTGGTTTTCAAGCATGCCCAGCAGGAAATTTTTTTGCGCAGCGCTCGTCATTCTGGCTTGGCGGTCAACGATGGGCTTCGCCATCAACGGCATTTTATTCATGTCCCAACTGTGCCTTATCTGCCCCCTCCTCGCCCGTGAAATTCCATTCACATTCATTGGGCGATTTGATTGGCAGCGTCCCATGCTGCGGCGACGGGCAGCACGCGTGCGCCCGATTTTGAGACAGCCTTCACCACCGCCTCAAACAAATCTGGAGTGCAGCCATACGGCGTTGGATTGCGCCCCACATCGTGCGTCGCAAATATAAGCCAGCCGCAAGCCCGCGTGTTCGCCTCAATCAGTCGCATCAGCACGTCCGGTTGGTCCCGGTGCTTCTCCAAAAAACAGGCCTGCAAATTATTTGCGTCAGTCAAGCCAAGGTTGAACGAAAGCCCGCCACCACGGCAGCACAGAAAATGTTGGGCAGCGCGCCGTTTGGTTTGTGGACGCGGCCAGTCAATTGGATAGGATAACGATTTGAACGCCGC
>Ga0154020_10002784_pt1 | contig 21294 bp, 21 predicted proteins | sample Klosneuvirus_201_FD_109709 | JGI IMG/M metagenome (GOLD analysis project Ga0154020, IMG submission 109709) | Active sludge microbial communities from wastewater, Klosterneuburg, Austria - Klosneuvirus_20160825_MG | ecosystem: Engineered > WWTP > Aerobic digester > Activated sludge | place... | reverse complement strand
CCTACAGGAACCCGCCGCGGGTCATGCGGCTGCGGCGCGCTTACGCTGTGCAGGCGGCGGGTTCCTGTAGGAGTCGCCCTCCATCACAATGACGTGTGCGTTGTGAAGCAGGCGGTCCATGGCCGCGCTGGCGAGCAGTGGGTCGCCGAAAAGGCGTCCCAGCTCGTCGACGGAACGGTTGGAGGTGATGATGGTCGAACCCGTCTCATAGCGGGAGCGGACAATCTCGTAGAGGTCCAGGGGCTCTTCACCGCCAAGAGGCCTGAGTCCCAGGTCATCCACAATGAGCAGTTCCGGGGTGGTGAAGCGCAGCAGCTTTCGCTCGTAGGTGGCGTCGGCCCGCGCCGCCCTGAGCTGGCGGAATACGTCGGGCGCCGCGCTGTAGAGGACCGTGTGGCCTGCCTGGCACGCCCTGTGGCCAATGGCCTGTGCGAGATGAGATTTCCCGGTGCCTGTGGGGCCCACCAGAATCACGTTGCGCCGCTGGGCCACAAAGTTGCACGTGGCGAGGTCAATCACTTTGCCTTTGGGGATGCTCGCGTTGAAGTGGAAGTCAAAATCCTCCAGCGTCTTGCGGTGTTCAAATGAGGCACGCCGGAGGCGCTGGTCCAGCTGCCGCCCGTCGCGGCGCTCCACTTCATCCGAGAGCACGCGCAGGAGAAACTCACTCGGGGCCAGGTTGTCCTCAGCGGCCTGACGCGTTCTCAAATCCAGGGACTGCAGCAGGCCGGACAAGCGGAGCTTCTTGAGCAGGGGGATGAGCTCATCAGTGATACCCATGTGAATCCTCTTTGTGATGCGCCCACAGCTCGGTGAGGTCCCGCGCAAAGGTGGGCTTGGCCGCGCCGGCCTCTGCCGGCGGAGCCTTGGTTGTCGTCGTCGGAAGAGGCTGAAGGTCCAACGCCTTGCGCAAGATGTTCTTGAGCCCTCCGTACGTGAAGTTGGCGAAGTGACTGGCGCGGGCGCAGGCCGCGTTGGCGCGTGCGCGCGGGTAGGTCTCCAGGCACGTCACCATCGCCTGCACCACACGCAACTGGGACAATACGTCGTCGCTGGTGAACACCTCGCGGATGAAACGCCCCACGTCAGAGCCCAGGGCGTCGGCGCGTTCCTCCCAGTAGGCCCGGCTGCGGTGTCGCAGGTCGCGCCGGTGCTCAGGCAGGTGCTCGTCGCGAACACTCCGCCGGCAGCGGCTGTGTGTGGCCACCCGCTCGTCCATGGCGTTGTAGACCACCACCGATGTTCGGGTGACGCGGGTCCACAGCTTTTGCCCAACGTAGGTCCACGGCACCGAGTACAAGCCGCCCTCGACGCTGATGCAGCAGTCCGGATGCACCGTGGGCTTCCGCCACGCCACCAGGTCAAACGGCGTGGTGGGGAGTGGCCGAAGCGCGGCACGCTCCACCTGCTCAAACTCTATCAGCGGCTGTCTGCCTGTGGTGCCGTGGGTTCGCATCCCGGCCACTTCACGCACCCAGCGTTGCAGGCCTGCCTGTACTTCGGTGACATCCGTTTCCTCGCGCCCACGGAAGAAGTTGTTGCCAGCGTATTTGGCCGCTGACTCCACCTTCCCTTTCTTCCGGGGCGCGCGCGGCGGGGTGGGGTCAACCTTGAAGCCGTAATGTCTCGCCAACTCCCGGTAGCTGCGGTTCAGTTCCGCACCGTCCACAGTGAAGGCAGCGCGAATGACCGCACTCTTCAGGTTGTCCGGCACCACCGTTTCAACCACCCCGCCCAACTCGGTGAAGGCCTGGACGTGCAGCCCAAGCCACGTCGTGATCTTCTGGTCAAACACCACGTAGGCCGCCATGTGCCGGCTGAAGCCGAGCACCATCAGGAAGCACCAGGCCTTCCGCATCACGTGCAGCTCAGGGTCATAGAGTTTGCCCACGTAGACAAAGTCCACCTGCGCCACCTCGCCCGCTGCGGTGTCCACGGGGATGGCCACATCCGCCGGACTCACGCCGCGGGCACGCTTGATGGCGCGGCACAGCCGCTTCACCGCTGGGTAGCTGCCCTTGAACTTCTCCGGTTGCTCCATCCGTAACCGGTCATAGATGGCACGCGGCCCCAACCCGCGGTCCATCATTTCTCCCAACTTGTCCGCCCACGTGGCCACCGTGGAAACCTCATGCGCGGGCACCTCCGCCGGCGGCAGCGCTGCTTCCGCCGCGGCGCGCAACACCGCCAACTCAGGCAACTCCATTGCCCCGCCATCCAGAAGCCCCGCCTGGGCCAGCACCTGGCGGTAGGTCCGCTCCGTGTTGGGGCTCATCCCCAAGAGGCGCGCCGCTTCGCGCGCACCCGTGCCCAGCCGGTGCAAGCGCACCAGTTCCTGAAGTCGATGCATTCCAATCCTCTCGTTGCTCAATGGCCGCTCCTCGTTGGGTGAACGAGGCACAGCCATCACAAGCATTCACGCGCTACCAACCGCCCAGCCCCATCAGCCCCCCATCCACCCTGGGGACCCATGGACCGGTCACTTTGGCCGTCCCCATGCCGATCACTTACGCCGTCCCGCTACACACGGTGGGAGGCCGGCCGGGCGCCATGTTTCAACCAGTTGGACGGCGGGGTGACCCTCTTAGGGGCACTTTGGAGGTCCGTTCCTGGGGGGGTGCGGTCATAAGGTGGGTTTTGGAGGTCCATCCACGGGGGGGTCACCCTATGAGGCCCATTGTGGAGGTCCATACGCGGGGGGGTCTGCCAATGAGGCCCATTGTGGAGGCCCGGACATGGTCCGGGCGTGCCACGGAGCCCAATTTGGACGCCCGCCACCGGGGCGGGCCGTTCAGGAGGCCATTGTGGGCGCCCGGACATGGCTCGGACCTGCAAAGGAGGCCACATTGGAGCTCAGCACCATGCTTGGAGTTGGACAGGAGGCCATACTGGAGGTCCGCGCGTGCCTTGGACTTGGAAGTGAGGCCACACTGGAGGTCCATGCCTGCCTTGGAGTTGGAAGTGAGGCCATACTCGAGGTCCGCACCAGCGCTGGAGTTGCTCATGCGGGTGTTTTGGAGGCCCGCCCGCGGGTCTGGGCTCCCAAAGCGCCTGTTCATGAGGCCGCGCGTGTGCACCGTCTCCCAAAGCCCCACCATCTTCGATACCAGCCATGGGTTCACCTGCATTGGGAACCGCTGCCCATCGCCCCCCTCCGGACACCTGTGGCTCCCACTCCCCCAATTTGCTTGGGTGTCAGGGTTCCGGAAAAGATGGGCCACCCGTTCCGGAAAGTCTGGGCCCCTGCCAAGGCTCCGCGGAAACCGCGAGTCGTCAGGGCGGAGGTGCTGTCACGGCGGGGGGGCCAGCGGCGCGGGTTGGCACTCAGGGCACCACCAATGTGTTCACCTTGCGTATTGAGAAACACATGACAAACGCAAAGAGAAGTCTCGCCGTGAAACATGTCATAATCCTGAGTGCAGCAATGCTGGTGGTTTCTTGCAAGGATGACTCAAGGACCCGTGGCAACGTCGGCCAAGCCCTGCAGACCGCAGCCATGCCGGCTGGGCGGGTTCCTGGCACACGCACAGTGGCGTCATGTCCTGGCGGGGAAGCGGTTGCCAGAGTGCCGGTATGTTCCTGGGCCAACTCAGGCACAGCTTTTGTTTGGGGGACCATTGAGAGCATTTCACCCGCGTTGACCCCCTGGCGCGCCGCATCCAATCAACCAACCGGATTTCACAGTGACCCCTGTCCAGGGCCAGCCCAGGTGCCGGCACTGAAGGTTGTGCTGCGTGTTGCCGGTTCACACCACCCGGTGCCGTCGCAACTTGAGTTCTTCATCGGCGCCGCTCGCGTCGCCGACATGGTCCCAACGCCCACTGCCCAAGGTGACACCGTGGTGTGGAATGATGCTGATGGTGCCCCTGCTCCACTCCAGGTTGGCACCGGCCTGGCGGCGGTACTTCACAGGCTCAGTGAGACCACATGGTCTCTTGTGGGTGACCTGATGTTTGCAAAGGACCAAAATGGCAGGCCTGACTTCGGGCCCGGAAACCTCGAGAACTGCGCCGGACCTGCCCGGCCAGATGTGGGCACCAACACCGCAGACGAACTCATTGCCCTGGTGCAGGCATGCAGCGCAATCCAGGACGAGGCCGCCGCCGCACGGCAAGCAGAGGTCATGAGCGTGATTGGTGACAGGGCTATGGTTGATGCCGCCATCTGCTTTTTCCCGGATGTCGATGGCGGCCCCAAGTGCATGTCCATGGATGACTGCCGGCCTGGTGAAACATGCGGAAGTGCGGGGTCTTGTGTCACCGCGGTGCGTTGCGGCGGAGCGCAAGATTGTCGTGCCGGGGAGGCGTGCGTGGACGCTGTCTGCCAGGTGCGACGCTAGCCGTTGCTGGAGCAGCGTCGGGAGGGGCGCCGAAGCCACGTGCGGAAGCGGGCGTTGCAGCCGGGTCACCCCTTCAAGCGGCTTCACCGCAGTGACCGCCTTGAATATTCCATGCGTTGGCATCCGTTCTGTTAACGTCGCGGGCACCACTGTGGCGCCGAGCGATCACTGAGCTGGAGAATTTCCATGCGCTATTCCACGTTGTTCCTTGTTTGTACGGCGCTCCGGGCGGGGGGCTGCGCACAAGAGGAGCCGCAGCCTGACGCGCAGCCAGCAACCCAGGTTGTGACAACACCAACGCCGGAAGAGGAACAAGCCCTGCGTGCGTCGGACCATCCATGCATTCCATCCGTCGGCGCGTGCTCGGACCCAAGCGGGGCGACCGTTTGTTGTCCCGTGTGGGGTAGCCGCGCCTCGGTTGACGAAAGGTGCTGGCGCGCAGCAGGCATGAATGGCGTCATCGCTTGCTTTTCCCCCGGTCCGGTGGAGCCTGGAGCAACGTGTGCGTACCTCACGGAAGTCTTCCAATTTGAGGAAACTGATGCCACGGGCGTGGTGGTGGCCCATTGGCGCATAGATGGGTGGAGCGAACGGCTCCGGGGGGTCTACCGACTGCGACCGTACCCGGCGCCCGACGAGGATCCCCTGTTTAGCTACCCGGAATGCCCATGATGGGCGATGCGCGGCTGCACCCATGTGGGGCTGCGGCCCTGGTTGCTCTCCTGTGTTCATGTGACCTGCTTGAGAGGGTTCCATCGTGCTGCCTCCGCCAACGCAGCCCCGGGCCTGCGCGGTTTGAATCCGGACCCCACAACATCATCTCCCGTCCTGGGCAGAGTTTCTCCGTCCAGATCGACGCGCGCGCAGACCGCCCGGGCAAGACACTGGAAGGCGGATACGGGGTTGTGGAGTGGCTCAACGCGCCGCTTGCGTCTGGCCCAGCGGACTTGCCGGTCGTTGAGACGCCCACCGCGGAGACCTATGACACCGACGGCGGACCGAATGCAGAGCTCATCCTCCGGGGCTGTGGGACGGTCAATACCTGTGAACAACGAAGATTTGTCGTTGTCACCGACCCGCGGGTCGACGGAGGCCCGGCTTATCTCCGGTTCAACATCGACGTGGACTACACATTTGGGGAGAGCGACGAGGAGTATGAAGCGGCCCCCGCCACGCTCAATGTGACTGTCACCCTGCCGCTTGAGCCGGTTGATGCAGGGCCGTAGGCCAATGGTGCCCAAAGGAATGACGCAAGACCGCCGTCCCTCCTATGCTCAATTTGGTGGAGAGCAGCCATGAATACCCGTCTTTTGTGGGCTGCGGCCCTGGTTGCTGTCACATGTTCCTGTGACCTGCTTGAAAGGCTTCCATCGTGCTGTAGCCTCCAACGCAACCCAGGGCCGCCGCGGTTTGAATCCGGACCTCACAACCTCGTGTCCCGCCCCGGTCAGAGTTTCTCCGTCCAGGTGGACGCGCGCGCGGACCGGCCGGGCAGGACGCTGAGATGGGGCGGCGGGGCGTTGGAACTGGTCAACAAGTCCGGTTCATCCGGCCCAGCTGACCTCCCGGTTGTTGAGACAATTGACACGGAAACGCTTGACGCTGACGGCGGAATTGGCCCGTCTGGCATCCTTCTGAACTGTGGCGAGGTTCACACGTGTGAAAGTCGGGCATTTGTGCTGGTCACCGACCTGCGGGTTGACGGAGGTCCGGCGTATCTCCGGTTCAACATCGACGTGGATTACACATTTGGGGAGCTCGACGAAGACTACGAAGCCGCTCCCGCCACACTCAACGTGACTGTCACCCTGCCGCTTGGGCCCCTGGACGCCGGCCCGTAGGCCTGGACCGTGGCGGCGTTTGCATTGCGCCCGAGCTGGCCCGCTGATCACCGCGCGCGCAGGACCATCACGTTATCGGGCTGCATGGCCCGCCCCTGGAAGAGCTGCATGCCGCCTTGCACCTGCAACGCCACCAGCTGGTGGTGATCCGGTCCTTCAAACAGGTGCACCACCGTGGCCGCGCCGCCGGCTTGTTTCAGCTCCATGCGCCGCTGGCGCCGCCACGTCAGACCCGCGTGCTGGACCACATCCGGAAGCACCGCGGGGAGGTGGTGGGCCGTCAGCGCGTTGGCCAGCAGGGCCACGGGACGGGGCGTGTTGGTCACCACAATGGCTTCTTCGTCGTTGGACTCCAGGCGGCCCACCAGCAACAGGACACCCTCGCCGGCGTACCGCTCCACGGCGGCCACCAGGTGATCCACGCCCATGTGGACCACCACATCCCCCGCCCCCAGCTCCAGGAGGTCTTCCATGGCATCTCCGGTGCGCGCCGGGGCCGCCAGGGCGCCCGCCACCCGTCCCCCGCCCGCCGGTGGCACCCGCAGCCGCGCCTGGGCCAGCACCATGCCCGCCCCAAAAGCCCCCGCCGCCGTCAGGCACACAAAGATCCAGAACATCCCGCCATCCACCCGCTTGTGTTAATCCACCGCGCGCCGTTTCAACCCGTCCCAAAGGTTCTCCCATGTGTGTGTCCTGGCGTCATCCTGTGTTGCGTGTGGCGGGTCTGGTGCTGCCGTTGGCGTTGGCGGTCGGCTGCGCCCACCAGGCCGTGGTGGCCAGTGATCCCCCCGGCGCCGAGGTCTACGTCAACGGGGAGAAGGTTGGCGTCACGCCGGTGTCCATTGAGGACGCGCCCGGTTGGTCCCGCGAATACGAAATCACCCTGCGCAAGGAAGGCTACGAGCCCAAGCAGGTGACGTTGGAGCAGGACGTCTGGAACACCCCCGCGCTGGCGGCGGCGGGCCTGTGCGGCGCGTGCAGCTGTGGCCTGGCGGCCATCTATTTCCTCCCCCGGTCCCGAACGCTGGAGGACCGCTACGGCTACGCCCTCAAGCGCAAGACCCCGCTGCCACCCCTGGAGGAGGCGCCGCCGTCCGCCCCGCCCACGCCGTCAGACGCCCCGGCACCGTCGGAGGCAGACCCCGCGGCACCCCAGGGCGGCAACCCGCCGCAGCCCCAGCCAGCCCAGCCGGCCCCCGCGCCGGGGACCCTGGTGCCGCAATCCGCCCGGGGGGTCACCGCACCGCTGACGCCGGGTGGGCAGTTCCGCTATTGAAGACCCGCACCAAGACGGTGGAGGCAAGACACATGGCCCGCGCAGAAGAAGATGCCCTGGTGGAAGTCCTGGTGGAACGCGTGGCCGCACGGCTGACGCAGTTCCCGGCCACCGGCGGCGGTGGTGGCATGCTGGCCCAGGTGGATCCTTCGGCCCCGTGCCACGCCCCGGACGACGGGGAATGCACCGGCTGCGGGTTTTGTGTCACCCGCAAGGCGGACGTCATCCATGAGATGTTGCGGCAGGGCATCAGCCGCGTGGGCGCGGGCCCCGGTGGCGTCAAACCGGACGGCAACCTGGCGGGGCTCATTGACCACACCATCCTCAAGTCTGACGCCACCAAGGAGCAGCTCAAGAAGGTGTGTGATGAGGCGCGCCAGTGGAACTTTGCCACCGTGTGCGTCAACGCCGTGAACATCCCGTTTGTGGCCCGGGAACTGGCTGGCTCCGGCGTCAAGCCCATTGCGGTGGTGGGCTTCCCGCTGGGCGCCATGACCCCCATGGCCAAGGCGTTTGAGACGCGCGAGGCCATCCGCCACGGGGCCCGGGAAATTGACATGGTGATCAACATGGGCGCCATGAAGGGCAAGGACTACGCGCTGGTCCTGGCGGACATGTGTGCGGTGGTCACCGCCGCGCGCCCGTGGCCGGTGAAGGTCATCCTGGAGACGGGCGGCCTCACGCGTGAAGAGAAGATCATTGGCTGCGCGTTGTCCAAGTGCGCTGGCGCCGCGTTTGTGAAGACCTCCACCGGGTTTGGTCCCGGCGGCGCCACGGTGGAAGACATCCAGCTCATGCGGCAGATTGTGGGTCCGGAGCTTGGCGTGAAGGCCAGTGGCGGCGTGCGGGACACCGAGACTGCGCAGTCCATGGTGAAGGCCGGTGCCACGCGCATTGGCGCCAGCGCTTCGGTGGCCATTGTCACCGGCGCCAAGAGCGACTCGAAATACTGAACGTCCTGGTCCACACCTGGCGGCGCTCTAGCGCGGGACCTCCACGCCCAGGTCCACTGCGTTGCTCAGCGCGCGTTCTGCCGCAACCACCTCCGGGTACCCCTTGGTGTCCGCCTCGGTGACCACGTTGTCGTTCACCAGCACCGCCAGCTTGCCAAAGATGCCCATCACCCGAGCGGCATGATCCCGGGAGGCCGCCCGGAGCTTTTCTTTCTCTGCCGGGTTGCTGCCCAGGCCGCCACCCGTCAACAGCGCGCTGTTGGCCTGCTCCAGGTCCGCCACCGCCGCCGCCAGGGCCTTGCGCAGCGCCGCGGGGTCACGCTCCGCGTCCGCCGCTGCTTGCGGTGCGGGGCGCGCTGAAGGTTCTTCCCGTTGCGCGGGACGGGAGCACCCCAAAAAACCAACAACAATGATGACGGCGACAAAACGCATGGCTGGATGTCCTTTTCAGGAAACGCCGCCGGGATTTCCCACGGCGGGGGATTCAATCATCAACTGCAGCACCACACCCAACGCCAGCGCCGTCTCAGCGGCGGTGGCGGGACGGTCGCTTGGATTGTGGGAGACCAGGCTGGCGGCCAGCGTCCCGGCGGCGCGGCGCCAGGGCGTGGCATCAAACAGGAGGTTGGAGGCGTCGGTGGTGGCGTTTCCCACCAGACACTCCAAGAGCACCACGCCCAACGCGTAGAGGTCAGCCCGAGCATCCACCGCCGCACCTTCCAGCTGCTCCGGCGCCATGTACGGCGGTGTGCCGGCCACCTGGCCCAGCTCCACGGCGCCGGCGGCGCCAAAATCGGCCAGGGCAGGGCGCCCGTCCATGAGCAGCACGTTGGAGGGTTTGACGTCCAGGTGCGCCACGCCCGCCTGGTGCACCACGGTGAGCGCGTGGGCCAGGTGCAGGCACATCAACACCGCGTCGCGCGGCGCCAGCGGTCCCTGGGACAGGCGCGTGCGCAGCGAGCCACCGGGATAGAACGGCATCACCATCAAATCGCGCTCGGGGATGGCGTCCAACACCGGCACCACGTACGGGTTGTCAAACCGCGCCGCCACACGTGCCTCGCGGGCAATGCGTTCGGCGCGCACCGCCGGGTCCCCGCGCGCGTGGAACACCTTGAGCGCCACGGTGCGTCCGGTGGCCGCTTCGGTGGCGCGGAACAACGTGGCCGCGCCTCCCCGGCCCACCTCTTCCACCACGTGGTAGCGGTTTCCCGCCGCGGTCTCTCCCCACAGCCGGCTCATGGTGCGCCACGCTTCCGGCGGGAGCCCCTGGCTGCCCTCCAGCCGCGCGCGCAACCGTCGCGCCCGTTCCCGCGCCCCCCCGGCGTCCGGTTGGATGGCCATGGCGCGTTCGTAGTGGCGTCGGGCGCCGTCCAGATCCCCGTCATCCTCGCGCAGCTGGCCCATGGTCAGCTCGGCGGCGTGGGCGTGCTCGGGTTCCAACGCCAGCGCGCGCAGCAGCTGCAACGCCGGTCCACGCTCGCCGCGCGCCAGCAACACCTTCACCAGCAACGCGCGAAGCTCCCCGCTGGCATGTTCGGCCAGCGCTTCGGCCAGCAGCGTGCGCGCCATGCCGGATTGCCCAGCAGCCAACAACGCCTGCGCATCCGGCAGCGCCCGGCTGCGCGCGTACGAGCGCGCGTTGTCCCCGCGCAGGGCCGCCAGGCCGCGCGCCAAGAGCGCCTCTTCCGGCGTGGCGGGTGCGGCAGTGGATGTGGCGGGCGGCGGCAGCGCCGGTGACGGCGGGGCCGCGCGCGTGGGCCTCAAGCGCCGGGCCAGCCGGTCAAAGATGCTCATGCGGCAAGACCCGTGGCGGACCAGAGCTTCAACATTGGCGGAAGTGGAAAGCCTGCCCACCGGGACGTTGCGCCGTCAAACCCCAACCCCTTTGACACGCCTGGGGTGCATGAATACCTTGCGCCGGCTCGTGTGGGGCCCGCGCGCACCACCGACCCGTCTTCATCCGATTGGGCCTGTTGTTCTGTTTGGCGCGCCTTTCGGGTCCTTGGTTTCAACCGCAACACCGGTGGTCAACTATGTCCGCACTTCCCGGGCCACGCCCGCCCGGCTCTGATGGTTCCCCCGGCGGAAACGACCCCCGCCGTTTCATCCTCACCATGGCCATTTGTATGGGCCTGCTCATGGTCATGCAGTGGGTCTTCCCACCGCCCAAACGTGCGCCCAAACCCGCGCAGCCCGCCGGTGTGACGCAGCCGGCGGCCACCGGGCCAGACGTGGCGGCCGCCCAACCTGGCGCGGTGGCGCCCGCCCAACCCGGCACCATGGAGCCCGGCACGGCACAACCCCAGGCAGAAATTGTGCTCCCGGAAACCACCCACGTGCTGGGTGGCAAGCCCCTGGCGGTCACCGTGAGCAGCCACGGCGCGCGCGTGGTGGCCGCAAAACTTCCGGGCTTTGTGGAGCACCGCCAGCACAAGGACGGTGAAAAGACGCCGGTGGACGTGGGCGGTGAAGCCGGCCCAGAAGGCGGAATGCTCACGTTGTGGGTGGACAATGTCCCCCAGGACGCCAGCTACAAGGTGGTGGAAGAGGCCAACGGCGTGGTCCGCATGGAGCGTGAAGGATCCGGCTACCTCATCCAGCGCAGCTACAGCCTCAAGGAAGGCCACGGCGTCCAGCACACCACCACCATCACCAACAAAGGCACGGCCGCGCGCCTGGTGGCTCCTGCAATCAGCCTGAGCAGCCACATCCACCCCGCCGAACGCGAGGGCGGCGGCTTTTTGTCCGGCGGCGTCCCCACCGACCAGACCAGCCTGTTGTGTGAGACGCCAGAAACCCAGATGCGGGAGATTGCCCCCAGCCTCAAGGACCCCGTGGTCCTGGAAGGCAAGGTGGCCTGGTTTGGCGTGGACCGGCAGTACTTCCTGTCCGGCGCGGTGTTCCGGGACAACCTGCCGGCCCGTTGTGAGGGCAGCGTTGCCAAAGACACCGCCCGGATGGTCGCGCGGTGGGCCCCCGTCACCCTGCAGCCCGGCGAGAGTGTGACGCTGAAGGCGGATGCGTTTTTTGGCCCCAAGCAGGAAGCCCTGTTGACGCCGGTGGACCCGCAGCTGGCCAACGCCATTGACTACGGCTGGTTTGGCGCGCTGGTGCGCTTGCTGTTGCGCCTGCTGGTCTGGTTCTACAGCATCATCCCCAACTACGGCGTGGCCATCCTGCTGCTCACCCTCACCGTGAAGCTGCTCACCCTGCCGCTCACCCAACGCAGCTTTGTCTCCCAGCAGCGCATGAAGGACCTGCAGCCGCGCCTCAAGGAGATCCAGGCCAAATACGCGCATGACAAGGCCATGCAGGGCCAGAAGCAGATGGAGCTGTTCAAGCAGGAGAACGTCAGCCCGCTGGGCGGCTGCCTCCCCATGCTGGTGCAAATGCCCATCTGGATTGCGCTGTACCGCACGCTGTACACGGCGGTGGAGCTCTACCAGCAGCCGTTCCTGGCCGGTTGGATTGAGGACCTGACCCAGAAGGACCCCTTCTACATCACGCCCATTGCGCTGGGCGCGGTCATGCTGGTCCAGGCGTTCCTCACGCCCACGCCCCAAGACCAGCCCCAGATGAAATATGTGCAGTACGGCATGCCAATCTTCTTCACCACCATCATGGTGGCCCTGCCGTCCGGCCTCACCATCTACATGTTCTTCAACACCGTCTTGACCATTGTCCAGCAACTTTATATCAAGCGGCGGTTCGGAGCCCCGGCGGGCGCGGCTGAGGCCAGCGCCCGGGCGTAGGACACGGTGGTGTGCGGTGTCCGGCAAGTTGTGACACCCCGCCAACCTGCCCAAGGCTTGAGTCCACAACAAACCACGTGCGTGACGTGGGACCGTGGGCCCAAGAACCGCATCAAGTTTTGAAGTGGCACCATCAACACGTTTCACGTTGGCAACACGTTCCAGGAGTTCCATCCATGGTCTACACCGGGCATCACCGCGGACGGCGCGGCGGCGGTCATCACGGCGGCGGCAGCGGCGATGACAACATCGGCAACCGCAAGCGCCCTGAAGACTCCAACCGCAACCTCCCGGAAGACATTGGCAACCGCAAGACCGCCGAGGACATGGAGGGCGGCCTTTCGGACGACGTGGGCAACCGCCTGGGTGGGCCCGCGCCGTGGAGCCGCAGCTTCTTCCGCACCAAGACGCCGGCCACCGGTGGCAAGCGCGGCAAGCGCGGCGGTGGCCCCATGTACAAGGACATGGAGCAGCTCTACGCGGGGCAGGGTGAGGGCGTGCCCAAGATGTTCCGTCCGGGCTTCCGCACGCTCACCACGGGTGAACTGGCGCAGGTGGGCCAGGACGGCACCGTCAAGCCGCTGGGCGTCAGCGCGCACACCGGAGACCGCATGGGCGGTGGCGGTGGCGGCGGGGATGACAGCCGGTCTGATGCCCATGACGCCCAGCCCAACAATGGGGGCGGGGGCGGGGGCCACGGCGAGGGTGGTGAATTTGAGGGCGAGGGCGGCCGCCGCAAGCGCCGCCGCCGCCGCAAGCGCGGCCGCGGGGACGGCATGGAGGGCGGTGCACAACATCAGGGCCAGGGTGGCCAGCAGGGCGGCGGGGGGCACCAGCACCACACCGGCGGCCAGCAGCACCACCAGGGCGGCGGGGGCGGTTTTGAGGAGGATGATGACGGGTTCCGCTACCAGCTCAAGAGTGACCCCGAGGACAAGCGCAAGGCGGCGTTGACCGCCACGCAGGACATCCTCAAACACGCCGGCCGCATCCGCGCCACCGCCACGGCGCGCGTGGTGACGGAAACGCACGGCCCGCGCGTGGTGGTGGAGATTGAGGACAAGGGTGGGGACGGGGCGCTGTTTGCCCGCAGCACCGCCGCGCTCAGCGCGCTCACGTTCCTGGTCAACAAGATCATCAACCGCTACCCGGATGACCGGATCCGCCTGTCCATTGTGGAAGCGGGGACGTGGGTGGCTCAGGTTGTTCCGCCCGCCGCAGCGGCAGCCGCAACCCCAGGATCCGCCGCGCCGGCAGCCCCGGCAGCAGCCGTTGCTCCAGCCGCACCGGTGGCTCCCGCAGCCGCGCCTGCCGCGCCGGTGGTGGCCGCCCAGGCGGAAGAAGAAGAGGAAGAGGAAGAAGAGGGCGAGGAGGAAGACGAAGACGGCGAGGACGAGGAGGCCCAGGAGGACGGTGAGGCCGCCGCCCCGGGCGCCGAAGCCGCCGCACCCCGCAAGGCCAAACCGCGCACGGCTGCAAAAACCACCACCCGGCGCACCGCGGCGCGCAAGACCGGCACCACCACCACGCGCAAAAAAGCGGCGCCGCGCAAAACCCGCTGAGGCCTGTTCCAGGCCCCAGAAGACGTTGACCTTGCCGGGGATATGTCTAGAAGGTCGCTGAACAGCCGGGCGTCCGGACGTCACAATTGTTCTGCCAGGGCACGGGATCTTCCCGCGCCACAGCCGCAAGGGAGGATCCCATGTTCAGCCGGTCAACCATCTCAGCCATGGTGGGTGGAATGGCGCTGGGTGCGGGGATTGCCGTGGCGGTGCTGGCCAACGCCCAGGAGGACGGCCCCCGCGCCGTGCTCATCCAGCAGCCCGGGCAGCCCCAGGCCGCCCCACGTGGCCTGCCTTTGGACCAGCAGCACCTCCACGTGCAGCCGCTGAGCGCGGACACGTTTGTCACCGTCAAAGATCACGGGGATGCGCAGACCGTGAGCGTCTTCAAGCTGGACCCCAAAGGCGTCAGCCACCTGACCCACAAGGCCAAGTTCTTCTTCTGAACGGCCGCCAACCACCGCACGCTGAGCGGTGGTCCCCAAAATTCGGGCTTGAACGTCTGTTCAGGTTCCGGTACACCTCTCCCCGTTGCGTTGGACACCCCAACCGGCCCGCCTCAGGCGGTTCCCGGCAGGTGCCCAGGCCAGCAACCACACACCTTCACCGCAACCTGCAACCACAACGGGGCACACATCATGGGCACAGAAAAAGAGAACAACCTGGAATTGGCGGTGGCCTCCATTGTCAAACAGTTTGGCAAGGGCGCCATCATGAAGCTGGGGGACGGGGACCACCCCAGCCAGGACATCCAGGCGCTGTCCACCGGCAGCGTGGCGCTGGACCTGGCACTGGGCATTGGTGGCCTGCCGCGCGGCCGCATTGTGGAGATCTTTGGACCGGAAAGCTCCGGCAAGACCACCCTGGCCCTGCACGTGGCGGCCATGGCCCAGAAGGAGGGCGGGGTCTCGGCGTTTATTGACGCCGAACACGCGCTGGACGTCAGCTATGCGCGCAAGCTGGGCGTCAACGTGGATGAGCTGCTCATCTCCCAGCCGGACACCGGGGAGCAGGCACTGGAAATTGCAGACATGCTGGTGCGCTCCAACGCCGTGGACGTGCTGGTCATTGACAGCGTGGCCGCGTTGGTCCCCAAGGCGGAAATTGAAGGGGAGATGGGGGATGCCCACGTGGGCCTGCAGGCGCGGCTCATGAGCCAGGCGCTGCGCAAGCTCACCGGCACCATCCACCGCAGCAACTGCATTGTGGTGTTCATCAACCAGATTCGCATGAAGATTGGCGTGATGTTTGGCTCTCCGGAGACCACCACCGGCGGCAACGCGCTCAAGTTCTATTCGTCGGTGCGGTTGGACATCCGCCGGGTGGGCGCCATCAAGAAGGGCGAGGAGGTGGTGGGCTCACGCACCCGCGTCAAGGTGGTCAAGAACAAGGTGGCCCCGCCGTTCCGTGAGGTGGAGTTTGACGTCATCTACGGCCACGGCATCTCCCGCGAAGGTGACCTGGTGGACCTGGGCAGTGACCAGCAGGTCATTGACAAGAGCGGGGCCTGGTTCAGCTACAACGGGGACCGCATTGGCCAGGGCCGTGACGCCGCGGTGAACTACCTCAAGGAACACCCGGAGGCGGCGGCGGCCATTGAGCGCACGCTCAAGGAGCGTGCGGGCCTCAAGGTGGCGCCCAGCGCCGTGGAAGCCCCGCCGGCGGACAATGTGGTGCCCATGGAAGAAGTGGAAAAGAAGAGCCGCCGCAGCAAGGGCGCCTGAAGGCTTCAACAACCCCGGGGGGGGCGTGTGAAGGACGGCGCCCGCCATGTCCATGCGGTCAGAGTGCCCAGGACCAAAAGAAGGCATGGCGGGCGCCGGTGTGTTGAAACCACAAGACGCGGCGGCACCCGGGGCCGGGACCAGCGCCCTGGTGCCTTGACAGGAAATCCCGTGCGGGCAATCTGCCGCGCCGCATGAGTCAAGCTCCCTCCACGCCGGCCGCCGCGGGCGCCCCTCCCCGTTCTTCTCCAGACCTCACCTGGGCCGTGTACCTGGCGTACGTGGTGTTCAGCCTGGTCTGGTTCCGGGTCTACTTCACCTCCCAACCCATTGCCGCGGTGGACCTGCCCGGTCACCTCATGGGCGTGGAAGGCCTGCGCCGCCACCTCTGGACGCTGGGCTACACGTTTTATGACGTCAGCTGTTTCACCGGGTATCCGGCGTTCCAGTTCTATTCGTTCCTCATCCACTGGTTCACCGCCATCCTGGCCATCCCGCTCAGCCTGGTGGCAGATGATTCCGCCCGGCTCTCGGCGCACATCATGCTGGTGTTTGGCATGGTGAGCCTGCCGTTGCCCTGGTTCTACGCGGTCAAGCCGCTGGCGGCCGAGGTGTTTGGCGAAGACGCGGAGAAGCTGCGCAAGGCGGGCCCGCTGCTCATGATGGCCAGCGCCACGTTTGCCTTCTGGTTCATCAACCATGACTACCAGTGGTGGGGCATTGGCGCCGCCGCGGTGATGAACATTGGGCTGTTTTCCCAGGCGTTTGGCTGGCACTTCATGCTCTTCCACGCCGGCGCGGTGTTCCGCCTCATCAAGGACGGCAAAGAATCCAACGTGCGGCTGGTGGCGGTGTTCTTCACGCTGCTCATGCTCACCCACACCATGACGGCGGTGTTTGCGTTCTACCTGGCGTTCATGGCGTTCTTGTGGTTCCACAACCGCCGCCGCCAGCTCTTGAAGGCGCACATCATGGCCACGCTGCTCATGGGGTTCTGGCTCATTCCCATGGCCGCCGAGCTGTCCTCGTACACCATCAAGGACATCCACCGCCCGCAGGGTGATTTTTTTGAAATCATGCTGCGGTATCCGTTCTTCTCCATCTTGCGCAGCATGCGCAGTTTTTTGGCTGGCAAGTTTGAGCTCATTGGTTTTGCCGAACCGCTCATGGTCATCCTCATGACCGTGCTGGTGGCGCACCGCAACGCGCACAAGGCGCGGCTGCTCATCACCTTCACCGCGTTTTTGCTGGCCGGGATGGCCATTTTGCAAAGCGGCTTCATTGCCAGCAGCGTGCCCCTGGGGTTCCACTACTACCGCTTTGTTGCGTACATGATGATCTTTGCGGCCACCCTGCTCAGCGCCGTGCCGGCATACCTGGTGGAGTCTGCGCACAATCCCGCCGCCCCGCGCTGGGCCTGGCCGGCCACGCAGGTGGGCCTGGGTGGAGCATTTTTTGTGGCGTTCCTCACCACCACGCTGCTCCCGCACAACGAGCGGGAGAAGGTGGCCAACACCGCCAACAAGGAATACCTCAAGAGCGAATACCAGGTGCTGGAGTACTTCAAGAACCTGCCGGACAAGGGCCGCGTGGTTTTTGAGTATTTCTCGGATTACAACAAGTACCCGTTCTTGAGCTGTCACTTCATGACCACCCGGTTGTGGAAGGACACCGGGTTTGAGCCCATCAACGGCCTGTTTGTGCAGTCGTCGTTGCCGTACCACTTCCCCATGGGCGCGGCCAACCAGCTCAAGGCCAACACGTACAACGGCCCGTTGCTCTATCCCGCCAGCACCGACCTGACCGACGAGCACAAGATCCAGCAGCTCCGGGATTTTGGGGTGACCCACCTGGTCATTGGCGGGGATGAGTTCCTCACGCGCGTCAAACCCTTTGCACTGGGAGAACCGGTGGTCATTGGCCACTACAAAATTGTCCAGATCATGGACAAGCCGCCGCCCACCGTGACGCCGGTGACAAAACACCTGGTGGCCTATGTGGATTTGCGGGGGAACGTTCCGTACAAGTTCATGGAGCTGTATTTCTGGGGCAAAGCCGGCATCTACCCCACGCATGAAATCATGAGCGTGAAGCCCGGTGATGAACTGCCCCCGCAGGTGGAAATCCTGTTGATCAACGGTGACCCGGCCAAGGTGGCCAGCGTGGCGGCGGACATGAAGGCCCGGCTGGTGGCGTCCGGCGCCGCCGAGCCCAAGGTGGTGGCCCTGGACTACCAGTACCACTACCTCACCAAACACTACGGCACCTGGTACCAGCACAACCCGGAGATTGATGATTACGCCGAATTTGCCAAATACGTGGACAAAGAAAAACTCAGTGTCCAACTGGCAGTTCCGGAGCGCCCGGCGTCCAGCGTGGCGCCGGGGACCTTTGCCTGGGAGCCGGGCAACCAGCGTTTCACCGCTGGCGGGCTGACGCCGGGGCAGCTCTACCGCGTGAGTTATTCGTACTTCCCCTATTGGCATGCGTCCGGCGCCACGTTGTTCCGCATGGGCAATGACCGCATCATGGTGTGGGCCAAGGCCGCCACCGTGGAGGCGTATTACACGCGCATGTTGTCCCTTCACACGTACGTGGGCTGGGGCATGACGCTGTTGGGCCTGTGGTGGGTGCGCCGGTCCCGGCGTGCACATCCGGCCTGACGCGGTCGATTCCATGGTGGTGCGCCCCAGCGTGGCGGTGGTGGCATTGCCCCAGGACCCGCAGGCCCACGCCGTGCGGCTGGTGCTGGAAGCGCTGGGCGCGCGCGTGGTGGACCTGCCCCTGCATCAATTGGAATCCGGTTGGCCGCTGAGCTTCACGCCCGGCGGCGCAACCCGCCTGGGGCGCCGGTTGGTGGCGCCGGTGGGTGCGGCCTACGCCAAAAGCCTGCCGGGAGCGTATCCCCCAATCACACAAGGCAAAGACGGCACGCCCATGGTGCTGGGCCGGTGGATGGTCCCGTTCATGTGGGCCCGGGAACGGGAAGCCGCCGCCCACGCGCTGCTGCTGGCCTGGCAGGCGCGTGGCGTGGCGCTGCTCAATCCCCCGGGCACCGGTGGCTGGGCGCAGAACAAGCCCTACCAGCTTGCCCTGGCCGCGGGGCTGGGCCTGCGCACGCCCGCCACCTGCATCACCAATGACCCCGCAGAGGCGCGCGCGTTTGTACGGCGGGTGGGGCGCGCCATTGCCAAGCCCGTGACCGGTGGCGCGCTGACCACACCGGTTGCGCGTGGGCAGAATTTCGACGCCATTGGCGCGGCGCCGGTGCTGCTGCAGCAACGCGTGGACGGGGATGACGTGCGCCTCTACCTGCTGGAAGGACGCGTCCTCAGCTGCCGTGCGGTGGTGTTGCCGGAGGGCCCGGTGTTGGATTTTCGAGGGTCTGCTGCGTACCAGGGCGGGCGGGCCTCCTATGCGCCGGTGGCGTTGCCGGCGCATGTGGTGAAACAGGCGGCCGCGTGGGCGCGCGCCTGCGGGCTCACCCTGGCGGGATTGGACCTCAAACGCACCGCGCGTGGGCAGTACGTCTTTTTGGAAGCCAACAGCAGCCCCATCTGGTTGGACCAGGAAATCAAGAGCGGGGATCCCATCAGCGCGTGGGTGGCGCATTGGCTGTATGCACGCGCGCGTGGGGTCCAGGCGCCACACTTCTAGGCACCCGCGCCCACCGCTACCGACGCCATGGCCTTTGTGGTTAGGATGCTGGGATGCGTACACCCCAGAAGCTGTTCCTGTTGGGTCTGTTGGTCAGCCCGCACCTTGCCGCAGTGCCCGCCGCCGCGCCGGAAGCCACGGCCCCCGGTGCGGTGCCGTACACGGTGGTGTTCACGTCCAACCGGACCGGTGAACTCAACCCCTGCGGTTGACCCAAACATCCGCTTGGCGGTCTGGCCAGGCACGCAAAGCTGGTGGAGGACCAACGCTCCCGGGGCGCCGTGTTGGCCCTGGACGGCGGGGATGCGCTTTTGAAAGAGCTTCCCATCCCCACGGTGATGCGGGCGCAGTTTGGTGACAAGGCGGACGTGGTGGCGCGCGTGTACGGGCGGCTGTTGGACGCGTTTGTTCCCGGTGAGCTGGACGTGGGGGACAACGCCGCGTGGATGGTGGAGCTGCTGCGGCGCCACAAGGTCCCGGTGGTGGCCGCCAACCTGGTGGGCAAGGACGGCCAGCGCGTGTTTCCGCCGTTCTTGCTCAAGAACATTGCGGGCCTCAAGGTGCTGGTGGTGGGCGCGGTGGACGCCACGCTGTGGCCACGCGGCGTGAGCGTGTTGGCAACGGAACCGGTGGCCGCCATTGAACAGGCGCTCAAGGATGCACCCAGCCATGACGTGGCGGTGTTGTTGGCCCACGCCAACTCAGACACCGCCGGCGCGTGGGCATCTGCCAGCGGCGCGTTTGCACTGGTGGGCGCGGGCCACGGCGGAACCATCTTCTTCCACCCCAAGGTTGCGCCCTCCAAGGCCGGCGCGCGCGTTCCGCAGGCGTTGTTGTTGTCCGCCGGAAAGGGCGGAAAATACCTGGGCAAGCTGCGCGTGGTGCACGTGCCGGGAGAGCCGGGTTACCGCGGTGGTGATGCCTACGCACGCGTGAGACTTCAGCTGGACAACGCGCGGCGGCGGCTGGTGGACAATCCCAAGGACCAGGCCGCGTTGACCGCACAAGCGGAGCTTTCCGCCGCCGTGGCGGAAGATGAGCGTCACGCCCACGCGGATTGGGACCTGGTGGGGCTGGAGCAGGAGCTTCCGGAAGTCCCGGAAATCAGCGCGCTGGTGGCCGCGTACAACGCGCGCAATGCGCAGCGTGAGGCGGGCCTCATGGCGGGCGTGACGGCGGTGGAAGCGCCCCCGCCGGGCAGCCCGTATGTGGGCCTCAAGGTGTGCGTGACCTGCCACCAGGAACAGAACGCCGTGTGGGTGCGCACCAAACACGCGCACGCCATGGAGAGCCTCAAGCGCACCAACCAGGGGCTGGACCGGGAATGTATCTCCTGCCACACCACGGGCTTTGGTGAGGCCGGCGGGTTCCGTGAGCCCTCCACCATGGGTGGTTTCCAGGAAGTGCAGTGTGAGGCCTGCCATGGCCCCGGCCGCAACCACGTCCAGACCAACGGGGGACGGGGCACCATCCAGCGCGCCACGCCCGAAGCAACCTGCCTGCGCTGTCACACGCCGGAATTGACGCCGCAGTTCCGCTACACGCGGGACCGGGAACACATCCGCCATTGGAAGGGTCCATGACCAACGACAAAAGGCGGCATCCCCGCGCGGCGTTGACGCTTCTGGTGCAATTCAAATTCCAGAACTTTGAGGACTTTGCCCAGTCCTTCTCCCGGGACCTGAGTGAAAGTGGGGTGTTCATTGAAACCCCCACACCGCGCCAGGCGGGGAGCACGGTTTTTGTGCAGGTCCTCCTCCAGAATGGGGCGCGCCTGGTGGAGTGCATGGCCAACGTGGTCCGCGTGGAGGACGGCAAGGGCATGGCGTTGCAGTTTGCGTCCATGGATGACGCCAGCCGGCAGGTGATTCGGGACCTGGTCAACCGCCAGCAGGACGGTGCAACCAAGCCGGATGGCTGACAGGTGGGACGCTGCTCACGGCGTGGTGGAGCAAATGCCATCTTCCCGTGGGACACAACGTTGGGCCTGGCAGTCACACCGCGCGCCGGCGGGGCAGTGTTCATCCAGCGAACAGCTCCCCGGCGCCAGACAACGGCCGCGTTGGACATCACACTGTTCTCCGTCACCCGGGCAGCCCACCTGCGCGCTGCAGGTCTGCGCCTGGCAAAAGCCCAAGGCGTTGCAGCTGGTGGCCGCCGCACAGCCGCCCGCACAGCACTGTGGTG
>Ga0154020_10002783_pt1 | contig 21295 bp, 18 predicted proteins | sample Klosneuvirus_201_FD_109709 | JGI IMG/M metagenome (GOLD analysis project Ga0154020, IMG submission 109709) | Active sludge microbial communities from wastewater, Klosterneuburg, Austria - Klosneuvirus_20160825_MG | ecosystem: Engineered > WWTP > Aerobic digester > Activated sludge | place... | reverse complement strand
TCAACTAAATCTGGTTCGTCAGCGACAGCCTGGTCAATGGCCGGCGCATCAAGTGTTTGACGGTCGCCGACGATATCAGCCACGAATGCGTGGACATCGGTGTGGACTATGGCATCTCGGGCCAGTATGTGACATGCCTGCTGGACCGGGTGACGACATTTGGCGGCTATCCCGGCGCGGTGCGCACCGACAACGGCCCGGAGTTCACCAGCATGGCGTTCATGGCCTGGGCGCGGAGCCATAGCATTCGCCACATCTTGATCTAGCCGGGCCGGCCGATGCAAAACGGCTACATTGAGAGCTTCAACGGCAAGTTCCGTGATCAGTGCCTTTACGAACATTGCTTCGAAACCTTGCCCCAGGCCCGAGCCGCCATCGCTGCCTGGCGGCAGGACTATAACGAGGTTCGACCGTACAGCAGTTGCCGGCGCATGCCACCGGCCAAGTTCGCCGCTCTGCATCAGCAGCATGCTGCCGATGCAGAGCAACCCACTACCAATGAATTCCTTTAACCTTGCAAACGGACTTCCTGCCTATCGGCTGGTATGGCTACAGGGGGCAGGTCACTCTGGCCAAGTAGATACTTGATGCGTTGGTGGTAATGTGTGAGTGGATTCCATCGATCAACTGAGGCGTAATTAAATGAACATTAAACAGCTTGAAACGTTTTACTGGATCGATCGGCTAGGAAGTTTCAGTGCAGCGGCCGAGAGAGTTTTCACGACTCAGTCCACGGTATCGATGCGCATACAGGAGCTAGAGCAGTCCCTGGGGGTGAAGCTGTTCGATCGATCGGGACGAGCGGTACGCCTGACACCGAAGGGAAAAGAGATGGTGCCTTATGTCCAACAGCTTATCGATCTGGCTGCTGAGATGCAGCAACGGATTACCTCATCGGAGTTATTGAGCGGATTCATCCGGTTGGGAGTTGTGGAGGCTGTATCGACAACTTGGTTACCCCGTTTCATTCGGATATTCCAGGAGCGCTATCCGCACGTTACGCTGGAACTCGAGGTGGCCCTCTCACTTGAGCTAACGGAAAAATTGCGTAACGGTATGCTTGATGTAATTTTCAGCTTGGGTCAACCCCCCGGACCCAATTATGGCGCGGAATCACTGGGCTCGTTGCAGATCGAATGGATGGCTAGCTCTTCACTTGACATCAAGGAGAACGACATTAGGGCTACCCTTTTTGAACGGTGGCCCTTCATCACGCTCAACCGTAATTCATACCATAGCGCTAATATCCGGGCTTGGATGACAAAGAACAAGATACGCTGTGGTCGTGTCGTCGTGTGTAACTCGATGAGCGGCGTTGTTATTCTGGTCAATGCCGGCTTGGGATTTGCATTGCTACCCACGGTCTGCTATCGACAAGACATTGAGGCAGGCAAGCTAAGGACATTTGGTACACCAGAAGGGATGCAACCGGTGGAGGTCTTCGCCGTATACTCTATGGACGAATACCGGCCAATCGCGCGGCTGGTAACTGAGGTTGCAGTAGAGGTAAGCGACTTCACCCATGCTGTCGAATAATGGATATCTACTATGTAGCACAGTGAGTGGTTCAAGGTAGAGGTACCCCGATTAAATGGGCAGCGGTGGGGGAGACATTGCCTTCTCGCTATAGCGTTGGATTAAGTCAATTTCTTCTGGCAGAAGTTGAGGTATTGCTTCGCCATGCGCAAGGCACTGGCGCTCAATGATTGCAATCAACTTTTTGTCCTCGTCGGTGTCAGCCTTATACACGCGACAGTGCGTCTGCTTTAGAGGCCATGTGCCCAGAATTTCGCTGCAACGATCAGGGTCGTCATCGAGAATCAGATTAATATTCGAGAGCCACACGCCGGATAGCGTTGGGTCCAGCGCGCTTAGTTCTGGGTACCACCATTGGCCATCTGCATGGACAATATCCGGCTTGATACCATCAAAGATAGTCACTCGCTGGATGATTCGCCCTAACGGATTTTCGATCCATGCCCAGTCGTCCTTCTGCAGTCCAAGCGTGCGCGCAGTGTCCGGGTGAATCTCAAGTAGCGGATATGGGCGCATGGCCCGGGTTTTCGGCACTTGGCGCCAATCGGATAGCATGAACCAGTAGCTACGACTCCCATTGATGACGGTAAGTGGATAGTGATGATCAGGGTCAGCGACGTGCACTGGGCTGTCTGGATGAGGTTCGTAGTAGGGCAAAGGTGGATAGCCGAGTCGTTCGAAGATGGTCGAATATAGCTCTACCTTACCGGTCGGTGTTGCAAAGCCCATCTTCTCGTATTTGCGAAAGATTTGCGTCTCCTGCGGGAACTCCTGTCCGAGTGAGTTCGCCAGCTCGCCGAAGCTCTTTCCCGTGTCGCGCAGCCGATCGTCGTATGACTCCTCAAGGTTCTCCCAAGGCCAATGCTCGGTCTGACCGAGGCGTATCCCCAGACCGCGCCAAAAGTCGAAATCGGTGCGTCGGTCGTATTTGTCGCTCACAGCAGGTAAGGCCGCTGCCGAACCCGTAACTCGCAGATGAAATCCAAGATAGTTGTGTATCGCGGGGCGCTCGAGCCAGCTCGCGATGGGCAGGACATAATCAGCGAGCTGCGCCGTCGGCTGCCAAAAAAGATCGCAGTTGACCACAAGATCGAGCTTTTTAATGGCCGAATACACCAGTCGCGTGTTGATATGCGAGACGAGCGGATTCGACGAGGTAATTATCCCCGCCTTGATGGGGTAGGGCTTTTCGGAGATGATCGCCCGGTAGACCGATGGCAGGTGTGCCTCGCCGGTGTACCAGTGCATCCCGCCGCGCTTTCCATAGTGCTTAGATATTACTTCAGTGAGTATTTCCTGACCTGGCATGCTGTGCAGCTTGAAACGATCGTGCGCGATCTGCTTGGCGCGCTGATCTCTAGAGAGCAATTCGACTAGCTCAATCTCTCTATCAGTCTTGAAGCGCTTCGTAGGACCGGGAAGTTCATCGCCGCCCTCTACGTCGTAGTTGCCCACAATTGCTGATAGGCAGGCACGTGCGTGTAGGGTTTGGGCTGAATTGGGCGACTGCTCCACTCCCATACCTTCGATAATCGAGCCAGGCCGATTCGTGGCGTAAGTCACAGCAGCATCGCGGATCACTGAGGCAGGCACTCCCGTTATTTCCGCAACTCGATTCAGCGGGTAGTCGGCGGCTTGTTTGCGCAGCGCCGCAAATCCATGGCACCATCTCTCCACAAAAGCATGATCGTAGAGATTTTGTTCAATGATATGGTTGATCATGCCGAGCAAAATGGCTGCATCGGTACCCGGGCGCAGTTGAACCCATACGTCGGATAGCTTTGCTACCTCCGATTGGCGTGGATCCAGCGTGATGAGCTTCGCCCCCTGCTGCTTCGCCTTTTGTACCATTATCCAGTTCGCGGGACGTGCCACCTTCGGTTGTACCCCTAGGCACAAGATGCAGCGTGTAGTGGGACGCAAAGAAAAGGCAGGATACCACCCTACGATTGCCTCGCTCACCAGTGATCGGGGCCCGACGCAGATCGGGCCGGCGCCGATGACGTTCGGCGTGCCGAACAGGCTTAAAAAACGCTGCTTGTACTCTTCATGGGTCCACGTGTCGCCGGCCGTGGCGAACACGGCCTCAGGCCCCCAAGTGTCGCGAATCTCGGCAAGCCGCTGTGCGATCTCGTCAAGCGCCTCGGACCACTCCAAGCGTTGCCATCGATTTTCTCCACGCGCCCCGGAGCGGCGTAGTGGATAGCGCAGTCGGTAAGGTGAGTTGAACCATTCCTGACCCTGGCGATAGCGTAGTGTATGACAACCCGACCCATAGGCCCCACCGATGAATTCCCGTTTCGGGATAATCTCCAAGTGGTCCAACTGGCCATTGCCATCGAGATAGACATGGACACCACACTTACCTTTACACCACGTGCATATTGATTTTTTTACCTGCATGATGGCCTCCACATGTGTTTGAGAGTGAAGCTACTACATCCACACTCGTGTCCCAAGTGCGATCTGGCATATCGAGTCTCAATAGGGCGATGTCCCAACGATAGTTGAAGGGTGAAGGCGGCGGTTTCCTGGAAGACGAGAAATCGTTCCGCCGCATCCAAGGTCACAAGAACCTCTGGGTACTGGCGATCACCCTCCGCCGCAATACGATACGCATTGACTTGAAGATGAAGACCGCTCTGTTTATGCACAGACTGCCGTCCAAATCTTTAACTGAGTTCGAGACACTGTCCTCAATAGTTGCGATCAGCATCTGAATGTCACTAACTGCGGAACCTCCGTATACGTTCGATGAGTCCCGGCCTGGCTGCGGATGCCGTGAGCTCACTCAGGTCTTGTGCGCGCGTGTCGGGCAAGGTAAGTAGGTGCAGTGCCTGCGTAGACGGGGCATCGAGTAGCGCGCTCGCGAGTTCAGTCTGTGTGACCAATGCTTCCCATTCGCTCTCGGGGCTGATTCCCGTTAGAAAGCCCATAGCGAAACCCCGTTCGGCGTCGAAAATCAGGGACTGGTGTAGCAGCTCACGCGCGCGGTCAACTCCGACGCGCAACGTCAGTCGGCGCGTGCCGAGTACTAACCCAAACTGCAGCCCAGGCATACGAAATGTTGTACCGGGTGCGGCAACGCGGACGGCGCAAGCGCAGACGAGATCGGCACCCGCTCCAAAGCAGGGGCCATGTGTAAGAGCAAGCGTGTGGTACGGTGCGTGATGTAGCGCCTGGAGCAATTGTTCGATGCGCACGAAGCGCAACAGTAAGTCGCCTTCGGAAGAATCTTCAAATCCCGAAAAATCAAAACCTGCGCAAAAGCTACGTCCGTTACCACGCAACACCAACAGGTGAGTTTCGTCAAGCGCGGCACCTTCTACGATGTGAAGCAGAGCGTCGACCGACGTGCTGTCTAGTGCGTTTCGCTTATCTGGACGATTGAGCGTAACAATTGCCGTGTGACCGCGGCGTGTATAGTTGATGCTATCGGGCAGGGAGAGAAGAGCACTCACTAAATGTCCTCAATGCTGTCAAGTGCGTCCCTGCATGATTGAGTATGCAGCTCGGTGGCGTTATTTGACCCGCCATCTTGTGTAAGCCCTTTAATGGTTACGCAGCGTGTGTGAGTAGTGTTCGATTGGTGCGCGTCGCACGCCAGCTTGAGCAAACTATGTATGGGAATCTGCATCTACTTTAGACATGCTATAAAAGTTTGGATACACAAGTGGACCTTACACATGTCCGTTGGCAGTGTAGATTGATTGTTCGTATTCTTTTTGTCTGAGCCCGCTTTCACCCATGGGCATGAACATATTTGAATGGCGAGCCTTGGTTGCGCACCCCGATCACGCACGTTTCCAACCAACGGCTCGCCGCTCTCAGAACTATACCTTGGGATATACGTATGGAAGCGACCGTGCCCGCATGAATTCCACTTCGGTGGTGTTGCTATAAGGGATCTGAAATGCTCGGGCCTTCATCATGCTTGCGTAGACTTCGCGGGAATACTTGTCACTACTGATAATGTTCCCGATGATTTTCCCTATCTCATTACCAATGGCCACTAAAGATTTATCATCGATGGCTCGCACCAGCGTACCGTGCTTCGATACAAACTCCTGTAATTGGGGGCCGCTATACCAAACGAACTCGCTAAGCATTTTCACATTTGTCGCGGCAGCACATTGCTCAATGAGGAGTTGATTTGCCTTGGACAGCCCATCCCAAGCCTTGCTGTTAATAAACAACTCCAGAACAGTCCCAGGTTCATGGAAGCCGGGCGTGTAGTAGTACTTTGCAAAACGATAGAACGCCAGGGACGCTTCGCCATGCGGGTTGTTCCACTCAACCCAATCCACCGTGCCTGAAGCCAGTGCTGCCGTCACTTCTGATCCGGGCGTATTCACGACCACCGCACCGAGTTGCTTCATGGCTTCAGCGGCGATACCCGGCATTCGCATTTTAAGACCCTTGAAGTCCGCAAGTGACTTGACTTCTTTAGTGGACCAGCCGGGATGCTGTACACCGGTATTGCCACAAGGAAGGAATTTGCATCCGAGTTGCTCACGATAGACCTTGTCGGCAAGCTCCTTGCCTCCGCCGTAGTAGTACCACGCGTTATATTCCTGAGCAGTCAAACCAAATGGCATGTTACTCAGAAACTGCGTAGCCGGCGCTTTCCCTTTCCAGTAGTAGGGGGCGCCGTGACCACACTGGACGGTTCCGTTTCCAACAGCATCAATAGACTCAAAGGCAGGTACGATTTCGCCAGCCGGATGGAGGGTGATAGTGAAATCGCCCCCGGATACTTGCGTGACCATGTCCGCAAAATATTGGGCACCTGTTCCCAAACCAGGCAAGTTTCGCGGCCACGTGGTTACCATGTCCCACTTGATCGTATTCTTGGATATTGCGGGTGCTGAGAAACCCGCCATTGCCGCACCTGCAGCGGCAACCGCGCCGCCTTTCAAAAGATTGCGCCGTTTTGGATCTGGCTTGATATTAGTCTTAGGATCTAGCTTGGTAATAGTCATTGCTTCCTACCTCCTTTAGAACGTTGACACATAGAATGCAGCGATTGCGTTGGAAATCCGAATGAGGAAATCCCCGAGTGTTTTCTTATGTGACTCTCTTTTAAAGCTGGAACTTTTACTTGGTCGCTTATACGGCACGTTGTTTAGCGCGATTCATTGAAGTTCCTCAATTACCCGAAGGCCGGCAACGGCCGCCTGCCGGTGGGCCTGGAACGCATGCTGGCATGTACTGCAGCGCCAACTGGCCCACCCCAAGCGCCTGGCCTGTGGGGCTTTGCCAAGGCCCGCTATTGCGGTCTGGCGAAGAATGCCAACCGCGCCTTCGCCATGCTGGCGATGGTGAATCTCGTCAGTCAAATGGGGACGACCGCTGACAGGGCAGGTGCGCCCAGCATGAGAGAAAGGCGGGAGAAGTGCCCACGCCGACAACCCAATACCGGCCAATACTCGATGAAATTCGCATCCGTTTCTCAATTCCGTCTCGATTTGAGCTTGCTGTCGCTATGGGCGGCTACATATTCAGGAATTCCACATAAGTATCATGAATTTTTCAGCATAAACACAAACGATTTTTTTCGATAGTTTCACATTGAGAAATACGATTTCAACCGCACATTCCCCCTGAATCGCCCGGGCTTTAGTAGGCCCCTCTAAGCTTTAAACTTAGGGCTACCAAGGAGGTGTCATGAGCGGCAAGCGTTATCCGGACGAATTCAAGATCGAGGCGGTCAAGCAAGTTACGGATCGATGCCACACCACACGGCGGCTGATGTTGCCAAGCGTCTGGGAGGTTTCGCAGCACAGCCTGTCCTCAATGGATCAAGCAATTCGGTGTGCTGGAGGACGAGCTGACCTGGTCGATTTTATCGGGCCAGGGCAGCCAACTCAGCAGCCATGACTGGCAGTCTTTCCTGAAGACCCATAACCTAGTGCCGCGCATGAGTCGGCGGGGCAACTGCCACGACAACGCTGTTGCCGAGTGTTTCTTTCGGTTGCTCAAGCGGGAGAAGATTCGTCGCCGCATCTATGCTGAGCGCGAGGAAGCGCGGCGCGATGTCTTCAATTACATCCAGATGTTCTACAACCTGAAGCGCCGCCACGGCTACGCCGGTGGTATTTCTCCGGTACAGTTCAAACAGCAGTATTTCAACCAGATCGAGAGTGTCTAGAAAAACCGGAGCGATTCATCAACCAATTACCCCATCACCAATTTGCACAACTTGCAGGCGGTGTACACCATGTGATGTAAACCAAAGCATCAAGTTTTCGAATTCTAGAGAATCAATAAATATCATTTTCTTAGTATTAGGTACGAGCCTATAGTGTTAATTGGTAGATGATATGAATGTAACGCAAAATGACGGCCAGCGCGGTGGTAGCACTATCGACGGACGCGCGACACGGCATCCGGGTTATCAGTTGAGCCAGACGATCCGCAAGCGTATCGAGGAGCACTTTGGCGTGGGGCGCATTCGGCAGACCATCTTCCGAGGCTTGCAGCGGGTCGATCAGCACTTCAAGCTGACGATAACAGCCAGCAACCATCACAAGGATGGCCTGAATATTGTTCGCGGTACCGCAGGAGCGCTGGAATGAGACGGCAGGATGGCAACGATGCCTTGCGCCACACCAGCGCCAGACGCCAACTACCACGAATTCAGTTTCGTCTCTCATTCAATGGGCTCGTCACTGTGCCCAGACTCGATGAATGCGGGCGAATTTCAACAGCCTGTTAGCGTTTAGGCGTAATTGTAGGAGCAGGGTCGTTGAGCCAAGAAGTGCGCCCGACTGAATCATTATCCGATACTCTACTGCTACAGCTTAAAGCTATCGTGCTGGAAGCGGAGGGTATTGCCAGCTTTGAATTCCGGCATCCCGGCGATGAAGAGCTTCCCCAATTCTCCGCTGGTGCCCACATAGACGTACACATAGAGGCAGGGTTAGTACGTCAGTATTCTCTCTGCAACAATCCCAACAAACGCCATCGCTATCTAATCGCCGTTCAGCGGGAAGCGACAGGCCATGGCGGATCTCGCGCAATGCACGACAACCTCCGGGTTGGTGATCTCGTTAGTATCGGTACGCCGCGTAACTTCTTCTCTATCGCGCCTTCAGCCCGTCGGCACCTTCTCATCGCGGGCGGCATCGGCATCACTCCCATGATGGCGATGGTTGAGGAGCTTGAGGCTCGCGGTGAGGAGTATCTATTGCATTTTTGCGCGCGAAGCAGAGAAAAAACCCCCTTTCTGGATCGGTTAACTCCCTTAGTGCGTGCGGGTAACGTGAAACTACATTACGACGGTGGTAATCCGCTCCGGGGGCTTGACTTGGCTACAACTCTGAAGGATCCAGAAGCCGACACCCACTTGTACTATTGTGGTCCGCCTGGGTTTATGGAGGCCGCCGCCACCGCAGCATCGCACTGGTCTGAAGGAACGGTTCACTTCGAGCATTTTTCTGCGCCTGTTTCAGCCGATGCGAAGGGTAACCGTCCGTTCAAGGTGCGACTCGTTCGCAGCAAACTTGAGCTCGATATCCCGTCGAACAAGACCATAGTTGAAATACTTCGTGAGCACGATGTCTTTATAGAGACTTCCTGTAAACAGGGTTATTGCGGAACCTGCCTCACCCGTTACGTGGAGGGGCAACCTGAACATCGTGATTCGGTACTGAGTGAGGATGATCGAAAGAATTTCGTACTTATTTGTTGCGCCCGATCGATCAGCACTGAACTGGTTCTGGATCTTTGACTAATTTCACAATTTATTCGGTACGAATAATTCAACTGCGTTACATGGGGCACGAGGGAAACAAAAGATACCTTTGAAAGGAGAACCACCTATGCAATCGTACAACTACCTTAAGGACTGCTGGTATGTCGCTGGACTCTCCCGTGAATTCGAAACCGGCGCGCTCACCGGTCAGCAGGTTGCTGGAAGGCCGATAGTCATCTGGCGAACAAAAAAAGGGAGTGTTGTTGCATTCGATGACCGGTGCTGTCACAAAAGATTTCCGCTGTCGAAGAGTAAGCTTCTCGACAACGGTTTGCTGGAGTGTGCGTACCACGGATTATGTTATAACGACGTAGGTCAGTGCGTGAAAATTCCTGCTCAACCGGATGACAAGATCCCTGAGCAAGCTCGGCTTAGATCAATCCCTATTATTGAACAGGACGGGCTCGTCTGGATTTGGACTGGAAATCCTGAAAGATCTTCCGATTTTCAGCCACCCCGAACACCTGAAATAAGTGATCCCAAGTGGAATTCGATGGATTCTGGGCCAATGCATATTCCTGCAAACTACCTTTTAGTAATCGAGAATCTACTGGATATCACCCATTTCTACCCGCTTCACGACGGTAATATTGGTGAATATGCTAACAGTAGCCTTCCCATTGAGTTGGAAGAGGGAGATTCTGGGGGGTATCGCTATGTTAAAACAAGCCGCCGAGCGTCAGACTACAAGCAGCCGCCTTACTTCGCTGACTGGTTCCACTACGACGTGGTTGATCGCGAACATACGCATTGCATGCTAAGTCCTGGCTTGATCCGGGTAGAACTTCGTGTAGCTCCAGTGGGCAAACTCGGCACTGGTATCGATCGAGGCTATGTGCTGTACCACAGCCACACTCCGGTTGATGATAATCGCAATGTGTGGCGCTGGTGTGTTAGTACCCCAGCGGAACACATGTCACGTGGGGATCCCGCTAAGCCAGCGGTCGAACGGATCGCTGAAATGTTTCCTGATGTCGTAAAACAAGATCAGTGGGCACTAGAACTGCAGCAGAAAATGATCGAGTGCCCAGATGAAGGCTACTCTGAGTTGTTTTTGCAATCTGACAAAGCTGTTCAACGCGCACGCCAAGTGATCGGCCAAATGCGACGTCAGGAAATGCAGTACGCTGAAAAGCAGTGAGATGGTGTCTCTAATCAGGTAACCAAGGTGTCTAAATCCATATGTGGCTTTGTCTCACCTTTGGATGAGATCGAAGCGCAGTAATTTGTGGGCTAGCAATTTACAAATACATAGCAGTGAGGGCTACGTAACATGTCAGGTCGTTCGCCACTAGAAGGTTTAAGGGTGCTTGAATTTGGGCAGATCGCCGCTGGTCCGTTTACCGGATCTCTGCTCGCTGATTTGGGCGCAGACGTAGTGAAGGTCGAGCGGCCAGACGGTGGCGATGGCATGCGCAACTGGCCGCCTCTGACCGGTGAGGGCGAACAAGTGTTTAGCGAGAATTTCGCTTCATTGAATCGGAATAAACGCAGCATTGTCGCTGATCTCAAGGATCCAAACGATATAGCCCGTATGCGCCGCCTGTGTTCTCACGCCGATGTGCTGATCGAAAACTTTCGCGCGGGAGTACTCACCCGGTTAGGACTGGGCTATGAAGAGTTGGTAAAAGAGAACCCTGGACTTGTCTACTGTTCCATTTCAGGGTACGGCCAGACGGGGCCTTATGCCTCAAAGGGCGCGTTCGACGTCACTATTCAAGCCATTAGTGGTCTTATGAGCGTAACGGGTGAAGAAGGGGGCGCACCAGTTAAGTGCGGAGTGCCAGTCGGTGACTATTGTGCTGGACTCTATTCGGCATATACGATCATGGCCGCCCTCATGCGGCGTCAAGAAACGGGTAAAGGTGGATATATTGATTGCTCACTTATGGCCAGCCTTATTGGCGTTGCGACGCTTCAGACAAGTGAGTATTTCGGAACCGGGAAAGCTCCGCGCAGGCTTGGTTCGGCACATCCACGCAATGCTCCTTACCAAGCATACAAGGCCAGCGATGATTATTTCGTTATTGCGGCGGGCAACGATAAACTTTGGCGTTCGGTTTGCGATGCGGTCGCAAGACCGGATCTTGCGGAAGATCCCCGTTTTCAGACTCAAGAGTTTCGTGCCCGTAACCAGACGGCGCTGCTAGATATTCTTCAACCCCTGTTTGTTCTGCGGACAGCTGCCGAATGGTTGGAGGAAATGGACCGTCGAGGGGTTCCCTGCGCGCCAATTAACAGCTATCCGGAGGTTATCGACGACCCCCAGGTACAAGCGTTGGGTTTGGTATTACCCTTGACTCTTCCTAATGGAGCTCAAACCCGTACGACTGCTTATCCAATTACTCTTTCGGACTACAATTTTGAGATTTTTCTGCCCCCACCGGAACTCGGAGCGCACACGGAAGAGGTGTGGCAGGAATGGGTGGGCGACGTGGTAGGTTAGCCTGCCAACGCGTCGACACTGTAAATAAATATCACCGACATCTACATGGGTTTTGTAGGGATTTTACATGATGGCTTGATCTGCCATCGGAGGTTGGGTGGTGGAGTGGATCAACATTTGCCAGCCCACCTGGCGATCCAGGCGGCCAGATCTCGCTATGCCTCCTGGATGTCCCGGCGGTCGTAGATCCAGCGCAACTCCTGAAGACAGAAGTCGTCGGCTTCGCCGCGGAAGGTAGTCCAAGGCGTTGCGCAGGAAATACACATAGCAGTGCTGCCAGACGGTTTCGGTCAGTACTTCGCAGATCGCCTTCTTCAGCCCGGCACGGTCGTCGTGACCTCAAACGTGGGCTAAACTCAAAGTGAAAATTAAAAAATCAAAATAATCGATGCTATAAGTTCAAATAGTATCGTTTGTTCTGACGAGGTGCTTGAAATAAACTTCCCCGACGTGCCATATAACTTGTTGAGTGAGGTGAACTTCCGATGACACTAGAAACGATGCAAATTATCGACCCGGTAACAGGGGACCGCGTGGAGATTTCGGGAACGAGTGAACAAGTTGCAGCCCTGAAAGAACTTTCTGATCTGGTTGAACGCGGTGACGCCAAGAAAGTCCCGGATGCTACGCAGCGGGCCCTCGACACGGGTTTAGAGCCACTAGCAATTCTGATCAATGGTCTTCAAGCGGGGCTTGCTGTGGTCGGCGAGCGATTCAAACGCGGAGTCTCTTTTATCCCAGAAGTTTTGGTTACCGCACGCGCCATGAACGCGGGGTTCGCTATATTGAAACCGCTCATCGCACCAGCCGACTCTAAGCCACAAGGCATCATCGTGCTTGGGACGGTGAAGGGTGATCTACACGATATAGGCAAGGGGATTGTGGCTACGATGTTCGAAGGCGCAGGGTTCGAGGTGCATGACTTGGGTGTTAACGTGACCCCGAAAACGTTCATCGAGAAAATCGTGGCTGTGAATGCAGACATCATGGGGATGTCTGCGCTGCTCAGTACGACCATGATGATGCACAAGACCACGATCGAGGCGTTGCGGGAGGCAGGTATTCGGGACAAGGTTAAAGTGATGTGTGGTGGCGCTCCAGTAACTGCAAAGTTTGCGCAAGAGATCGGTTCCGATGGATGGGCGCCTGAGGCGATGAGCGCAGTGGAAGTGGGTAAAATGCTGTTGAGTTCTTCCTGGGATGGAAAATTTATCCACGGTGGTACTTTAAAGCCAAAGGCTGCAATGCCTTCAGCAACCGCGTAGCCACCGCCTTCTTCGCAGCTTAACTTGCAATCGGGGAGAAATCCACATGGGAAAAAATGGTATGACTTCAATGGAACGTATCAAGTCGGTACTACGACGTGAGATTCCTGACCAGGTGCCGTTGGTGCTCCAGTCGCGTGAATTCGGATTGAAGTATTATGGGGCCAAATTCGAAGAAGCCTACCGGAATCCGGACCTTTACGTGCAGTCTCAGCTGAAGGTCATTAAGGACTTCGAGTTGGATGCCGCCTATGACATTTGGTGCACTCCTGCTGTCGACGAGGCGCTTGGCGCTAAAATGGTAATTCCGGAAGACGATCCCCCGTGGATTGAAGAACCCTGCGTTCAGTCGCCTGATGACCTCAACAAGCTCAAAACGATTAATCCGTGGAAGGATGGCCGTATGCCTTACCTCTTGGACGTCGTCGCAAAGCTCAAGAAGGCAGTAGGGCCGGATATGCCAGTAATCGCTTGGGCGTCGCCCCCGTTCCGTACCGCTTGCCTGATCCGGGGAAACACGCAGCTCTACATGGACATGATCGATAATCCATCCTTCGTCAAGGATCTACTTGAGATCACAACCGAAAACTGCACGGCCTATGGCAAGGCACTTGTCGAAGCGGGTGCCGACATGGTCTGCACGTCGAATCCGGTAGCAAACATGGATTGCATCTCTCTCGATCATTTCAAGGAATTTGCGCACCCATACACTAAACGGTTTTTTGCAGATATCAAGAAAGCAGGCGCCATGGCGATCAACTTCCACACCTGCGGGCGCTGGGATGACCGTTTCGATCTTTGCTGTGAAAACGCCGATATTCTTCACGTTGATCGTGTTGATTTAGGAGAATTCAAGCAGAAGTATGGCAGTCGAATAGTACCGCAGGGGAACATAAAAGCCGTCGCGACGCTTTTTCAAGGCACGCCCGAAGAAGTTCGTGATGAGGCCAAGGCAAACATTCGAGATGCGGCTCCAGGTGGCGGCTTTATTTTTGGTGCCGATTGTGCCGTAGCGCGCGACACTCCGCCACAACACGTGCGTATTTTGACAGACGTTATCAAAGAGATAGGTATTTACCCAGAATTGGGATGAATTGGGGTTGAACAGAGTGCATCAATCTGCGTTGAGTAGGGTTTGAATGTAACTGGTTACGGAACAGTGGACACAGATTCCGCGGTTAGGTTACCTGTGCTGGGACCTCAGTTTGGTGACATTACGCAGGAACTCGTATACATGCAGTCGGTTACGATGCTTCGTATACAGGGGTACAAAGAACCTGATCGTGCGCCCCGCGCAGTTGTCGAAGTCGCAGAGCGAATGGCGGCGCGCGCTCGCGAACTGTCTATCCCGACGATTCAGTATCGAATGGTGCCTCTACCCCATGTCGGTAACTGTAAATTAATCGATGGCGGCACACTCATTTCGCCGGGTGCTGAGGTAGAAAAAGTTCTCTCGCGCAGTGTCGCGCTGCTGGTAGTGCTTCTGACGATGGGGCCTCAGTTTGACGAAGAGACTGACCGGCTGCGATCACGCGGCGACATGGTTGAGGCGCTCTTTCTTGAAACCGCGGGTTGGATGGGCTTAGAAGGAGCGACCAAGCGTTTCACTGTTCGGTTTAGGGAGCACATCCGGGTTCAGGGGTATACCCTGACACGGCGCCTTGCGCCGGGTTATGGGACCTGGCCTCTTTCCGGTCAACGCGACTTGTTTGCAATGTTTGGAACTTCTGCACTCCCAGTACGCCTTTTGGACAGTTGTTTGATGATACCGAAGATGTCCCGTTCGGGACTGTTCGGATTGATGCAATTATCCGGTTGAGACCTACCCGCACACGGGAAGACTCTCGTCAGTGAGCCTCCGGATTTTGGAGGGCGGTTGTCTCGATCTGTCGGTGTTGACCGCAGGAACCGGCAATCGGTCAGAGAATACTTACCCAGATGTAACCAAGAGACTGAGAGGTTATTCAAAAGGTTCTCTGTGCAATATGAGAGCAAATCGCACAAAGCAATCTATGAAACGGTGTTATGACCAGCCACTAAAGAGACGTAACAGATCAGCCGGAAAATTCCAACCAGTTGATCTTGTTAGATTTGCGTTGGAATACTACTGGTAGAAGATATAAGGATTCCTGCTTTGCGTGTCACATTCAAATCTCAAGACCAGGTCGCTACGACACACATCGATGTGTCAAAGGAAGGGCAGACCTTGCTCGACGTCGCGCACAACGAAGGCATCGAGGTGGTTGCAACCTGCGGCGGACGCGGAAGGTGTCGTAGTTGTCGAGTCAAAATTCTAGAAGGTGATGTGCCGGCGGCGACGGATCAGGACTACACGCAACTTGGGCAAGAAGAGGTTCGCGAGCACTTTCGCCTCGCCTGCCAGACGAAGGTAATTGCCGCCTGCTCAGTATTGGTAGCGCCACCCGCGAGCGAAGTGGGCTACCAGATTTTCGTCAACGAGTTAGACACTGCAGCCGAAAGCCTGGCAAGCGTCGATTCGGGAATCGAGCAACACATTTTGACTGTCGCCCCGCTGGAGGGTATCGATGAGTACGTCTCCGACTCCGAGAGGGTACTTGCAGCGGTGCCGCACCATGTTTCGCGTGATCTTGGTCTCGATGTGCTGCGCAAGCTTCCGGCAGCGATGCACCAGCAGCAAGGACAAGTCACATTAACTACCTTCAACGGATCGGTGATCGCTATCGAGCCAGGCGATACCCGGGCCTGTAGGTATGGCATGGCCTTTGATGTCGGCACAACGACCATTGTCGGCACTCTGCTAGATCTAGCATCCGGGAAGAGACTCACATCAGTGGCGAATGCCAACCCGCAGGCCACCTATGGCGGCGACCTCATGTCGAGGATCGCATTCGTACAGTCCAATGACAAAAACCTCGCTACGCTCAGGGCGCGGGTTATTCAGACGCTTAATGAATTTATCACTGAGGCGTGTAGGAATGCAGGAGTTGCCCATCAGCATATCTACATAATCACAATTGTCGCCAACCCTTGCATGCATCATATCCTGCTCGGTATCGATGTGACTCAGTTGGGTTTTGCTCCATATGCACCTGTACTACGTGAAGAACTCATGTTTTCTGCGCGCGAACTCCCGCTCAAGACTGCACCTCAGGCTTGCGTCTATTTGTTGCCTCTGATCGCTGGATTCGTAGGGTCCGACGCTGTCGGGGCAATGCTCGCAACTGGAATCTATAGAGGAGATGGAACGCGCCTGCTCGTAGACATAGGGACAAATACCGAAGTAATCATGGCGACTGGAGGCAGACTCGTTGCGTGTTCGGCACCTGCAGGGCCGGCGTTCGAAGGCGGGCAGATTCGGCACGGGATGCGAGCAGCGCTCGGTGCCATCGAGGGCGTGAAGATCGGTGAAGACATTCGATGTGAGGTTATCGGAAATTCACCAGCAATTGGGATTTGCGGCTCCGGACTTATTGATGCGGTTGCCAGCATGCTCGATGCCGGTCTGATCGAGCCGCATGGACAACTACGACAATCAAACCGAGACGCTTTACCGACCAAGCTCAGAAACAGATTTAAGGATGACACGAAGGACAATACATTCGTTCTCGTGCCCGCAGAACAATCCGGCAGAGGCGAGGACATCACCCTCACGCAGAGTGATATCCGCCAGTTGCAACTCGCTAAAGGGGCAATCTACTCCGCGATCACGATGCTGCAGCGCGTGTTGGATGTAAAGAATGATGAAGTCGATGAAATACTACTGTGCGGTGGATTTGGCAATTACATCAATCTTGAGAGTGCGTTACGTATACGCATGCTCCCAGTTCTCCCTCATGGGCGCATTCGCTACGTTGGCAACGCCGCACTAGCGGGTGCCGAGATGGCCCTCCTTTCCGAATCGGTCCGTTCGCGTGCAGTGGGGCTTGCACGCCGAGTCACGCATATTTCACTGACGGAACAGCCGGACTACCAGGATGTATTCGTCGATGCGTTGGACATATGACAACAGCGTGTCACTATAACGAGAGAGCCATTTCGAATAGAGATGGCGCTTAACAAATTGATCTCTTTATGAATGTGAGGACGTAATTGTACGCGTTGCGGCGCTGGGCAGTACGGCATGCAGGCCTGATGGAATCACTCTATCGGTTCTTTGATACTGCCTTGCATATCGTGCGACCGGTCGTACGGTTAATCGGCTTTGATCGAGCTGAAAAACCCGTAGCGGCCGTTGAGCGCTCAGTCAAGGGACTTCTTTTTGACTGTAGGATGTGTGGGGCGTGTCTGCTCTCGGTAACCGGTATGGCCTGCCCCATGAACTGCCCAAAGAGTATGCGCAATGGGCCGTGCGGGGGTGTTCGACTTGATGGCACTTGTGAGGTCAAGCCGGATATGCCTTGTGTTTGGGTGGAAGCATGGCGGGGATCTCAGCGCATGCGGTTGGGTGTGATACCGAAAGACCCGAATCCTCCTCTCGAAAATAACCATGTAGGCAAATCGAGTTGGTTGCGGGTTGTGAGACAAGAGCCCTGGCCCAAACCGCTACTTACCAATGCCCCGCATGCGCCAACATCAAGTGCCGCTAGTCGGTTGGAGCAGTTATTACGCGAAGGGGTCTTTGTTGTTACTTCGGAGTGCGCCCCTCCTGACTCAGCAGACCCCGACGTTGTACTCAATCACGCGCATTACTATGAGGGATGTATCGATGCGCTAAATGTCACGGATGCTCCTGGTGCGCATTGCCACATGTCGAGCATGGGAGTCTCGTTGTTGCTGGAGAAAGCCGGTTGGGAACCGGTGATGCAGATGACTTGTCGTGACCGCAACCGGATCGCCATTCAAGGTGATCTTTTATCGGCTTCCGCCTTAGGTATACGTAATCTTTTATGTCTGACAGGCGATGGCATCGAAAACGGGGACGACCCAGGTGCTAAACCGGTATTTGATCTCGACGCCGTGTCCCTGCTCGACACAGCACGGCGGATGCGTGATGACGGTTTATATCGATCCGGCCGAGAGCTGGCAACTCCACCGAAACTTTTTCTTGGTGCTGTCGACAATCCTTTTGTACCACCCTTCGACTTACGTCCGATGCGGCTCGCCAAAAAGATAGAAGCCGGGGCCCAGTTTGTGCAGACCCAGTATTGTTTCGACATCGATGTACTCGAACGTTACATGGAGCATATCCGCGATGAAGGGCTACATAATCGATGCTTCATGCTTATCGGTGTTGGTCCGCTCGTTTCGCCGCGCATGGCTCGCTGGATGCGAGCCAACGTACCCGGCGTTTATATCCCCGACAAAGTTATTACACGCCTTGAAAGGGCCCAAGACCCGAAATCGGAAGGGATTAAAATGTGCGTAGAAATAATTCAGCAAATCCATGAAATTGAAGGTATATCAGGAATCCACCTGATGGCTCCCAAGAGAGAACACCTCATCCGGGAAATTGTCTATGCGTCCGGCGTGCTGGCTGGACGTCCATCTTAATTTATCACTACAGGAGAGTTCGCATGTCCATCTCAGGGCTAACCATTATTGGTGAGAGGATTAATCCTGGCTTTCGATCGACCCAGGCCCTTTTTGAGCAAGAAAACTTCAAAGAAATTCAAGAACTGGCAATTAGACAGGCGCAGGCAGGCGCTAGGTATCTAAACATCAATGCAGGTACGAAGGCTCTGGAGAATCCAGAATTTTTGTTCGAGCTCATACGGCAAGTTCAAGCCGTTGTAGCTTTGCCTCTCTCTGTGGATTGCCCCGATCCGAGTGTTCTCGAGGGCGCGCTGAAAACCTATGATCCAGCCAAGGCGAATGGGCAGAAGCCAATCATCAACTCTATTGCAGCATCTCGTTGGGATCTGAAGGAATCGTTAAAGGTCCGTCCATGTAAAGTAATCGTAATGTCATCAGAGAGGTTTGTCGACGGAGATCTGGCTGCCTGCAAAGTCGGAGATGAAGTGCACGCGTCAGCCCGCGAGATGGTAGGCGTTCTGAAATCAGAAAATCCCGAGATGAATAATGATGATTTTTTCGTTGATGTCTCGATCGTCACGCTTGCTGCCGATGCCGAAGGATTGCTGAAAATGGCACTTGATGGGATTCAGTTGATAAAAAACGATACCGATCTTCATGGCGTACATATCATGGGTGGTCTATCTAATCTGCCGCAGTTTCTTCCCTCGAAAGCGGTAGACGGGTCTGATTTGAAGCATCAGTTGGAATGTGCTTTCTTGACGGTGGCGATACCCGCGGGATTTAACACTGTTTTGGGTACGCCGTGGCGCAAGTATGAGCTCTTACCAGAAGATAATTTTGTGTTGAGGACTTTTCGAGAAATTATCGAGCTGCGTGACCATGATGCACTGATGTCCGTCATGAAGCTTTACGAAAAGACGGTATGAAATCAGTTATTGCGAAAAGCTGGTTCGACGGCGAGCATTATCATGGTGATAAGCCGGTCAAACTCATCATCGATGGTAATCGTATTGAAGACCTTATTCCTGGAGAAAATACTGTATCCGGGGAAACGGAATACTGCGAATTTATTATGCCGGGCATGGTGGAAGGGCATTGTCATTTATTTCTTGATGGTGGAGAGCTGGATTATGGAAAACGATTAGACTATTTAGAGGCGCCACTGGAGAACATGCTGCAAGTGGCAAAAAACAATGTTGACCTATATCTGGCCAGCGGTGTCACTTTGGTCCGCGATGCGGGTGATCGCTATGGTGTTAATCATCGCATTCGAGATGATATCGGCACTTTGGATGTCCGATCAGCAGGTATTGCTTTACGGCGGCCAAAACGTTACGGATCATTTATGGCGCGAGAGGTAAGTACTCGCGAGGAAATACGATCTACGATATATGAGGCGGCAAAAACTTCCAATGACTTGAAAATTATTCAAACAGGAATCATTGATTTTGAAGCGGGCACTGTGAAGGGAGAGCCACAGTTTAATTTGCAGGATCTAACTTTCCTCGTTGATTGTGCGCATGGGGCTGGATTAAAGACATTTGCACACTGCAGTGGCACGGAAGGAATCAGTATTGCTGTTTCAGCAGGTGTCGACTCTATCGAACATGGATTCTTTATGACTCGCGAGTTGTTGAGCAAGATGCGTGATAGGGGTACCGCGTGGGTTCCAACATTCTCGCCGGTTCACTTTCAGTGGGAGTTCCCCGAAGGTGCGAAGTGGAGTGCAGAGACGATAGCGAAGCTTAGGCGTATTCTTGACTCGCACTACGACCATGTGGCACTCGCAGCCAAGATGGGAGTAAATTTGGTTGCAGGGTCGGATGCGGGGAGCCCTGGTGTGGTACATGGCAAAGGACTGATTGATGAAATATTCCATTTCTTGGAGTGCGGGGTTTCAATGGAGCAAGCTTTACGCTCAGCTACCTCTTTGCCACGGAAACTGTGGGGGGCGCTTTCAGCTGACATCAGGAAAGGTGGCAGGGCAGACTTGATTGTACTTGCAGGCGATCCCTTTGTTGATAGCAGTTATCTGCGACATGTACGGGCAATTGTACGTGAGGGATGAGGAGCAGCATGAATCGCTCCGGTTTTTCTAGACACTCTCGATCTGGTTGAAATACTGCTGTTTGAGCTGTACCGGAGAAATACCGTCGGCGTAGCCGTGGCGGCGTTTCAGGTTGTAGAACATCTGGATGTAATTGAAGACATCGCGCCGCGCTTCCTCGCGCTCAGCATAGATGCGGCGACGAATCTTCTCCCGCTTGAGCAACCGAAAGAAACACTCGGCAATAGCGTTGTCGTGGCAGTTTCCCCGCCGACTCATGCGCGGCACTAGGTTATGGGTCTTCAGGAAGGACTGCCAGTCATGGTTGCTGAGCTGGCTGCCCTGGCCCGATAAAACCGGTCAGGTCAGCTCGTCCTCCAGCACACCGAATTGCTTGATCCATTGGGTACAAGCTGTGCTGCGAACTCTCCCAGCCGCTTGGCAACATCAGCCGCCGTGTGGTGTGGCCTCGATCCGTAACTTGCTTGACCGCCTCGATCTTGAATTCGTCCGGATAACGCTTGCCGCTCATGACACCTCCTTGGTAGCCCTAAGTTTAAAGCTTCGAGGTGCCTACTAAAGCCGGGGCGATTCACACCGTCGAACAGATCACCCGTGCAAACCTGGATGGTATCCTTGTCTACCATGACAAAGCCGGTCGATCCTTGGTGCGTATAGCGTAGCCAGTGTGCCATGGTCTACCCTTCCTTGAGAATGCCAAAATCGTTGTTTTACATGCCAGCTGGATTGAATGCTACGTCGCCCTTTAAGACATGGGGAAGCTGTTC
>Ga0154020_10002782_pt1 | contig 21297 bp, 16 predicted proteins | sample Klosneuvirus_201_FD_109709 | JGI IMG/M metagenome (GOLD analysis project Ga0154020, IMG submission 109709) | Active sludge microbial communities from wastewater, Klosterneuburg, Austria - Klosneuvirus_20160825_MG | ecosystem: Engineered > WWTP > Aerobic digester > Activated sludge | place... | reverse complement strand
GGCCTCGATGAGCGTATCCAGCACCCGGGTGTCGAGGGTCCGGTTCGCGCGACTCCACGCATGCATGAAGCAGCCGCGATCGTCGAAGCCGAGGTACTCGCGATAATAGGTGGCCTCGTCCACGCTCAGGCCCCAATCCTTGAGGACTTCGAGCAGCGCGGCGCAGTGATGGCGTTCGTCGTCGACGATCACCCCGTTGAAATCGAAACAGACGCCTCTCATGCCGCGGACTCCCCTGTGATGCCGGTGACCAGAATGCTCGCGGGATCGTGCCGCTCGCGCAGTCGCTCGATCGGCCCACCGATCCCCTCGCGATAGGCGCCGAAATGGCCCACCGCGCGGCGCAACGCCCATGGGGCGCGCTCGAGCGTGAGCGGCACCTCACGGGCAGCGAACCGTGCCCGCATGGCCCGCACGGTCACGGCGTCGGCGTGCCCGCTCCATCGGATGGTGCCAGCCAGTGCCCCCGCGCTCAGCATGCCCTCGCCGAGGTGGGCAATGACCATGTCGATGGCCTCGTCGATGCCCTCCGGGAGGGCGCCGAGACGAAGCGTGACCGGGACCGTCGAGATCCCGCGCGACGAACCGTTCCACAGCAGCATGCGTCGTTCACGCGGCAACTCATGCCAATGCAGGTGGCCGAGCGCGTGGAGTCGGAGTCCTTCCGCCTCGACGGCGTCACGCTCGCCCACGAGGCGCACGGCGAGCAACCACTCGCATTCCGACGCGAGGGCGGGTGACAACAGCTCCGCCGCGGCTGCCGCAACGCGGGAGTCCGCGAGCTCACGCGCGGCTGCGGTCAATCGGTCGCGCGGCCCCAGGGTGACCCAGGTGGTGTCGGCATGGGGGAGGGGCTGGAGCCGCAGCGTGGCATCGGTGATCACGCCGAAGCCACCGAAGCCGCCAAGGTGCAGCCGCAGCGCGGCGTCGCCGTCCACTTCCCGCGTGAGCCGGACCACGCGTCCGTCGGCACGGACGACCGTGAGGGCGGAGACCTGATCGCGAATCGGGCCGAAGCCGGCGCGGAGCGGGCCGGCGGTGGCCGTGGCGAGCACCGATCCGATGGTGCGGTCCGGGCGGCCGGGCGGATCGAGCGGAAGCCAGCAGCCGTGGGTGAGAAATTGCTGGCGCAGCGCATCGAGGGGGACGCCGGCCTGCACCGTCGCGCGCATCGCGTCGGGCTCCACGCCAAGGAGCTCATCGAGGCCGCGCGTCGAGACGGTGAGCCCTGCCATTGCCGTGTCGGGCTGCCAGGTGCCGGCGCCCTCAATGGCCACGGACCACGACTCGTCATGGGCGAGGCCGAGGAGCCCCGCCATCGCCTCGCTGGTCGGGGGCGTGGCCACGAGCCGACCATCCACGTTCAGGTGGACGCTGTCGGACCCGATGGTCGCGGCAATGCGATCAAGCGGCGGATGACTCACGGCACCCTCCGCAAATCACGGAGGAACGATGACGGCAGGGCGTCAGGGCGGAGCGGCATCCGTCAAAGATAGACGGGGCGGGGTACCCTCAGGCTGCGCGGAATTCCCCCAGATGTCGAACCTCGGGGCAGTCGCGCAGCTTGGCGAAGGCGCGCTCGCGCAGCTGACGAATCCGCTCCCGGGTGACGCCCAGGGCGGCGCCGATCTCCTCGAGGGTGCGCGCCTCCTGGTCCGGCTCGAGCCCGTAGTACAGCGAGAGAATGCGGCGCTCACGCGGCGTGAGGTAGCGGCGGAAGATCCGGTCGATGAAGTCCTTGCGGAGAATCTCGTCGGTGCGGGTCTCGATCTCCCCGCCCTCGCCGAGGGGAAGTCGCTCGCCCAGCGTTGCCGCGCGGGAGTCCCCCGCCTCGACCGGCGCGTCGAGCGAGACCTCGGTCACGAAGAGCCGCCGCGCGTCGCGCACATCATCGATCGGCATCATCAGCGCGGTGGCCATCTCCTCGTCGGTCGGCGTGCGGCCGATCTCCTGCGCGAGCAACCCCTGCGCCTTGGCAAAGCGGACCGCCGCCGTGTTCTGGTTGAGCGGGAAGCGCACCGACCGCGTCTGTTCGGCGAGCGCCTTGAGCACGGCCTGCCGCACCCACCACACGGCGTACGAGATGAACTTGACGCCGCGATCCGGGTCGAACTTGCGGACCGCGCGGAGCAAGCCCTCGTTGCCGATGGCCACCAGGTCGCCGAGCTCGAGCCCGTGGCCTTGGTAGCGCTTCACGAAGGCGATGACGAAGCGAAGGTTGGCGGTGACCAATCGCTCGATCGCGATGTCGTCGCCCTCACGCGCACGGCGCGCCAGCGCCCGCTCCTCCTGGATGTCCGTGATCATCGGGAGGTCTTTGATGTCGCGCAGGTACTGCTCGAACGACTCGGCAGCAACGAGCGGCATGCGGTGACGCGACGGGGCTGGCGCGGTGCGACGGGCCATGGGAATACCCACTCTGGGAGAGAAGGGCGCAGCGAATTTTTCGGGAGATTGACGGAGGCAACCCGTGCAAGATGGGGCATCCGGGAGGGGTGTCAAGAGCGTGTAAATTTAAACACTGCAACGACTTACAGCACAGTCAGTTGGGCCGTTCCTGCACATCGTCCACAACACATTCATCCACAGGGATGTGCATGAACCGTGGAAGTCGTTGCGGGGGATGGGGCTGCGGGGATGGGAATGGGGTGGGGATTGTGGATAGATCGAGAAGCGAGAGGCGAGAAGCGAGAAGCGAGAGGCGAGAAGCGAGAGGCGAGAAACGAGGCGTCACGGGGAGATCGCCACCCGACACCGCGCTTCTCGCCTCTCGCCTCTCGCTTCTCGTTCACCCTCCGCCCAGCAACGCCCCCAGCAGGCTCACATCCAGCGGATGGGTCCACGCGTCGCCGTTGCGGGCAATCCGCCCCGGTTCGGCCAGCAGCGCCGCGTGCACGCTGCCCCCGCGATTCTTCTTGTCGCCCTGCATGGCGTCGAGAATCGCGGCCCGGGAGAGCTCACGCGGCGGCACCACGGGAAGTCCGGCGGCGCGCAGCCAGGCCGCGGCTCGATCGGACGTGCCCGGCGCCGTCACGCCCATCGCCTCGCCCAGGCGCGTCTCGAGCACCAGACCAATGGCCACCGCCTCGCCGTGCGGGAGGGTGTAGCCGCTGACCTGCTCGAGCGCGTGGGCGATGGTGTGTCCGGCGTTGAGGATCGCCCGCTCGCCACGCTCGTGCTCGTCCGCCTCGACGACCGCGGCCTTGAGGCGCACGCTTCGCTCGATCAGCGCGGTAAGCACGTCAAGGTCACGGCGTGCCAGCGCCTGCTGCTGTCCCGCGATCCAGCGCCCGTACTCCGCATCCAGAATCAGCGCGTGCTTGACTGCCTCGGCGAGACCCTCGCGATAGTGGCGATCGGGGAGCGTGCGCAGCACGGTGGGGTCGCAGCAGACCGCGATTGGGGGATGGAAGGCGCCAACGAGGTTCTTGCCCAGGGGGGTGTCCACCCCGGTCTTGCCGCCGACCGACGCGTCGATCATCGCGAGCGTGGAGGTCGGCACCGCGAGCCAGGGAATGCCGCGCAGATAGGTTGCCGCGACAAAGCCCGCGAGGTCCGACGTGACTCCCCCACCGAAGGCCACCAGCAGGGCGTCGCGACCGATGCGCCGCGAGAGCAATTCGTCGGTGAGCCGCCCCCACTCGGCGCGAGTCTTCTGCGCCTCGCCCGCGGGAAAGGTCAGTTGCCACGCGCCCGGCACCGGCGATGGGAGTGCCGCCGCGACGTTCGCGTCGGCAATCACGATCACCTGGCGCGACGGATGTGATGCGTCGAGGAGCGGACGCACTTGACCGAAGGCGCCCGCTCCCACGAGCACGGGGTAGCTCCCCGCGCCATGCCGCACCATCGTGGTGCTTACCAGGTCACGTCTCCCACGCCGGCACGATGGTTGGCCAGCCGTGCCATCGTGAAGAGCAGATCGGAGAGCCGATTGAGGTAGATCACGAAGAGCTCGGGGACGTCGTCGGTCAGGCCGAGATGCACCACGCTCCGCTCGGCGCGACGGCAGATGGTGCGCGCCACGTGGAGCGCGGCGGCCTTCGGCGTTCCGCCCGGCAGGATGAAGGCGGTGAGCGGCGGGAGCTCCTTGTCCGCGGCGTCCATCGCCGCCTCGAACTCGGTGACGCGCGAGGGCGCGAGTTCGGCTTTCTCGAGCGCGGCACGCACCCGTTCCGGATCGGGGGTGGCGAGATGGCCGCCGATCGAGAAGAGGTCGCGCTGGATCGTCTCCAGCAGCGCATCGTGGAAGTCGTCGGGCGCCGTGGCGCGAACCACGCCAAGCGCAGAGTTGAGTTCATCCACGTCGCCGTAGGCACAGACGCGAGGATGATCCTTGAGGACTCGGCCACCGCCAAAGAGGCCGGTCTCGCCGGAGTCGCCAGTACGGGTGTAGATCTTGAGGGTCATGGGGGATTATACCCCGATGACACCCAACATTTCCTCCACCGAGACAAACTTCTCCCGGGGACGGCCCGCGGGCGCGCCGCGACCCTGCTCGACACTGTCGAGCCGCTGCCACGCCGCCCAATCGGTGACACGCACGCCGCGCGACGCCAGCAACTCGTCGATGCCCTCTGCGCTCCCGGGCACGGGGCGCAGCGCACCGGCGGCGTGGTCGGCGAGCAACTGCATCACCGTCTCGGCAGCGCAGGCCTTGTTGGTCCCGATCACCCCCTGAGGTCCCCGCTTGATCCATCCCGCCACGTAGAGCCCGGCCAACGGGGCCTGGCTGCCGGCCGCGTCGGTCACCCGGCCCAGGTGATTGGGAATCACCCCGCGCCGCTCGTCGAAGGGGAGCCCTGCCATTGGGACGCCACGATAGCCCACCGAACGGAAGACGAGCCCCACGTCGAGGTGGCGCCGCTCGCCGCTCGCCACGGCGCGGACGTCGCCGCGGCCATCGGATTCGAGGCGATTTCGCTCGACCACCATCGCCTCCACCCGCCGCTCACCCTCGAGCGCCACGGGGGAGGTGGCGAAGTGAAAGTGGATCCGCTTCGGCGCGCCCGTCGGCGTGCGCTCGGCCCACTCGCGGAACACGGCGAGGTTCTTCTCGACGGTGCGGTCCTCGGCGGCCTCGAGCATCGCCTGGCTGGCATCGTCGAGCTCGAGATATTCGGGGGCGATGATCACGTCCACGCCATCAAGCTCGCCGAGTTCGCGCAGCTCGGGGGTGGTGCAGGCCGCCTGCACCACGCCACGCCGGGCGATCAGGTGAATGTCGCGCACCCCGGACTCGCGCAGTGCGGCAAGGGCGTGCGCCGCGAGATCGGTGGTGGCGAGCACGTCGGGCGACTTCGCCAGGATGCGCGTCACGTCCATGGCGACATTGCCGATGCCGATGACCGCCACCGACGGCTGCGAGAGGTCGAAGGTCAGGTCGGCATAGTCGGGGTGGCCGTTGTACCAGCCGACGAGCTCGGTCGCGGCATGGCTCCCGATCAGGTGCTCACCGGGAATGCCGAGCGGCCGATCGGTGCGCGCCCCGACGGTGAGGATCACCGCGTGGTAGTGCGCGCGCAGTTCATCCACCGAGATGTCGTCGCCCACGTCCACGTGCCCGAGGAATCGGAAGCCAGGCTGCCCGGCGATGCGATCGAAGACCTTGGTCACCGACTTGATCTTGGGATGGTCGGGGGCGACGCCGCCGCGGACCAACCCATACGGCGTCGGGAGGCGATCGAAGAGGTCAATGCGGAGGCCGGGCAGTGCCTTCTGGAGCGCCTCGGCGGCGTAGAAGCCGGAGGGCCCGGCGCCGACGATGGCGACGCGCGGAAGCGGGGAGTCAGACATGGCGGAACGATAATCGGGGAGCCGACCGGCGCTACTTCCCGGACGGCTTCCCGAGTTCGACCACGATGCTGTCGATGGCGGCGATCATCCGCGTCGAGCCCAGGGTGTGATGATTGGCCTGGATCGAGAAGATCAGGACCTGGCCGTCGCTCCGTTCGACGTAGCCGCTGAGCGCGTTCACGCGGGAGATGCTGCCGGTCTTGGCACGGACCCGGCCCTCGAGGGGTGTGCCCACGAAGCGCCGTCGCAGCGAGCCGGGCGCGCCGCTCTGCGGCAGCGTGCGTGCGAAGAGTTCGTAGCGGGGATGGCGCCGCATGTAGCCGAGCAGCGTGGTGAACGCGCGAGGCGAGACGAGGTTGTTCGCGGCGAGACCGGAGGCGTCCTCGATGGCGATCTGCGTGGAGTCGATCCGCATCGAATCGATCAGGAAGCGGCGCACCACGCGACGCCCTTCCTCCCACGACCCGCTGCTGCCGAACTGCTTGCCGAGCTGCTTGAGCAGCATCTCGGCGAACCAGTTCTGCGAACTGTTGAGGATCGGGAAGACCCAGTCGGCCACGGGGCGCGAACGAATCTCGGCGAGTGCCGGCGCCGACCGCGCGTGGCGATACGCCAGCGAGTCGGTGGTGGAGCGGGTGGCGCCGCGGATCAGGATCCCTTCGGCCACCAACTCGCGTCGCAGCGCGAGGGCGGTGTAGCGGTTGGGGTCGGCCACGGCGGCGTTCTCGGTGCGCGAGGCGCTGCCGGCGGGGAGGGCGCCGGCGGCAACCCAGCCGCCGCCGTCCTCGCTGCGAAGAATGTCGAAAGTGCTCCGGCTGCCGCGCGGCCCGGTCTCGGCGCGCTGGTCGAGGCGACCGATGCCGACATCGGGGGAGAGGGTAATCCGCGGCGCCACGCCGACGCTGTCGGCGGCGACAATGCGAAAATCCACGGCGTTGTCGTTGAAGCCGAGGCCCGACACGGGGGCGGCATACCACCAGTTGAGGTCGTAGCTCTCCCAGGTCGGGTGGACCGTGCGGGGCTCGAAGTAGGAGCCGTCGCCGATCAGGTCACCGGCCACCACGCGCACCCCGCGCGCCCGCAGCTGCCGGGCAAGGTCCACCAATTTGGCTGCCGGATCGGTGTCGCAGGCGCCGACGGCCGCCTCATCCACGTCGTAGCAGCGGCGCGAGAAGGTCGGGTCGCCGCGACCATACAGGACGAGATCGCCCTGCAGCACCCCGTCCACGACCGGCCCCGTGCCGTAGAGCGACGTGGCGACGCGGAACTCGGGATCGAGCAGGGCGGTCCCGACCGCGGCGACGGCGAGCTTGGTGTTGCTGGCCGGGATGAAGAGCCGATCGGCGTTGCGGCCGTAGAGCAGGTTCCCCTTCAGGTCGGTGACAGCGATCCCCCAGAGGTGGCGATCGAGTCCGGGCGCGTCCGCGCGCGCGTCGAGCCGCTTGGTGAGCGACTGCGCGGGCAACGCCGGGGCGGCGGCCAGGAGGGCACACAGGAGGACAAGGCGGTCAGGCGCGATCATGGGCGACTCGGGGATCGGCGGCGGCGTAGCAGAGGTCGGTGACGAGGTTCACGATCACGAACACGAACGACAGGAAAAGTATCCCGCCCTGGATCGCGGGGAGGTCGCGCTTGTCAATCGCGGTGAGGATGTAGCGCCCCACCCCCGGCCACGAGAAGATCGTCTCCGTGAGGATCGACCCGGTGAGGTACGATCCGAAGTCGAGACCGATCACGGTGATGATGGGGAGCGCGGCGTTGCGGAGTGCGTGCCGCAGGATGACGGTGCGGGTCGGCAGTCCCTTGGCGCGCGCGGTGCGGACCAGGTCGCTCGTCAGCACCTCGCGCATCGCCGAGCGGGTCATGCGCGCCAGGAAGGCCACGGAGCGCATTCCCAGCGTGACGGCGGGGAGGACCAGGAAGAGGAGGCCACCGTATCCCGACGGCGGAAACCAGCGCAGCGTCACGGCGAAGCCGAGGATGAGGAGCAGGCCCACCCAATACACCGGAAAGGAGATGCCGAGATAGGCGCCCAGGGTGGCGAGACGGTCGCCCCAGGAGCCTGGCCGCATCGCGCCCCAGATCCCGACTGCGAGGCCGAGGAGCACGGCAATCAGCATCGCCGCGGCGGCCAGCTTGAGCGTGGCGGGAAAGCGCTGGGCCAGTTCGCGCACGATCGGTCGGCGGGTGATGTAGCTGCGGCCAAGGTCGCCCTGTGCGACGCCAGCCACGTACCGGCCGAAACGCACCGGCAGGGGGTCATCCAACCGCAGTTCCGCCCGGGCGCGCGCCACCGCCGCAGGGTCGGCACGTTCGCCGACGATCGCCGCGACCGGGTCGCCGGGTGCGAGATAGAGCAGCGCAAACGTCACCGCCAGCACACCGAGCAGCGTCGGCACCAGCAACGCGAGGCGAAGGACGAGGTAGCGGATCACGGTGCCTTCCGCGCGAGGGTCCAGCGTTGGCCCGTGAAGACCACCGGATAGCTCCATCCCTCGATCGAGGGCTGGCGCGCCCAGAGGTCGGTGGGAAACCAGCAGAAGAGCCAGGGGGCAAGATCAAAGACTTCGGCGTCGATGGCGCGGAGCAGGGCGCCCTTGGCGACCGAATCGGGGGTGCTGCGCGCTTGCTCCAGCAGGGAGTCGAGGCGCGGCGCCTTCACGAAGGCGTAGTTGCCGCCGGTGCCCGCGTTGCTCGAATGGAAGAGCGGGAAGGTGAAGTTCTCCCCGTCGGGATAGTCGGCCCACCAGTCGGCGAGGAAGAGATCGGCCTCGCCCTTCCGCGCGGCGGCCCGGGCGGTCGAGGCATCGCGCTCGACGATCTCGACGGTGACACCGACCCGCCCGAGGTCGGCCTGGATGGCCTGGGCGATGCGGGCGAACTCGGCGCGGGGCGAACGCCAGAGTTGCAGCGTGAGCCCGTCGGCATGCCCCGCCTCGGCGAGAAGCGCGCGGGCCTTTGCCTGGTCAAAGGCGTAGCGGACTCGCGTGCTGTCGTATCCATCGAGGCCCGGCGGAATGCTGCCGGCGGCGAGGACGCCGCGACCATGCATGACGCGGTCGAGGATGGCCGGCATGTTGACGGCGTGATTGAGGGCGCGGCGGACGCGCACGTCGGCGAGCGGGCCGCGGGTGGTGTTGATGGCGACGTAGACGGCGCGCATCGCGGCGCGGCGTTGGAGCACGCGATCAGTCGCCGCCTCCCACGCCACTGTTTCGCTGACCGGAATCTCGACCACGGAGAGTCGGCCCGATTCGAACTCGGCGCCCTGGGTGAAGGTCTCGGGGATGATCCGCACGCGGAGCGTGTCGCTCGCCGCCGCGCCGCCCCACCAGTCGTCGTTGCGCGCGAAGACGAGCAGGTCGTCGTGCGACCAGCTCACGAAGCGCCACGGTCCGCTCCCAATCGGCGCCTCGCCGAAATCCTCTGGCGTCGGCGTGGGCACGATCGCCGCCACGGGCATCGCGAGGAGCTTGGGAAAGATGTTGAGTGGTTCGGTGAGCGTGAAGGCGATGGTGGAGTCATCCACCGCAACCAGCCCGACCAGCTCCGCGGCGCCGGAGTCGGCCACCGCCGCCGCGCCGAGGATGGGGAGCAGCGGCCAGATGCGGCCTCCCTCGCTCCGCATCCGGAGGGCGCGATGGAACGAGGCCACGACGGCGGCGCGGTCCAAGGGTCGCCCGTCGTGGAAGCGGACGCCGGCGCGGAGCCGGAAGGTCCAGATGCGGCCATCCGGCGACGGCCACCATGCGGTGGCGAGGCCCGGCACGAGGCCGCCATCGGGGTCGAACTGGGTCAGGTTGTCGAAGAGCAGCGCGACGGCCTCGCCGGTGGGCACGTCGGTGGACAGCGCCGGGTCGAGGGAACGCGGGTCGGCGGTCCAGTAGTAGGTGAGGCCGGGGGGGATGCCGCTGCCGCACGCCACCAGAAGGAGGGCGAGGAGCGGGACGATGGCGCGGGACATCGGGCTCCGATCGGACGGCGAGAAGTTGGCGTAACCCCTTCAACTAACCAGATTTAGGAAATGCGGTCAATGCTGGCTCTCCCCCCTCGATCCGCGCGCCGATTTCGGCGGACGCTGGCGCTGTCATGGCTGCTCGCCACGACCGTGGCCGCGGGGCTGGGCGCGCAGGATGCGCGGCTGGTGATCCGCAACCTCTCCTTCAAGGGCAACACGGGGCTCGACGAGGTGACGCTCGCGGCCGCGATCAGCACGACCAACTCCTCGGCGCTGGCGCGCTGGAAGATCGTCCGCGGCCTCGGCCTCGGGGAAAAGCGGCTCTTCAACGAGCAGGAATTCCGTCGCGACGTCGAGCGGTTGCAGGCGTTGTATCGTCGCGCGGGCTATCGCGAGATCGAGGTGGACACCCTCGTGCGCCGCACGCTGCGAGACGTCGACATCACCATCACGATCCGTGAAGGCGAGCCGATGCGCCTCACCGCGCTCGAGATCCTCGGCCTCGACTCGCTGGTGGACCGCGAGCAGGTACTGCGCGACCTCCCGATCGAGGTGGGCGACGTCTTTTCGCGCTTCACCATCTCGGCCACGCGCGACACCATCCTCTCGCGTCTCTGGGACCTTGGCTACCCGAGCGCCGCCGCCCCGGCGCCGAAATTCACCGAGGATGTGGCGGGGCACGTCGGCCAGGCGGTGCTCGACTTCCGTCCGGGACCCGCGGCCGTGTTCGGCAACGTCCGGGTCTTTCGCGTGTCGGGCGGCGACGCCGTGGACTCGTCGTTCATCGCGTCCCTGGTGACCGCGCGTCCCGGCGAACGCTACCGCTACCAGGAACTCTACCGGTCGCAGCGCAATCTCTATGGCTCGGAGCTCTTCCGCTTCGTGTCGGTCGGCATCGACACGGCGCGGTTCACGCCGGGCGACTCGGTGGTGCCCCTCGCCGTCGGCGTGATCGAGGGACGCGCCCACCGAGCCCGGGCCTCGATCGGCTTTGCCACCAATGACTGCTTTCGATTTGGCGCGGGGTGGACGGCGCGGAACTTCCTGGGCTCCGGACGGATGCTCGACATCACCGGTCGGCTCTCCAAGATCGGGGTCGGCGATCCGCTTGATTTCGGCGCGGCCAATTCGATCTGCTCGCCGCTGCGGGACGACTCGGTCGGCTCCCGCCTCGCCAACTACGCGCTGAACACGTCGCTGCGTCGCACCGGTTTCCTCTCCCCCGACAACACGCTCACACTGTCGGTGTTCGGCGAGCGGCGCAGCGAGTACAAGGTCTTCCTCCGCGAGGAAATCGGCACCTCCGTGTCGCTCACGCGCGAGACGGCGGCGCGCATCCCGGTGACCCTCTCGTACCGGCTGGCCTACGGCCAGACGGAGGCCAACGCCGCCTCGTTCTGCGCCTTCTTCAACGCCTGCGTGGCGGCCGACATTGCCCAGCTCCAGGAGCGTCGTGTGCTGGCCACGCTCGGGCTGAGCGCCGAGCGAGTGCGAGTCAACAACTTCCTCGACCCGACGCGCGGCTCGATTCTGTCGGTCGAGGCCCTGGTCTCGTCGCGCTACATCGGCTCCTCCCCCCTGCAGCAGTTCACCCGCGTGGTGGGCGACGCCGCCGGCTTCGTGCCGATCACGCGCAGCGTCACCGTGGCCGGGCACGTGCGGGTCGGGGCGATCTTCGCGCCCAAGGTCGGCTTGCGCGCCGGCGGCGTCGAGAACTTCGTGCCGCCGGAGCAGCGATTCTACGCCGGCGGTCCGAACGATGTCCGCGGCTACGACCGCAACGAGCTCGGTCCGGTGGTCTATGTGGTGCCCGCCGACTCGGTGAGCCCCGAGGGCGATTTCTCCCCCACCGCGGCCCGGATCTCGGCGACCGGTGGCAACCGCATCGCGGTGGCGAATCTCGAGCTGCGGCTGCCCTCGCCGGTGTTCAGCCAGCGGCTGCGTTTCGCGATGTTCGCCGACGTCGGCGCGCTCTGGGACGCCTCCGGGACCGCGCGCCTGCGCATGACGCCCGGCGCCGGGATGCGGATCGCCTCCCCGCTCGGCCCGATCCGCTTCGATGTCGGCTACAACAACTATCAACTCGAATCCGGGGCGGTGTACACCACCAACGCCGCCGGTGACCTGGTGCTGCTGCGCGAGAACTTCGTGCAGGACCGGAAGCGTCCGCGCTACACGCTCCACTTCTCGGTGGGGCAGGCGTTCTGATGCGTCGCCTGCGCCGGTGGCTGACCGCGGGCTTCGTCCTGCCGGTGATGGTGCTCACCTGTGGCGTGCTCGGCAGCGCCGCCGCGGTGCTCTGGTCGCCACCGGGGCAGCGGCTCCTGGCGCGGATGCTTACGTCGCTGGTGTCGAATCGCGTCGCCGGCCGGGTGGAGTTCGGCGGCATCCGGGGCTCGCTCTTCAATCACGTGGTGCTCGAGGACGTGTCGGTCCGCGACTCGCTCGGCGGGGTGGTGCTCACGGCCGAACGCCTCGAGGCGCGCTACCTGCTGGCCGACCTGCTCGCTGGGCGGCTGATCTTCCGGGAGATCCGCGTCGAGCAACCGGTGATCAACCTGATCCGCTTGCGTCGCGGTCGGTGGAATTACGAAGAGGTGTTCCGCACCAAGGCCGGCAGCGGAGGCCCGCCACCACGGGTCGAGCTGCACGACCTGGTGATGCGCGGCGGCACGATCCGTGTGGCGGTGCCGACGGAGCCGAAGCCGCCGAAGCTGCCGATGACACGGAATGCGGCGGCCCCGGCCCAACCCGAAGTCGAACAGAGCGCGGATGGGCTGGTGCGCATCTACCAGCTCGACCGGCTCGACGCGCGCCTGCCGGACATCCGGATTTCCACGCCGACGCGCGACCCGATCCTGCTGCGGATCGCCTCGCTGCGCGGACGCCTCTCGGATCCCGCCATCAGCATCGTCGAACTCCAGGGCGAGATTCTCACGGCCGGCGATTCGCTGCGCTTCCGCTTCGACCGCGGCGTGCTGCCGGGGACGGTGGTCGAGGGTGCAGGCGCCGTGCGCTGGCCGAGCGACACGGTCCTCTTCGACTGGACGTTGCGTGCGGACACGGTGGACCTGGACGACCTCCGCTTCGTCTCGCCGGATTTTCCGTCGTGGCAGGGCCGCGGGCGCGTGGTCGCGCTCTCCACCAGTGGCACGCGCACCGAGTATCGGCTCGACGACCTGGTGCTCGGCCGCGACGCCGCGCGCGCCACGGGGAAGATGGTCGCCGTGGTGGACGTGCGCCGCGGTCTCGGCTTCCGCGACCTCGACCTCGCCCTCACGACCGTGCCGCTGGTGATTGCCAAGCCCTACCTCGACACGCTGCCGGTGCTCGGGACCCTCGATGGGCGCCTGCAGGTCGATGGCTTCCTCGACGGAATGCGCGTGGCCGGCGACCTCCGCTTCGCCGATGCGCTGGTCCCCGGGAAGCCGATCTCGACGTTCCGGACCGACGGGGTGATCGAGTTCGGCAGCGCCGATGGCGCCACCTTCCGCGACTTCCAGCTGCTCGATGCGATGATCCCCCTCGGGACGGTGCGCCGCCTGGTGCCGGCGATGATCCTGCCGGGCAATCTCCATCTGGTTGGCCGCCTGAACGGCGCCTGGCTCAACGCGCGCTTCGACGGGCTGGCCGAACACTTCGCGCCGAATCAGGCGGTCTCGCGGTTGCTGGGCATGGTGCGCCTCGATGCGCGCGGCACCGTGCTCGGCGTCACGATGGACGCCAACTTCGATCGACTCTCCTTCGATGCGCTGCGCACCGGCTATCCGGAACTGACGCCACGCGGCGGCCTCACCGGACGCGTGATCACCAGTGGCAACCTTGAGTCGCTGCTGGTGGATGCCGACGTGTCGGGCGATCTCGGGACGATTCGCGCCCTGGGCCGCGTGACGGCGATGGCACCGCGCTACGGCGGCGATTCGTTGTCGCTGGCCTTCACCCGGCTCGACCTCGACGCGCTGCTCGGCCGAGGCGGTTCGACGGCGCTCAACGGCCAGATGTGGGTGACCGGCACCATCGACTCGGCGGTGGCGCCGGTTGGCCGCGTGCAGATGACGCTCGATCGCTCGCGCGTGGGCGGCGTCACCTTCGACGACGCCCTGCTCCGCCTGGCGGCGGTGGACGGGATGGTGCGCGTGGACAGCGCCGTCGCGCGCTGGCCGGAAGGGTTGCTCACGGCCCGGGGCACCATCGGCTGGGCGTCGCCCGATTCGGGCGCGATGCACGTCGAGGGATGGGCCTCCACGCTCCAGCCGTTCGACTCGCTGCTGCGCGCGGCGACCGGGGTGGCGCGCGACACGCTGGTCCCGCGGGCCCTCAACGGTGAAGCGCGCCTGACCATGGACCTGCATGGTTCGCTCGACAACACGCGCGTGCTGGCCCGCGTGGACGCCAAGGACGTGGCGCTCGACAGCTGGCGCATCGGTGTCCTCGGACTCGACCTGCGCGCCGACTCGATGGGCGGCAAGTTGCTCACGCTCGGACTCACCGCCGATTCGATCGGCAGCGGCACGATGCTCGCGCGCGACGTACTGCTGCGGCTCGATGGTCGCGTCGACTCGCTCGGCTTCGCGGGAAGCGGCACGCTCAACGACCTGCGCGCGAGTGCCGGCGGCAGTTGGGAGGCGGACTCCCTCCGGCAACGGCTCGCCTTCGACTCGCTCGCCTTCGACCTGCCGCGGCAGCAGTGGCAGCTCACCCGGCCCACCGCGATGACCATGTCCTCGGGACTCGTGGCCTTCGAGGATACGCTCGCGCTCCGGACCCGCGATGGCAGCGGCAGCGTCACCCTGGTGGGCGCGGTGCCGGGGGCCGAGACCGGCGGCCTCACCGCCAGCGCCATCGGCGTGCAGCTGGCCGACATCGTCGGCCTGATGCAGGGCGACACCGCTGCGGTCGCCGGCCTCGGCTCGCTCGACTTCAAGCTCGGCGGCACGCGGAGCGAACCGACGCTGCGTGGCAGCGCTGCGCTGACGGGCCTGGTCTTCGGTTCGACGCGGCCGCCGCTGGTGCGCGCCGCGTTCGACTACGATCGCCGGATGCTCCGGTCGAATCTCACCTTCTGGCGGACCGGCGAGCCGGTGCTCGACGTGGATGTCGCGTTGCCGTACGATCTCGCCCTTGAGTCCCGCGAGGAGCGGAAGCTGCCGGGCCCGATCGCCATCACGGCACGGGCAGACTCCGTCGACCTCGGGATCTTCGAGGCATTCACCCCGAGCGTCCGCAACTCGCTCGGCACGATGCAACTCGACTTGACGGCCAGCGGCACCTGGAGCCAGCCGCGCTTCGACGGCACCGCCGCGATCCGCGGCGGCCAGTTCCGCCTGCCGGCGCTCGGCGTCACCTACGGCCAGATCGAGGGCCGCGCCCGGTTCAGTGGCGACTCCCTGCTGCTCGATTCGCTCGGGATGCGAAGCGACGGTGGTTCTCTGACTGCGACGGGGTCGGTCCGCTTCGAGCAACTCACCCGGGCCGTGCTCGACCTCCGCGTGCTGGCGACCGAGTTCCTGGTGATGGACGTCCCGAATTACCTCAAGTTGCGGCCCGACCTGAACGTGACGTTGCGCGGGCCGCTGATGCAGCCGGTGCTGCGCGGGAACGGGACGCTCACCGGCAGCGTGCTCTACTTTGCCGACCTGGTGACCAAGGACATCGTCAATCTCGAGGACCCGGCGTACCTCGACCTCGTGGACACGCTGGCGCTGCGCAAGCAGCGGCTCGGCGCCGAGTTCCAGAGCCGCTTCCTCGACTCGCTCCGGATCGAGGACCTGCGATTCCGCCTGGGCCAGGACGTCTGGCTTCGGTCGAGCGAGGCCAACGTGCAGCTCGAAGGCTCCGTCACCGTCGAGAAGCTGCGCCAGAACTACCGCCTGGCCGGCACCTTCAATGCGCCCCGCGGCACGTACACGCTGCGCATCCCCTACCTCCCGGCGCGTGACTTCACGGTCGAGAGCGGGACGGTCTCCTATTTCGGATCGCCCGACCTGAACGCAGAGCTCGACCTGCGGGCGCGACACGTGGTGCGGACGGTCAACGGCGACGAGGTCCCGATTGTGGCGCGCATCGAGGGCACCATCCAGGTCCCACGGATGACGCTCTCGAGCCCCGGGCGCAACCTGCCGGAACGCGACCTGATCGCCTTCCTGATGTTCGGACGCGCGGAGTTCCAGCTCGGCGGCAACCAGGCGGCCCAGGTCAACACGATGGCACGGTCGTTCCTGTCCGGCGCAGTCAGCGGCGAGCTGGAGCGACTGGTCGGCATCGACATGTTCGAGTTCCGCCCCGGGTTCATCGAGAACAACGGGCAGGGCCCGTCGCTCACGCAGTTGCTCGCCGGTTTCCAATTGTCGCGGCGCTTCTTCGTGACGTTCAACGCCGGCTTCTGCTTCGGCGGATCGAACACCGGGTCCACCTTCTCGCGCAACAACCTGGGCGGCTCGCTCGAGTACCGGCTCTCGCGCGAGTTTCGCCTCCAGGCCTCGGCCGAGCCCGTCGGCACGTGCCAGGCCAATCCGACCATCACCCTGCTGCCGCGGCGCTACCAGTTTGGTGGCGACCTGCTCTGGGAACGGGAATACTGAGTGACGCACGCCATCCTCATTGCCAATCCGAACGCCGCCCGCACGGAAGCGCTCACCGTCCGTCGCATCGCGGACGTCATCAAGGGAGCCGGCTGGACCGTGGAGGTGCTCGCCACCGGCGGTCCCGGTGACGCGCGCCGACTCGCCGAGTACGGCGTGGAGCGCGGCGCCGACGTGGTGGCGGTCTTCGGCGGCGACGGCACCACGATGCAGGCTGCCGCGGCGCTCGTCGGCACCAACACCGCGCTGGGCCTCCTCCCGGGCGGCACCGGCAACCTGCTCGCGGGCAATCTCCGGCTGCCGACCAACCCGGTGAAGGCCGCCGAGGTGATGGTGCGCGGTGTCCCGACGCCGCTCGACCTCGGACGGATGGACCGACCCGACGGCGTGCACTACTTCGCGGTCGCCTGTGGCGCCGGTGTGGATGCGCGGGTGATGGTCGAGACCTCCTCGGCGATGAAGCACAAATGGGGGATGATGGCGTACGTGGCCACCACGCTGCGGATCATTCGGGAAATTCGCAGCGTGCCCTTCGAGGTGACGGTGGACGGCGTCGAACATCGCTTCGATGCGGCGATGTTGATGGTGGCCAACTGCGGCGAGGTGATCCCGCCGATCATCAAGCTCGGTGCCGGCATCTCGCCGAGCGACGGCCTCCTTGACCTGGTAGTGTTCCAGGCCGATTCCCTGGGTGGATCGGTCCGGGCCGTCTGGGACCTGCTCCGCGACGCCGAGGGGACCTTCGGCGAGGATGTCTTCGTCGGCTACGCCCGCGGCCGGGAGATCTCGGTGCGCACGGTTGGCGAGGTCCAGCCGGTCCAGATGGACGGCGAGGCCGGCGGGGAGACGCCCTTCACGGCCACGGTGGTTCCCGGGGCCATCCGGGTGATGCTGCCGGCGGGGTCGGGGGCGTAGATTGGTTAGTGGTGAGGGGTGAGGGGTCATAGGTCGTAAGTCATAGGTCGATCACTGGCGGCTGGTGACTGGTTCCCCCTCACCCCTCACCCCTCACCGTTCGCTGTCCGCTGTTCTCCGTTCACCGTTCACCGTTCACCTCTGCAATCGGTGCCCATGCCTGATTCCATCCTCCTGATCGACGATGACGTCCTGCTGCTGCGCAGCATCGGGCGCTTCTTTGAGCAGCATGGCTGGGACGTCTACCGCGAGTTGAGCGGGGAGGCGGGGCTGGCCACGTTCGAGCGGTCGCTGCCTGACGTGGTGATGCTCGACCTCAACCTCCCCGGGATGGACGGCCTTGAGGTCCTCGAGCATCTGCGCGGGCGGGAGACGGTGGTCATCCTGCTCACCGGCGACAACGACGTGGCCTCGGCCGTGAAGGCGATCCGCGCTGGGGCCGAGAACTTCCTGGTCAAGCCGGTGGAACTGGAGCACTTGCTGGTCGTGGCGGAGCGTGGGGCCGAGAAGGGGCGACTGCGCCGGGTGAACCGGACCCTCATTGGGCAGAGCGCGGCCAACGACGGGCTGGAAGGGCTGGGCAGCTCGCCGATGATGCGCGAGGTGGCGCGGCAGATCACCGTCGTGGCGCGAAGCGACCGGACGTCTGCCTTGATCCAAGGCGAGGCCGGGACCGAGAAGCGGCTCATCGCCCGACTGCTTCACGACGCCTCACCCCGCGCCCAGGAGCCGTTCATCGAGATGGCGACCGGGTCGGCCGACACTGAATGGCTGGAGGCCGAGCTCTTCGGCCGCGAGGGGAACGGGGGCGAGCAGTCCGCCGGCGAGCGGCGTCAGGGGCTGCTTGAGGTCGCCGACGGTGGGACACTCTGGATTGACGAGATCACCGAGCTGCCGCTGCCGATCCAGGCCAAGCTGGTGGGTGTCCTGGCCGATCAGGCCTTTCGGCGGGTTGGTGGCACCCGTGAGATTCCGGTGGACGTACGGATCGTGGCCGGGACGGCGCACGCCCCGCAGGCGGCGGTCGCCACCGGGCACCTGCGCGAGGATCTGCTCTACCGCCTGAACGTGATGCCGCTGGTGGTCCCCCCGCTTCGGGATCGGAGCCGCGATGATGTCCTCGGTCTGGTTCGCCGGTGCCTCCGCGAACTCGCTCCCACGTCGCCCGGTTCGCCCACGCGGCTTTCCGACGATGCGCTGGAGCGACTGCTCGGCCACTCGTGGCCCGGCAACGGGCAGGAGTTGCGCAACGTGCTCGAACGTGCCCTCTTGCTGGCACGCGGATCGGGGCAGATCGGGGTGGAGCACCTCCCCGGCGAGTTCCGCGCCAAGTCCGGTCTCTTTGACCGTCGGCACACGCCGCTGACCATGGATGAGGTCGAACGGATGCACATAGACCGCACCCTCAAGCATCACGAAGGCAACCGCACCCGGGCGGCGGCCGAACTCGGCATCTCCCGCGCCACGCTGATCGCCAAGATCAAGCGGTACGCGATCCCGCACTGATGGCCACCATGACGGAGCGGCCGCCCCTGCGTGAGCGCGATGCGATGCTCTGTCGAGCCTGCGGTCGCGAGGAGCGCGCGTCCGAGGGGTATCCCTGCGAGGGATGTGGCACCTTCATCTGCCTCGTCTGCACCATTCGCGGGGTGACCCACTGCCGCGAATGCGTCGCCAAGGCCAAGGACGCGTGAACGCACTGCTGGCCACCGCCGCCGTGGTCCCCGTCCTGGCGACGCCGTCGCTCGCCGCCGAGCAGGTGACGCAACTCGTGCTGGGCGAGGGCGCCGAGGTCCGCGACCATCGCGGCGCGATGCTGCAGATCCGCACCATCCTCGATCAGTACGACGGCTGGGTGCACGAGGGCTATGTCCGTCGGCTCCACCTCGGCGACGTCGAGGCGTGGCTCTCGACGGCGGCATGGTCCGAGGGTGCCCTGTTGCGTGATGGCACCGGCACCGCCATCCGCGCGCCGCATCGTGCGCGGGTGCTCCTCGAGGGGAGCTCGCGCGTGCGCCTCCCCGACGGCGATGTGGGCGAGATCCTCGGTGGCTCGATCCGTCCCTACCATGACGTCATCCTCGCCGGGCTCGCCGAATCGCCGGCCACGTGGGCGTGGCGCGAGTTTGCGGGAGCGCCGTACCTGTGGGGTGGCGTGACGGCCTCGGGGATCGATTGCTCGGGGTTGGTGCAGACCACCTTCCTCGCGCGCGGCGTGCCGTTGCCGCGCGACGCGCGGCAACAAGTGGAATCGGGGCAGGTGATCGAGATCGCCGCGCGCCGCGAGGGTGACCTCCTCTTCTTCCGCGGCGCCGACAGCGATCGGATCACGCACGTGGCCCTGCAGGCGACCGGGGACGAGATCGTCCACAGCACGGTGGACACCGGCCGGGTCACGCGCGAGCCGATGATCGCGGGATCGCGTGCGGCTCCCCTCATCGAGCGGCTCGTGGCCGTGCGTCGCCTCACCTGATGCGGCGGCTGGTCCTCTTCGACATCGACGGGACGCTGCTGGTGAGCGCCTCCTCCGGCCGCGACGCCATCCAGGCGGCGTTCGCCGAGGAGTTTGATGATCTCTCCTTCTTCGAGTCGGTGCGCTTCGACGGCAAGACCGATCCGCAGATCGTCCGCGAGCTGTACGAGGCGGCCGGGCATCCGAGCCGCGCCACGCCGGAGCGAACCACCGAGCTCCTCGATCGGTACCTCGCCCATCTCGAACGCACCGTGGCCACGCCGGCCGACCGCGTGCGTCCGCTCCCCGGCATCGTGCCGTTGCTCGACGCGCTCACCCAGCGTCCCAACGTGGTGCTGGGCCTGCTCACCGGCAACGTGGTGCGTGGCGCGACGCTCAAGCTCGGCGCGGCGGGGCTCCCGCTCGATCGCTTCGTGGTGGGGGCCTACGGCTCCGACAGCGCGCATCGGCCCGACCTGCCGCCGATCGCGGCGCAACGTGCCGAAGCGTACTTCGGCCGAGTGCCGACCGGGCAGGAGGTCGTGATCCTCGGTGACACGCCGGCTGACGTGACCTGCGGCGCGTCCATCGGCGCGCGGGCGATTGCGGTCGCCACGGGGTCGTACTCGCGCGAGGTGCTGCATGCGGCGGGTGCCCACGCCTCCTTCGACACCTTTGTCGACACGAACGCCGTGCTCGACGCGATCTTCGGATGACGGTCCCGCTCTCGGTGGACCTCGGTCGCCTGGCGCGGCCGGTCAGCGCCGCCCCCTACGAATCGGTGCGGTTGGCGTTGCTCGATCGCCTCATCGTGGCGAGTGCCGCGGGGCCACTCGGTCACGCCGCCTGGGAGGCGGCCTTTGCCGAAGCGGCCGGGGCGTTGCAGCAGGATGTCCTCACCATGGCCACGGAATCGGTCCACGCGGCCGCGCGACGGTCGCGCCTGCCGGCAGGGCGCCTGCGCGCGGCACTGCCGGATGACGCGACGGCGGAATCGCTTGAAGGGCGGCTGCTCGCCTGCGGCATGCCGCTGGAGCGACTCGCCGACCTGGCCACCGACCTTTCCGGGCGGCGGGCGAGGGGCGCGGCGCTCGAAGGCGCATGGGATGCGGCCGTGGCGCTGGCCCTCACCGAGTCGAGGCGGTGGCAACGGCACGCAACGGAGCTCGCGGCATGGCGGCGTCCGCTCCGGCCGCTGGTGCTCTCCCTCGGCGCCGGGGCACTGCTGCTGGCGCTGATGGCCGCGTGGCTTGGCGGTCAGCTGGCGGCGCCCGGGTGGTTCATGCCGCTGCACCGCGCGTTCTGGTCGCTGCCATGGCCATAGTCGGGATCGGCCTCGACGTGGTCGAACTGCCCCGGGCACGGCACCTCCTGGCCCGCCACGGCACCCGGATTCTGGACCGGACCCTCACCGACGACGAACGCGCCTACCTCGCGACCCTGGGTGACCCGGCTCCGGCCTTCGCGGCTCGACTGGCGGCCAAGGAAGCGGTCTACAAGGCCCTCCAGGTGCTCCCGGACGCACGCGCCGTGGGGTGGCGGGAGATCGCAGTGCGTCGGCTCCCCGATGGCCGCCCAGAGGCCGTGCTGACCGGCCG
>Ga0154020_10002781_pt1 | contig 21299 bp, 18 predicted proteins | sample Klosneuvirus_201_FD_109709 | JGI IMG/M metagenome (GOLD analysis project Ga0154020, IMG submission 109709) | Active sludge microbial communities from wastewater, Klosterneuburg, Austria - Klosneuvirus_20160825_MG | ecosystem: Engineered > WWTP > Aerobic digester > Activated sludge | place... | reverse complement strand
GGTGGTGAAGCTCATCGTCACCCGCGGCGGCGGCGCGCGCGGCTACGTGGCGGCGCGCGGCGCCGCGGTCACGCGCGTCGTGCGCGCGCTGCCATCGCCTGCGGTTGAGGAGTCGGACTATCGTGACGGCGTCGCCCTGCGCTGGTGCGCGACGCCCTTGGGCATCAATCCCGCGCTGGCTGGCGTGAAGCACCTCAACCGGCTGGAGCAGGTCATGGCGCGGGCCGAGTGGGACGACCCCGCGATCGCCGAAGGGCTGTGCCGCGACGTCGAGGGGCGCGTGGTCTGCGCGACCGCGGCCAACCTGTTCGCCTGCATCGATGGGCGCTGGGTCACGCCGGCCGTGACCCGCTGCGGCGTCGCCGGTGTCATGCGCGGCCTGATCCTCGACCGGGCCGCGGCCGCTGCGATCGAGGTCCGGGATATGCTTCCTGCCGAGATCGAACGCGCGACGGAGGTGTTCCTGTGCAACAGCGTCCGCGGCGTGCTGCCGGTCCGCCGCATCGCGGGATGCGAGTACGCGATCGGAGCCGCGACCCGCGGCTGGATCGCCGTGGCGGCCGCGCTCGGCCTGCCGCCGGCGGCGACGGCTTGACCCCGTGCGGCTGATCCGTGCACTCGTCCTGCTGGCCATGGTCGCGGCTGTCGCCGCGGGCGCGTGGCTGTGGCGCGACTACCAGCGCTTCGCCGCGGCGCCGCTCGTGATCGAGGCCAGCGAGGAACTGCTCGACGTGCCGCTGGGGACGCCGTTCCTGCGCATCGTGTCCGAACTGCGCAAGCGCGGCTACAGCGACGCGCATCCGCTCTATTGGCGCGTCCTGGCCTGGGAAATGGGGGTTGCCGACGGGCTCCATGCCGGCGAGTACGCCCTGGCCTTTGGCCTCACGCCGCGCTCGCTGCTGCAGCGCATGGCGCGCGGCGAGGTGGTCCAGCACCGCTTCACCATCGTCGAGGGCTGGAGCGTGCGCGAGCTGCGCGCCGCGATCGCGAAGCAGGAGGCGCTGGCGCACGAGACCGTCGCGCTGTCCGATGAAGCCCTGATGGAGCGCCTGGGCGCGCCCGGCGTCGCGGCCGAAGGCCGCTTCCTGCCCGAGACCTATGCCTACACGCGCGGCCGTTCCGACCTGGAGCTGCTCAAGCGCGCGCAGGTCGGGTTGCAGGAGACCCTGGCCCGTGCGTGGGCGGAACGCGACCCCGGCCTGCCGCTGGCCTCGGCCGACGAGGCGCTGGTGCTGGCCTCGATCGTCGAGAAGGAGACCGGCAAGGCAGCCGAGCGCGCGCGCATCGCCGGCGTGTTCGTGCGCCGGCTCAAGCTCGGGATGCGCCTGCAGACCGATCCGACCGTGATCTACGGCATCGGCGCGTCCTTCGACGGCAACCTCACCCGGCGCCACCTCGAGACCGACACGCCGTACAACACCTACACGCGCTTCGGCCTGCCGCCGACGCCGATCGCGTTGCCCGGCGCCGACGCCATCGCCGCGGTCATGCACCCTGCGCCGGGCGATGACTTGTACTTCGTCGCCCGCGGCGATGGCAGCCACGCATTCAGCCCCAGCCTGCGCGAGCACAATGCGGCAGTGGCCCGCTACCAGCTGCGGCGGAGGAACCCATGAGTCGGCGTGGCCTGTTCATCAGCTTCGAGGGCGGCGAGGGCGCGGGCAAGAGCACGGTCATGACGGCAGCCGGGTCGCTGCTGGCACAGGCCGGGCTGTCGCACCACGTCACCCGCGAGCCCGGCGGTTGCCCGCTGGCCGAAGCCCTGCGCGCGCTGGTGCTCGATCCGCGCCACGCCGGCACCTGCCGCGAGGCCGAGGTGCTGATGATGTTCGCCGCCCGCGCCCAGCACGTGGTCGAGACCATCGAGCCGGCGCTGGCAGCCGGGCATTGGGTGGTCTCCGACCGCTTCACCGACGCCAGCTTCGCCTACCAGGGCGGCGGGCGCGGGATTCCCGCCGCGATCCTCGAGCAACTCGAAGGCTGGGCCGCCTTCGGCCTGCGCCCCGACCGCACCTTCCTGCTCGACGTGCCGGTGGCGGAAGGCCTGCGCCGCATCGCCGGGCGCGGCGAGGCCGATCGCATGGAGCGCGAGAGCGCGGCGTTTTTCGAGCGGGTGCGCGCGGCCTACCTCGCGCGCGCGCAGGCCGAGCCGCACCGCTTCCGCGTGATCGACGCCACCCGGCCACTCGAGGCCGTGGTCGCCGCGGTCGAGTCGGAGCTGCAGGCGCTGGTACGCGATTGGCGCGCGGGGGCCGGTTCGTGAGCGTCACGCCCTGGCTGGCGGACGCCTGGACCCAACTGGCCGCGCGCCGCGCGGCGGCCCGCTTCCCGCACGCCGTGCTGGTGGCGGGTCCCGCGGGCCTCGGCAAGCGCGAGTTCGTCGCGACCCTGGTGGCCTCGCTGCTGTGCACGAAGCCGGGCGCGGACGGTCGTCCCTGCGGTGGCTGCCGTGGCTGCGCCTGGGTCGCGGCGGGCTCGCACCCTGACCGGGTCGCGATCAGCTACGGGCTGCGCGACGACGGCCAGCCGCGCACCGAGATCGTGGTCGACCAGGTCCGCGAGCTATCGGCCCGCCTGGCCATGCGGCCGCATGCTGGCGGTTGGCAGGTGGCGACGATCGATCCCGCCGACCGGCTCAACCCGAATGCCGCCAATGCGCTGCTCAAGACCCTCGAGGAGCCGGCCGCCGACACCGTCATCGTGCTGGTCGCGGATGAACCGACGCGCCTGCCGGCGACCATCCGCAGCCGCTGCCAGCTGGTCGAGGCCCGCTTCCCGGACCGGACCCTGGCCCTGGCCTGGCTGGCAGGGCAGGGGATCGATGCGGCCGAGGCCGGCGATGCACTGGCGCTGGCCGCCGGCAATCCCGGTGCCGCGCTGGCGTCGTGTAGAGGCGATTCGCGCGAGCTGGCGCGCGCGGTCGCGACCGATCTCGCCGAACTGCTGCGCGGGCGCGTGCAGCCCGCGGAACTGGCGCCGCGCTGGGCCAAGGATCGCGCGGGCGAAAGGGTCGCGATCGCGGCCCAGCTCGCCCGCAGCGTGGCATGGCCGCCGGGCGCCACCGCGCTGCCGGCCGCGGCGACGGAGCTCGCGCGCTTGACCGCCGGCAGCGACTTCCCCAAGCTCTCCGCGTGGTGGGACCGGGCCAACCGGGTGCGGGCGCAGTTGCGCACGCCGCTGCGGGCCGACCTGATCCTGCTCGAATTGCTGCGCGACTGGCGCGCGCTCGCCCCCGTGGCGAAGCGCGCATGAGGTGACTGGATGGCGATCGGACTCGGTGCATCGGGCGGCCAGCCCAAGGCGGGCATCCTCTCGCTCACGATCAAGGACAAGGGCGCGTTGTACAACGCCTACATGCCCTTCGTCCGTGGCGGCGGCTTGTTCGTACCCACGCCCAAGCGCTACGACCTCGGCGACGAGGTCTTCATCCTCCTGACCCTGATGGAGGAGAAGGACAAGTTGCCGGTCGCGGCCAAGGTCGTGTGGATCACGCCGGGCGGCGCCCAGGGCAACCGTATCGCCGGCATCGGCGTGCAGTTCAACGAGACCGCCGACGGCGAGGCCGCCAAGACCCGGATCGAGGCCCTGCTGGCCGGCACGCTGGGCGCCGAGCGCCTGACGCACACGATGTAGGCATCGCGCCCAGGCTGCTTGCCGACCGACGCCGGCCTGCGCGTCGCCATGGGGCCCCCGCATGCCAAGCGACCCGAGACATCGTCCCGATCGGCGCCGCTTCCTCGCCGGCGTTGGCGCATCGGCGATCACCGCGCTCGCGGCAGCGCAGGCGGCCCCCGCGGCCAGGAGTGAAGCGGCGATGAAACCCGGGAGCAAGCGCTACGACGTGGCCGTGGTCGGTGCCGGCGTGTTCGGCGCCTGGACTGCCTGGCACCTGCAGCAGGCCGGCCAGCGCGTGGTCCTGCTCGACCAGTACGGGCCGGCCAGTTCGCGCGCCAGCTCCGGCGGCGATACCCGGGTGATCCGCATGTCCTACGGCCCGGACGGAATCTATACCCGGATGTCGCAGCAATCGCTGCAGGCGTGGCGGCGCTTCTTCGCCCGCATCGAACGTCCGGAACTGTTCCGCCAGACCGGCGTGCTGTGGATGGCGAGCGAGGGCGCGACTGCCGCGCGCCAGTCGATCGGCCAGCTCGAGGCCGCGGGCGTGCGCCACGAGGTGCTGGCCACCGACGAACTGGCACGGCGCTACCCGCAGATCGTGGTCCCCGCGGGGGGCTGGGCCATTTACGAGCCGGAGAGCGGCGGACTGATGGCGCGGCGCGCGGTCCAGGCCGTGGTCGCGGACGCGACGCGATCCGGCGTGCGCCTGCAACTCGACCGGGTCATGCCGCCGCGCGGCGAGGGCCGCCTGGACGCGATCACGACCGCCGCCGGCGAGTCGATCAGCGCGGGCAGCTATGTGTTCGCCTGCGGCCCTTGGCTGGGCGGCGTGCTGCCCGAGGTGCTGGCCGGACGCATCTTCCCGACCCGGCAGGAGGTGTATTACTTCGGCGTGCCGGCCGGGGAAGCCCGCTTCGCCGAAGGCACGATGCCGATCTGGATGGATTTCGCCGACCAGTACTACGGCTTTGGCGACCTTGATGCGCGCGGATTCAAGGTCGCGCACGACGCCCACGGCCCGGCCATCGATCCCGACACCGCCGACCGCGCGCCGACCCGCGCCGGCGTCGAGCAGGCGCAGAAGTTCCTCGCCCTGCGCTTTCCCGCGCTGGCCGGCGCGCCGCTGGTCGCGGCCGAGGTCTGCCAGTACGAGAACAGCTCGAACGGCGACTTCATCATCGACCGCCATCCCGGCTTTGACAACGTGTGGATCGCCGGCGGCGGATCCGGCCACGGCTTCAAGCACGGTCCGGCGGTCGGCGAGCGGGTCGCCGGGCACGTGCTCGAGGGCGGGACGGTGGAACCGCGCTTCTCGCTCGCGTCCAAGCAGGCGGTGCAGAAGCGCGAAGTCCACTAGGCGCGGGCACGCGGCCCGCGTCGCAGGCCCGAAAACGCGCGCGGCGGCCGGGCACGCTGCCGCGGCCGGTTATATCGCCATGACCGCATATCCTTTCCGCACGGTTGCGGCCTGCGGCTACGGTCGTCGCCACTGTCCCGGCGTGCGACCCGATGAGCGCTGTCGTTTCCTTCCCGGCCCTGCCGGTCAACCTCGATCCCGAACGACGCGAGGCCTTCGAGCGCCTGGTCGACGGACTGGATGCGGCGCAGCTGCAGTGGCTTTCGGGCTACCTCGCGGGCCGCGCCGTGTCGCGCATCGCGCCGCCGAACGCGGCCAATGGCGAGGCCGGCATGGCCGCGGCTGCGCCGGCCGCCGGCACCCGCGCCACGGTGCTTCATGGCAGCCAAACCGGCAACAGCCGCCGCGTCGCCGAGGCCCTGGCGCGGTCCGCCGAATCCGAGGGCCTTGCGGTGCGGTTGGTCGCGGCCGAGCACTACGATCCGCGCGAGCTGGCCCGGGAGCGCCTGCTGCTGGTCGCGATCAGCACCCAGGGCGACGGCGATCCCCCCGATGCCGCCCGCGCCTTCGTGGATTTCCTCGCCTCGCGGCGCGCGCCGGCCCTGAAGGAATTGAGCTACGGCGTCTTCGCGCTGGGGGATTCGAGCTACCCGAAATTCTGCGAGACCGGGCGCATCGTCGACGAGCGCCTGGCCGCGCTCGGCGCCACCCGCTTGCACCCGCGCGTCGATGCCGACCTCGACTACGAGCCTGCCGCCCAAGGCTGGCGTGAACGTAGCCTGGTCGCGTTGCGCGAGCGAGCCTCCAGCGCCAGCGTGACCGCGTTGCGGCCTGTGGCCGCGGCGCCGCCGGCAGCGCCGGCACGCCATGACCGCAGCCGGCCCTACGCGGCCGAGATCCTCGCCAACCAGCGCATCACGTCGCGCGAGGGTTGGCGCGACGTGCGTCACTTCGAACTTTCCCTTGCCGGCTCCGGCATCGACTACCAGCCCGGCGACGCGCTCGCCGTGCAGCCACGGAACCCGCCGGCCCTGGTGGCCGAGTGGTTGCAGGTGCTGGGATTCGATGGCGAAGCCCCGCTCACGCACGATGGGCGCAGCCTGCCGCTCGCGCGCTGGTTGGGCGAGGCGCGCGAATTGACCCGACTGGCGCGGCCCTTCCTCGCGCGCCACGCCGCATTGGGCCGCCACGCCGAGCTCAACCGCCTGTTGTCGCCCGAGCATGGCGCCACGCTCGGCACCTTGCTGCGCGAACGCCAACCGATCGACCTGCTGCGCGCACACCCGGCACCGTGGTCGCCCGATGAGCTGGTTGCGAGCCTGCGCCCGCTGGCGCCGCGGCTTTACTCGATCGCCTCCAGCCAGCGCGCGGTGGGCGAGGAGGCGCACCTCACGGTGGCGCGCCTTGAATCGGAGTACCTGGGCCAGCGCCGCACCGGCGCGGCATCGGAGTACCTCGCCACGCGCTCGAGCGACGCCGATGCCGTCCCGGTCTACCTCGAGTCGAACGAACGCTTCCACCTGCCGGCCGACGGCAGCCGCGACCTCATCATGGTCGGCGCCGGCACCGGGGTCGCGCCGTATCGCGCCTTCGTGCAGGACCGCATCGCCACCGGCGCCACCGGTCGCCACTGGCTGTTCTTCGGCGCGCCGCGCCTGCGCCACGATTTCCTCTACCAGGCCGAATGGCTCGAAGCGCTGCGCCGCGGCCAGCTGCAGCGCCTCACGCCGGCCTTCTCGCGTGATGGCGCGCACAAGGTCTACGTCCAGCAGCGCCTGCGCGAGCACGGCCGCGAGTTGTACGACTGGATCGAGCAGGGTGCCGCGCTCTACGTGTGCGGCGACGCCTCGCGCATGGCGCCCGACGTCAACCAGGCGCTGGTCGACATGGTGGCCGAACATGGCGGCGTGTCGGCCGAACTGGCAGCCGAGCGCGTGCAGGGCTGGCTGGCCGATGGGCGCTACCGCCGGGATGTCTACTGATGGGCACGGCGCTGTCCCCGATCGAAGGCATCAAGGCGGCGAGCCGCGGCCTGCGCGGCACGCTGGAAAACAGCCTGCTCGATCCGCTGACCGGCAGCCTGCCCGACGCCGACGCGACGCTGATCAAGTTCCACGGCACCTACCTGCAGGACGACCGCGACCTGCGCGAGGAGCGGCGCCTGCAGAAGCTCGAGCCCGCGCACAGCTTCATGGCGCGCACGCGCCTGCCCGGCGGCGTCTGCACCTCGGCGCAGTGGCTGGCGCTGTCCGCGCTCGCGCGCCGGTTCGGCAACGGCAGCCTGCGCCTGACCACGCGCCAGGCCTTCCAGATCCACGGCGTGTTCAAGACCGAACTCAAGGCCTCGATGCAGGCGCTGCAGGTCGCGCTGCTCGACACGATCGCCGCCTGCGGCGACGTCAATCGCAACGTGCTGTGCTCGCCCAACCCGGCCGAGTCGCGCGCCCATGCGCAGGCCCAGGCCTGGGCGGTGCGCCTGTCGGAGCACCTGCTGCCGCGGACCCGCGCGTACCACGAGATCTTCCTCGACGGCGAGCGCCTGGGCGACGACCCCGAGGCCGAGCCGATCTATGGCGCCACTTACCTGCCGCGCAAGTTCAAGGCCGCGCTGGTGGTGCCGCCGGGCAACGATGTCGACGTCTACGCGCATGACCTCGGCTTCATCGCCATCATCGAGGACGGCGAACTTGCGGGCTTCAACGTCAGCGTCGGCGGCGGGCTCGGCACCACGCATGGCGAGCCCAGCACCTTCCCGCGCCTGGCCGACGTGATCGGCTTCGTGCGGCCCGATCAGTTGCTGGCGGTGGCCGAGGCCGTCGTCACCACCCAGCGCGACCATGGCGACCGCAGCAACCGCAAGCTCGCCAAGCTCAAGTACACGATCGAGCGCCAGGGCCTGGCCTGGTTCGTGGCCGAGGTGAAGCGTCGCGCGGGCTTCGCCATCGCACCGGCACGGCCATTCCGATTCGAATCGCAGGGCGACCGCTTCGGCTGGGTCGGGGCGCACGACGGGCGCTGGCACCTCACCCTGCGCATTCCGTCCGGACGCGTGGTGGGCAGGTCGCTGGAAGGTCTGGACGCGATCGCGCAAACGCACGCGGGCGACTTCCGCCTGACCCCGAACCAGAACCTGGTGATCGCCGGCGTGGCGCCCGAGGCACGCGAGGCCATCGATGCGCTGGTGCAGGCGCATGGCCTCGACGGCTACCGCACGGCGACGCCGCTGCATCGCGACGCGCTGGCCTGCGTCGCGCTGCCGACCTGCCCGCTGGCGATGGCCGAGGCCGAGCGCTATCTGCCGCACTTGCTGGACGCGGTGCACGCGCGCCTGGCCCGGCATGGGCTGGCCGGCATCCCCTTGTCGCTGCGCATCACCGGCTGCCCCAACGGCTGCGCGCGGCCGTACCTCGCCGAGATCGCGCTGATCGGCAAGGCGCCTGGCCGCTACAACCTGCTGCTGGGCGCGGATGCGGCCGGGCAGCGCCTCAACGTGCTGCACCGGGAAAACGTCGACGAGGCGCAGGTCCTCGACGAACTGGACCAGCTGTTCGGGCGTTACGCGCAGGCACGAGCCTCCGACGAGCGCTTCGGCGACTGGCTGTGGCGCGCGGGCGTGCTCGATCCATCGCAGGGCGTGCATCCACGACGACGCGAGGCCTCCGCATGAGCATCCACGATTCGAAGGACGAGACCGGTCCGGGTCCCCTGGACCTGGCCGCGGCCAATCGCCAGCTGCATGCCCTCGATGCCGAGGGCCGCGTGCGCTGGGCGCTGGAACACCTGCCCGGCACGCACGCGCTGTCGTCGAGTTTCGGCGCGCAGGCGGCGGTCTCGCTGCACCTGGTCACGCGCCTGGCGCCGGGGATCCCGGTGGTCGTGGTCGATACCGGTTACCTTTTTCCGGAGACCTACCAGTTCATCGACGAACTCAGCACCCGGCTATCGCTCAACCTGCACGTGCATCGCGCGCCCCTGACGCCGGCTTGGCTCGAGGCCCGCGAGGGCCGGCTGTGGGAGCAGGGCAGCGAGGGCATCGAGCGCTTCAGCCGCCTGACCAAGGTCGAGCCGATGCAGCACGCGCTGGCCGAACTCGGCGTCGGCACCTGGATCGCGGGCTTGCGTCGCAGCCAATCGCGTAGTCGCGCCGCCATCGAGCCGCTGGCGCGCCAGGACGGGCGCTTCAAGCTCAGCCCGATCCACGACTGGAGCGATCGCGACGTGTACCTCTACCTCAAGCGCCACGAACTGCCGTACCACCCGCTGTGGCAGCAGGGATACGTGTCGATCGGCGACGTGCCGACCACGCGGCCGATCGGTGCCGACCTCAGCGAGGAACAGACCCGCTTCCACGGGCTGCGCCGCGAATGCGGCCTGCACGGCCTCGAAGGCTGAACCCCGGTTCCCTCCCGCACACCATCGAACCCATCATGAGCCAACGCCTCAGCGCAAGACCGATCCTCGACCAGACTGTCCTCAATACGCCCTACGGTGGCGAACTGCGCGAGTTGCTGCTGGCACCCGCTGACGTGCCGGCGGCAACGCTGCGCGCGGCGAGCCTGCCCGGCTGGGACCTGGGCGAACGCCAGCTTTGCGACCTGGAATTGCTCCTGAGCGGCGGATTTTCGCCCTTGACCGGGTTCCTGGGCGAGGCCGACTACCGTGGCGTCGTCGCCGACATGCGCCTGGCCGACGGTACCCTGTGGCCGCTGCCGATCACGCTCGACGTGCCGGAGGAACTCGGCGCGAAGCTTGCCCCCGGCGCCGAACTGGCGCTGCGCGATCCCGAGGGCGTGGCGCTGGCGATCCTCGAGGTGGCGAGCGTCTATCGCCCCGATCGGCAGCACGAAGCGTTGCAGGTGTTCGGCACCACCGACACCACGCATCCCGGCGTCGCGGAATTGCTCGAACGCACCCACCCGGTGTACGTGGGTGGCCGCGTGCGGGGCCTGGCCCTGCCGCGCCACTTCGACTTCGCCGCGCTGCGCGACACCCCGCGCAGCCTGCGCGACTGGCTCGATGCCAACGGCTGGGAAAACGTGGTCGCTTTCCAGACCCGCAACCCGATCCATCGCGCGCATCGCGAACTGACCGTGCGCGCCGCAGCCCAGGTCGGCGCGCGCGTGCTGCTGCACCCGGTGGTGGGGCGCACCAGGCCGGGCGACATCGACCACGCCACCCGCGTGCGCTGCTACCAGGCCTTGCTGGCGCACTATCCCAGGGACACGGTGAAGCTCTCGCTGCTGCCGCTGGCGATGCGCATGGGCGGACCGCGCGAGGCCCTGCTGCACGCGATCGTGCGGCGCAACCATGGCGCCAGCCATTTCATCGTCGGCCGCGACCACGCCGGTCCCGGCAACGACCGCGACGACAAGCCGTTCTACGAACCCTACGCCGCGCAGGAACTGCTGGCGCGCCACCAGCAGGAGATCGGCATCCGCATCGTGCCCTTCCCGGCGGTGGTCTACGCGGTCAACCGCAATGCCCACCTGCCGGTCAACGAACTGCGGCCCGACGACGAAGTGATCGACCTGTCGGGCACCGAACTGCGGCGTCGATTGCAGCAGGGCGAGCCGATTCCCGAGTGGTTCACCTATGGCGCCGTGGCGGACATCCTGCGCGAGCGCCACCCGGCGGGCGCGGCGCGCGGCTTCGTGTTGTTCCTCACCGGCCTCTCGGGCTCGGGCAAGTCGACGCTGGCCCAGGCCGTGATTGCGCGCTTCGGCGAGGGCGCGTCGCGCCCGGTCACGCTGCTCGACGGCGACGTGGTGCGCAAGCACCTGTCGAAGGGGCTGGGTTTCTCGCGCGAGGACCGCAGCGCCAACGTGCGGCGCATCGGCTACGTCGCCGCCGAGGTGGCGCGCCACGGCGGCATCGCGGTGTGCGCGCCGATCGCGCCCTATGCCGAGGATCGCGCCGTCGTGCGCGCGCTGGTCGAGGCCACCGGCGCCGCCTTCGTCGAGTTGCACGTGGCCACGCCGCTGCATGAATGCGAGGCGCGCGACCGCAAGGGGCTCTATGCGCTGGCCCGCGCCGGCAAGCTCAAGGGCTTCACCGGCATCGATGACCCGTACGAGGAGCCGTTGTGCCCCGAGCTGCGCATCGACACGACCGGGGAGGATCCGCTGGTGCTGGCCGACGGCATCGTCGACTGGCTGCGCGGGCAGGGGCTCTGGGTGAAAGCCTAGACCGCCCCGCGTGCGCCCGGATCGCGCCACTCCCTGGATTCAGGCGTAGCTGGCGCCCGACTGCGCGGCCGCGGCCAGGGCGCGGATGCGCGTAACCATCGCGGCGAGGCCGTTGCTGCGCGTCGGCGACAGGTGCTGCTTGAGGCCCAGCGCCTGCACGAACTGCGGTTCGGTGGCGAGGATCTCGGCCGCCGGTCGCCCCGAGTACACGCGCAGCAGCAGGGCGATCAGGCCCGAGACGATGCTCGAATCGCTGATCGCCTCGAACGCGAGCCCGGACGCGTCGCCATGCGGGACGATCCAGACCTGCGACTGGCAGCCGCTGACCTTGTGCTCGTCGGTGCGCAGCGCATCCGCCAGCGGCGGCAGCTTGCGGCCGAGGTCGATCAGGTACTGGTAACGCTCCGCCCAGTCGCCGAAGTAGCCGAACTCCTCGACGATCGCGTCCTGGGCTGCATTCGCGGTAGCCGATTCCGGACTCATGGCGTCAGCTGCCGGGGCGCCTTCAGGCCGGGCCTGGCGTCGCGCCGTCGCGCGCCAGTTTCCAGCGCACGCCCTGCGGCGTGTCCTCGATCAGCACGCCCATGTCCCTGAGCTGGACGCGGATCGCATCGGCGGCGGCGAAGTCGCGCGCCTGCTTGGCGTCGCGGCGGCGCTCGATCAGCGCCTCGATGGCAGCGGCGTCGACGACCGTGCCGCGGGTGAACTGCGCCGCCCACGCGACCGGGTCCTGCTGCAGCAGGCCGAGCAGGCGACCCGCAGCCAGCAGCTCGCCCTTGCGCGCGGCGCGTGCCGCCGGCCCGTCGGCCTTGCGCGCCTCGCCGGCGAGGCGCGCGATTTCCGCCAGCGCGATCGGCGTGTTGAGGTCGTCGCACAGCGCCGCCTCGACCGACGCCGGCAGCGGCGCGCGCGCCGCGTCGACTTCGACGTCGGCGAGCTCGGCCAGCGTGGCGTAGAGCCGGTCCAGGGTCCGCACGCTCTGCTCGATCAGGCCATCGGTCCAGTCCAGCGGCTGGCGGTAGTGCGCCGACAGCAGCGCCAGGCGCAGGGCTTCGGGCGGGTGCTGGCGCACGAGGTCGTGGACCAGGGTCACGTTGCCCAGCGACTTCGACATCTTGCGGCCTTCGAAGTTGAGGAGGCCGTTGTGGAGCCAGTAGCGGGCGAAGGTGCGCCCGCCATGGGCGCAGGTGCTCTGCGCGATCTCGTTCTCGTGGTGCGGGAAGGTGAGGTCGATGCCGCCGGCGTGGATGTCGATGGTCTCGCCCAGCCGCGCCTCGCTCATCGCCGAGCACTCGATGTGCCAGCCCGGGCGCCCGCGGCCCCAGGGCGACTCCCAGCCGGGCAGGTCCTCGGGAGAGGGCTTCCAGAGCACGAAGTCGCCGGGATCGCGCTTGTACGGGGCCACTTCCACCCGCGCGCCGGCGAGCATCTCGTCGGTGGAGCGGCGCGACAGGCGCCCGTATTCGGGAAACGAGGCCACCGCGAACAGCACGTGCCCCTCGGCGGCGTAGGCGTTGCCGCTGGCGATCAGGCGCTCGATCATGGCGACGATCTGCGGAATGTGCGCCGTGGCGTGCGGCTCCAGGTCCGGCGGCGCCACGCCCAGCGCGCCCATATCGTCGCGGTAGGCGGTGGTGTAGCGCCCGGTGATCGTGCCGATCGGCACCCCGGCGGCCTTGGCGGCCGCGTTGATCTTGTCGTCGACGTCGGTGATGTTGCGGGCGTACAGGACCCCGGGATAGCGGCGTCGCAGCAAGTCGGCGAGGAGCCCGAACACCACCGGCGGGCGGGCGTTGCCGATGTGGACGTAGTTGTAGACCGTGGGGCCGCACACGTACATCGTGACCCGCGCCGGGTCGCCGGGCGTGAAGCGCTCGCGCTGGCGGGTCAGGGTGTTGTGCAGCATCAAGTCCATGGTCAATTCCATGTTGCTGTGCAAAATTGTAGCGGTTGCGGGCCGCGGCGCCACCCGCAAGCCCTCGCGGCGGAAGGAAAAACCCGGCGCCGGCTTCGGCCGGGGTTCAGCCACGCCGGGTACACTGCCCGCCAAGGAATCATCCCGCTGGCGTCGCGGTGCCCCGCCTCGATGACCGGGAAAGGAATTGCATGAAGCCGCTCATCCGCCTCTTGACGCTGCTGGCGGGTCTCTGCGCCCTGCCGGCGCAGGCCCAGCCGCAGGGCCCCTATCCACCGGATGGTGCGTATGCGCCGCCCGGGGCGGAGAACGTCAGCTTCGCCTACGCCGACGTGCTGCGCACCGAGCCCGTGTTCGAGATCTTCCGCAATCCGAACCCGCGCGAGGAGTGCTACGACGAGCGCGTGGTGACCCGGGAACCCGATGGCGGCGACCCCACCGGCGGCACGGTGCTGGGCGCCATCGTCGGCGGCGTGCTGGGCAACCAGGTGGGCGGTGGCAGCGGGCGCACGGCCGCGACCGTCGCCGGTGCAGTCATTGGCGGCGCGGTCGGCCGCAACGTCGACCGCAACAACGGCCCCGGCCGCACCTACGAGACCACGCAACGCCGCTGCCAGGTCGTGGACGAGTACCAGGAAGAGCGGCGCGTGGTCGGCTACGACGTGCAGTATCGCTACCGCGGCGAGGTCTACATGTCGCGCCTCGACTACGACCCGGGTGATCGCCTGCGGGTCCGCGTTTCGGTCGCACCCGCCGATTGAGGCGGGGCCGTTCCCACAGGGCCGCCCCGATGTTGCGTTGCCGCACGGGCGCATGTTTCAATGCGGTCGTGAAGACCCACTGGACCGATGCCGGAATCCTGACCAGCGCCCGCATGGCCGCCGGCATGACCTCGCGCGCGCGCCGACGCCCGGCCGAAATCCCGGTTGGGTAGTCGTCTGTCGTTGCATTGACCTGCGAGAAGCCCAGCCTGGAGCTGGGCTTTTGCGTTTCTTGGACCTGCGAAAACGATGAACATCCGGCACTTCCTCAGCACCCAGGACTGCACCCGCCCCGAGCTCGACGAGCTGCTGGCGCAGGCGGCGCGCTACAAGCGCGACAAGCTCGGCCGCGACCTCGCCGGGCGCGCCATCGCGCTGCTGTTCTTCAACCCCTCGATGCGCACGCGCAGTTCCTTCGAGATCGGCACCTGGCAGCTCGGCGGGCACGCCGTCGTGCTGGCACCGGGCAAGGATGCCTGGGGCATCGAGTTCGAACCGCGCAAGGTGATGGACGGCGAGGCCGAGGAACACGTGGCCGAAGTCGCGCGCGTGCTGTCGCGCTACTGCGACCTGATCGGCGTGCGCGCGTTCCCGAAATTCGTCGACTGGGCGGTGGATCGCGAAGACCTCGTCATCAGGGCCTTCGCGCGCCACGCCACGGTGCCGGTGATCAATCTCGAGACCATCACCCATCCGTGCCAGGAACTCGCCCATGCGATGGCGATGCGCGAACGCCTCGGCGAGCTGCGCGGGCGCAAGTACGTGCTGACCTGGACCTACCATCCCAAGGCCCTCAATACGGCGGTGGCGAACTCGGCGCTCCTGATCGCGACCCGCATGGGCATGGACGTCACCCTGCTTTGCCCGACGCCCGAATACGTGCTGGACGAGCGCTACATGGCGGCCGGCCGCAGCAACGCGTCCGAGAACGGCGGCTCCCTGCGCGTGAGCCACGATATCGACGAGGCCTACCGCGACGCCGAGGTGGTGTACGCCAAGAGCTGGGGCGCGTTGCCGTATTTCGGTCGCTGGGAGGCCGAGAAGCCGATCCGCGAGCAGCACCGGCATTTCATCGTCGACGAGGCCAAGATGGCGCTGACCCGCGACGGCATCTTCAGCCATTGCCTGCCCCTGCGCCGCAACATCAAGGCCACGGACGGCGTGATGGACGCGCCGTACTGCTTCGCCATCGACGAGGCCGAGAACCGCCTGCACGTGCAGAAGGCGGTCATGGCGAGATTGCTCGCATGGAACTCCCCAACGTGACCTGCTTTTGTAGGAGCGCATCTCATGCGCGACCGCAGCCTGCGAGTCCGCGGTCGCGCATGAGATGCGCTCCTACAGCGAATCAACCGGAATTTGGATCATGAACACCCGGAAAATCGTCCTCGCCTTCTCCGGCGGCCTCGACACCAGCTTCTGCGTGCCGTGGCTGATCGAGCGCGGCTACGCCGTGTACACGCTGTTCTGCGACACCGGCGGTGTCGGCGCGGAGGAACGCGACTACATCGAGCAGCGCGCGAAGGAATTGGGCGCGGTCGAGCACCGCACCGTCGACGCCGCGCAGCCGATCTGGGACGAATTCGTCAAGCCGCTGGTGCGCGCCGGGCAGTGGTACCAGGGCCAGTACCCGCTGCTGGTCTCGGACCGGTACCTCATCGTGCAGGAATCGCTCAAGTGGTGCGATGCGCTGGGCACCCGGCATTTCGCCCACGGCTGCACCGGCATGGGCAACGACCAGGTGCGCTTCGACGTCACCGTCAAGGCCTTGGGCGACTACGTCATCGTGGCGCCGATCCGCGAGATCCAGAAGGAGCACACGGAGGTGCGGGCCTACGAGCAGCGCTGGCTGGAGGAGCGCGGCTTCGAAGTGCGTTCGAAGCAGAAGGCCTACACGATCAACGAGAACGTGCTGGGCCTCACCCTGTCCGGCGGCGAGATCGACCGCTGGGAAGCGCCGGGCGAGGGCGCGCGCGGCTGGTGCGCGCCGCGCGAGCAGTGGCCGGCGCAGCCGCTGCGCATCGCGATCCGCTTCGAGCGTGGCGAAGCCGTGGCGCTGGACGGCAAGTCGATGGATGGCGCGGCGATCCTGGCACGGCTGAACCGCGAGTTCGCGCGCTATGGCGTCGGACGCGGCCTCTACACTGGCGATACCACGATCGGGCTCAAGGGCCGCATTGTGTACGAGGCGCCGGGACTGACCGCCCTGCACGTCGCCCACCGCGCGCTGGAGGAGTGCGTCCTGACCAAGGCGCAGAACCGCTTCAAGCCCACGGTCGGCGCGAAATGGACCGAGCTGGTGTACGAGGGCTTCTTCCACGAGCCGCTGAAGGCCGATCTCGAGGCCTACATCGAGCGATCGCAGGAATGCGTCAACGGCACCGTGACGCTGGAGACGCGCGGCGGCACGGTGGAGGCGGTGGCGGTGGATTCCCCGCACATCCTGCGCAGCGCGAAGGCGACCTATGCGCAGGCCGCCGATTGGGGCGTGGCGGAAGCGGAGGGTTTCATCCGCCTCTACGGCATGTCGAGCGGCCTGCACGCCGAGGTCAACCGCAAATAACAGCGTTGTAGGAGCGCGCTCTGCGCGCGATCAGCCTATCGGCCGCCGGTGGCGTCCATCGCGCGCAGAGCGCGCTCCTGCAGGGCAAATCGAATGATCGACGAGATCCTCCGCCACCTCGAAGCCCTGGTCGCGTTCGATACGCGCAACCCGCCGCGAGCGATCGACGGCGAGGGCGTGTTCGCGTACCTGCGCGCGCAGTTGCCGGGATTCAAGCACGAGCTGCGCGACCACGGCGCGGGTGCGGTTTCCCTGCTGTCGGTGCGGGGACGTCCGACGCGCGTGTACAACGTGCACCTGGACACGGTGCCGGTGGCCGAAGGCTGGAGCCAGGATCCGTTCCGCCTCGCCGTGCGCGACGGCCGGGCCGTCGGACTCGGTGCCTGCGACATCAAGGGTGCGGCCGCGGGCCTGCTGGTCGCGGCGGGCCGCACGCGCGGCGATGCCGCCTTCCTGTTCAGCAGCGACGAGGAAGCCAATGACGCGCGCTGCGTCGCCGCGTTCCTGCGCGAGCATCCGGAGTACACCGAAGCCGTGGTGGCCGAGCCCACCCGCGCCGCCGCGGTGCTGTCGCACCGGGGCATCGTCTCCGCGCAGGCGCGCTTTCGCGGCATTCCCGGGCATGCCTCGGAGCGGCGCGCACTGGGCGACAGCGCGGTGCACCGCGCGGTGGAATGGGGTGCGAAGGCGCTGGCGCAGGTCCGCGCATTGCAGGCTGAGACCTTCGGAGCAATGGAGGGCCTGCCCTTCAACCTCGGTCGCATCGAAGGCGGCATCAAGGGCAACGTGATCGCCGGGTCCTGCGACGTGCGCTTCGGCTTCCGCCCCTTGCCCTCGCAGTCGCCGGATGCGCTGCTGGCGATGTTCCGCGGCATGGCGGCGCCGGCGCACCTGGAATCGCTGACGGAATTGTTCCGCGGGCCGGCGCTGCCCGCGGGGCCCGGCGCCGATGCCGCGGTGCAACTGGCGGCGGGACGCGGACTGGCGGTGCGACTCGGCCTGCCGGTGGCCGAGGCGGTCAACTTCTGGACCGAGGCCTCGCTGTTCTCGCAGGCCGGCCTCGCGGCCATCGTGTTCGGACCGGGCGACATCGCCCAGGCGCACGCCGCCGACGAGTGGGTGGAACTGGCCCAGCTCGAGGCCGTGGCGCAGCACTACGTACGGATCATCGGCCATGGAAATTAGCGGCGAGCTGCGCCCGGTCATCGTTCGGCTGCTCTCGAACATGGCCAGCGCCAAGGAGATCCAGCAGTACCTCAAGCGCTTCTCGCAGGTCGATGCCAAGCGCTTCGCCGTGGTCAAGGTCGGCGGCGCGATCCTCGCCGAGCAGCTCGACGACCTGGTGTCCTCGCTGGCGTTCCTGCAACAGGTCGGGTTGACGCCGATCGTGGTGCACGGCGCCGGCCCGCAGCTCAACGAGGAACTGGCGCGCGAGGGGATCAAGACGCCCATCGTCGATGGCCTGCGGGTGACGGCCGCGCCCGCGCTGGCGGTGGTGCGGCGCGTGTTCCACGCCGAGAACCTCAAGCTGGTCGAGGCGCTGCAGGCGGTGGGCGCGCGCGCGAGCTCGATCGTCGGCGGCGTATTCGAGGCCGGGTACCTGGACAAGCGCAAGTTCAAGCTGGTGGGCAAGGTGACGCGCGTGCACCAGGCGCCGATCGACGCGGCGATCAAGGCCGGTTCGATCCCGGTGATCGCGAGCCTGGGCGAGACCCCGGGCGGGCAGATCCTCAACGTCAACGCCGACATCGCCGCCAACGAGCTGGTCACCACGCTCAAGCCCTACAAGATCATCTTCCTCACCGGCACCGGCGGCCTGCTCGACGGCGAGGGCAAGGTGATCGACTCGATCAACCTCAGCACCGAGTACGAGCACCTGATGCAGCAGCCGTGGCTGCACTCGGGCATGCGCCTGAAGATCGAGCAGATCCATGACCTGCTGCGCAAGCTGCCGCTGGCTTCCTCGGTCTCGATGACGCGCCCGGCCGAACTGGCCAAGGAGCTGTTCACGCATCGCGGCTCCGGCACCCTGATCCGGCGCGGCGAGCGCATCCGCCGGGTCACGGCCTGGAAGCAGCTCGACCTCAAGCGCCTGCGCCACCTGATCGAGTCGGGCTTCGGCCGCAAGCTCACCAGGGACTACTTCCGCAGGACGACCCTGCTGCGCGCCTACGTCAGCGAGCACTACCGCGCCGCGCTGCTCCTGACCGAGGACGAGGGCATCGCGCACCTCGACAAGTTCGCGGTGGCCGACGACGCGCAGGGCGAGGGCCTCGGCCGCGCCGCGTGGCAGGTGATGCGCGACGAGACCCCGCAGTTGTTCTGGCGTTCGCGCCATGGCAATGCGATCAACGAGTTCTATTTCTCCGAGTCCGATGGCTGCATCAAGAACGAACGCTGGAACGTGTTCTGGTACGGGCTGGAGGACTTCGAGCAGATCCGCCGCTGCGTCATCCATTGCCGCGCGCGGCCCGCGACGCTCAAGGGCTGAACGCGAGATGGGCGCACAATCCTTCCGCATCGGCATCGTCGGCGCCCGTGGCCATACCGGGGTCGAGCTGATCCGGCTCATCGCCGGGCATCCATCCTTTGCGCTCGGCTTCGTGGTATCGCGTGAGCTGGCGGGGCAGGCGGTGTCCACCCAGGTTCCGGAGCATGCCGGCACGACGCGCTACGAGAACCTGGATGCGGACGCGATCGCCTCCCGCGGCGCCGATGCAATCGTGCTGGCCCTGCCCAACGACAAGGCGGCCGACTACGTGCGGGCGATCGACGCGCAGGCGCCGGACACGGTGGTGGTCGACCTTTCGGCCGACCATCGCTTCGACGCCGGCTGGTACTACGGCTTGCCTGAGTTGTATCGCGCGGGCTACGCCGGCCAGCGCCGCATCGCCAATCCTGGTTGCTACGCCACCGCGATGCAGCTCGCCATCGCGCCCCTCAAGGCCTTGCTCGACGGCCCGGTGCAGTGCTTCGGCGTTTCGGGCTACTCCGGCGCCGGCACCACGCCCTCGGACCGCAACGATCCGGACAAGCTGCGCGACAACCTCATGCCCTACGCGCTCACTGGCCACGTGCATGAGCGCGAGGTCACGCGGCACCTGGGCCACCCGGTCGAGTTCCTGCCGCACGTGGCGCCGCATTTCCGCGGCATCACCATGACCGTGAACCTGCGCCTGCGCGAGCCGCTGGCGCGCGAGGACCTGATCGCGCGCTATCGTGCGGCTTATGCGCGCGAACCCCTGGTCAGGGTGATGGATGGCGCGCCCTGGGTCAGCGGCATCGCGCACGCGCATCACGTCGAGCTCGGCGGCTTCGAGCTGGCCGTCGACGGGCGGCGCGCGGTGGTGGTCGCGACCCTCGACAACCTGTTGAAGGGCGCCGCCACGCAGGCATTGCAGAATCTCAACCTGGCGCTGGGACTGGACGAGACCACGGGGATACCGACGTGAGCGAGCCGATCTGGCGCAAGCCCGACACCGTGACCGACGCCAGGCTGATGCGCTTCCTGGCCGGCGAGGACGTGCTCCTCGACCGTGAACTGCTGCCCTACGACATCCGCGCCAGCGCGGCGCACGCCGAGGGCCTGGCGACCCTCGGGATCCTCGACGACGCCGGTTTGGCAGGCGTGCTGCGCGAGTTGCAGGCGCTGGCGCAGGCCTTCGCTGCCGGCGAATTCGTCCTCGACGACCGTTACGAGGACGGACATTCCGCGATCGAGGCCTGGCTCAGCGAGCGCCTGGGCGATGCCGGGCGCCGGATCCACACCGGTCGCAGCCGCAACGACCAGGTGCTGGTCGCGAGCCGGCTGTGGCTCAGGGATCGCCTGGCCGAGCTCGGTTCCGCGGTGCTGGCGATCGCCGACGTTGCCCTCGAGCGTGCGCAGCGGGAGGCGGCGTTGCCAATGCCCGGGTATACGCACCTGCAGCGCGCAGTGGTGTCCTCGGCGGGAATGTGGTGGTCAGGATTCGCCGAGAGCTTCCTCGACGACGCGCGGATCGCGCGCGATGCGCTGTCGCTGGTCGATGCCAACCCGCTGGGCACGGCGGCCGGATACGGCGTCAACCTGGCCCTGGACCGCGACGCCAGCACGCGCGCGCTGGGCTTCGCGCGCCTGCAGGTCTCCCCGGTCGCGGCCCAGCTATCCCGTGGCAAGTACGAATGGCAGGCACTGGCCGCGCTGGCCCAGGCGCTGGGCGACGTGCGCCGGCTGGCGTGGGACCTGAGCCTCTACACGACGCAGGAGTACGGCTTCGTGCGCCTGCCGCCGGAATACACCACCGGCTCGTCGATCATGCCCAACAAGCGCAATCCCGACGTGGTCGAGTTGCTGCGCGCCAGCGTCGCGCCGGTGCACGGCGCGATGATCGAACTGCAGTCGCTGCTGTCCCTGCCTTCGGGCTACCAGCGCGACCTGCAATACACCAAAGGCCCCTTTCTGCGCGCGATGCGCGGCGGCCTCGACGCGCTGGCGATCGTGCCCGCCCTGCTGGCCCGCATGGCCTGGGATCCCGACCGGATGCGCGCAGCGATCGAGCCGGCCATGTACGCCACCGACATCGCGATCGAACAGGCCGTGGCTGGCGTGCCGTTCCGCGACGCCTATCGCCAGGCATCCGTGGCCGCCACCGATGCCGCGCGCACGCCCGAGGCCAGCCTCGCGCAGCGCGTTTCCCCGGGCGCCGCCGCAGACTTGCGCCTGGACGAGCTGCGTGCCCGCCGCCGGGCTTTCGACTAGCCGCGCGACTCGACCGCGCCTCGCATCCCTCGGTCGCGGCGCGCCAACGCAGGGCGTCGCTTGCGCCTAGAACGGCTGCGACACGAACATCTGGATCTGCAGGCCCTCGTCCGACGCGCCGAAGTCGGCCCGCACGATCAGTCCCTTGGCCGAAGCCCGCAG
>Ga0154020_10002780_pt1 | contig 21304 bp, 22 predicted proteins | sample Klosneuvirus_201_FD_109709 | JGI IMG/M metagenome (GOLD analysis project Ga0154020, IMG submission 109709) | Active sludge microbial communities from wastewater, Klosterneuburg, Austria - Klosneuvirus_20160825_MG | ecosystem: Engineered > WWTP > Aerobic digester > Activated sludge | place... | reverse complement strand
GGGCCTGGGTGATGGGCATGGGTGATGGGCCTGGGTGGTGGGCCTGGTGGTCGCAGGGCAGGCCCGGGCCTGCCCGTTCGACGGGCTGGCGCGCCGGGTCGACGCCCCGGGGCGGTGGCACGACCAGCCCGGCGGCCAGCGCATCCGCATCCCGTTCGACGCCCAAGCGTGCAGCGCGGAGGCCTACGATGCGTCGGGCCGGTGGCTGCCCACGGTCGCCGCATTCTGGTTCGCCTGGGTGGCGTTTCACCCGGAAACCGACGTGCTGAAGGAGCCCTGACATGAAGACCCTGACCACCGACGTGGCCGTCATCGGCGCGGGTACCGCCGGCATGTCGGCCTGGCGTGCCGCGCGGGCCCACACGCCGCACGTGCTGCTGATCGAACGCGCCCAGTACGGCACCACCTGCGCCCGCGTGGGCTGCATGCCCAGCAAGCTGCTGATCGCGGCGGCCGATGCGGCCCACACGATCGAACACGCCGGCGTCTTCGGCGTGCAGGGCGGTGGCCTGCGCATCGACGGCGAGGCGGTGATGGCACGCGTGCGCGCCGAGCGCGACCGCTTCGTCGGCTTTGTCGTCGAGGCCGTCGAGGGCTGGCCCGTGGAGCACCGGCTGATGGGGCATGCGCGCTTCGTGGGGCCGCAGGCGCTGCAGGTGCAGACGGCCGACGGCCCCGTGCACGTGCGGGCCGGGCGTGTCGTCATCGCCACCGGCTCGCGGCCGGTCCTGCCGGCCGCCTGGCGCAGTGCACTGGGCGATCGGCTGATCGTCAACGACGATGTCTTCGACTGGCACACGCTGCCGCGCGCCGTCGCGGTGGTCGGGGCCGGCGTCATCGGCCTGGAGCTGGCACAGGCGCTGCACCGCCTGGGTGTGCGGGTGCGGCTGTATGGCCGCAGCGCGCGCCTCGGGCCGCTGACCGACCCCGCGCTGCAGCAGGTGGCGGCCGAGGTCTTCGGGCGCGGCCTGCCGCTGCAACGGGACGCGCAGCACCTGCAGGTGAGCCGCGACGGCGACCAGGTGCGGGTGCACACGGTCGACGGCGCAGGCACCGCGCACGACGAGCGTTTCGACTTCCTGCTGGCCGCCACCGGCCGCCGTGCCAACGTCGACGACATCGGCCTGGAGCTCAGCGGCCTGGTTCGTGATGCGGCCGGGGTGCCCGTCTACGACCGCCGCACCGGCCAGGCCGGTGACAGCCCGGTCTTCATCGCGGGCGATGCCGGCGAGGACCGGCCGCTGCTGCACGAGGTCGCCGACGAGGGCCGCATCGCCGGCGACAACGCCGGACGCTGGCCCGATGTGCGCGTGCGGCCGCGCCGCGCCCCGCTGGCGGTGGTGTTCAGCGATCCGCAGATCGCGCTGGCGGGTGCGACGCATGCCGAACTGGTGGCGTCGGGCGCGCCGTTCGCTGTCGGCGAGGTGTCCTTCGACGACCAGGGGCGCAGCCGCGTGATGGCGCGCAACGCCGGCGCGCTGCGCGTTTATGGCTCGCCGCAGGACGGCCGCTTCCTCGGCGCCGAGATGATCGGGCCCGCGGCCGAGCACATCGGCCACCTGCTGGCCTGGAGCGCACAGCGCGGCGACACCGTGCAGCAGATGCTCGACAGCCCGTTCTACCACCCGGTGGTGGAGGAGGGGCTGCGCACCGCGCTGCGGCTGCTGCAACGGGCCCTCAGGATGGGGCCGCCGCCGGTGGAACGCTGCCTGGACTGCGGGCCGGGTGCGTGAGGCCGCTGTCCCGGAGGCCGCGCAGCACGCAGTGGCTGCATCGGGAGGCCCGACTCGACCGTTGACGAAAGGATGCAGTGGAAGGCAGCAGCCGCCGGCCGCGCACCGACGGGTACACCGATGTCGGCATCGCCAAGCAGCTTCCCCCATCTGCTCCGCCACCATCGCGGTCGCGAACGGGCACCGGGCACCCGAACTGCTCCTGCGCGCAGCGGAGCCCTTTCCCGCTCTCGTGACGGATGCCGAGATTGCGCCATGCCCGCGGCGGCACGGAAGCATCCCGATCGCTCGCCGGCCGACAGGCGTCCGCTGCCGGTGGCCCCGGCAGACCCACCCTCTGACGCACCGTCCATCGGTCCCTCGGAAGTCAGAACCCTGCAGGCCGTGTGTGCCGCGTGTGCAGGGCATGGTCGATGGACACGGCACCCGGCCCGCGCACCATCAGCCACAGCAGCACCGCCGCCCAGACGCCATGGGCCGGGTAGGCGGCCGGGTAGACGAGCAGCTGGATGACCGCCGTCATGACCAGCAGGCCCAGCGCGGCGAAGCGGGTGCCCAGGCCCAGCAGCAGCAGCAGCGGCAGCACATGCTCGCCCAATGCGGCCAGCGTCGCGCCGAGTTCGGGCGAGATCAGCGGCAGCCGGTATTCGTCGCGGAACAGGTCCACCGCCGACGAGGACAGGCGCGGCATGCCGAACTCGAAGCTGCCCGAAACGATGTCGATGGCCAGGCCTTCGATCTTCGTCTGGCCCGACTTCCAGAACACCGCCGCCACCGAGAAGCGGCCGAGCAGCGCGATGGCCGACTCGGGGATGCGGGCCAGCAGCGCATGTGCGCTCGCGATCAACCTGCCGGCGAAGGGCTGGGCCGCGTCGCGGGTGCCGGGCGCCGGCTGTGAAACGGATTCGGGGGTCATGCGGAGGTCTCCGGTGCGGAAGAAGGGGCGTGCACGCCCGTGACGAGGCCGTGCCGCAGCAGCAGCGTCAGCACCCGGACGAGGTCGGCCTGGGGGTGGGCCTGCTGCGCGGCGGCCAAGGCAGCGCCGGCGGCGATGGCCGCGGTCAGCGGGGCGTCGGCATCGGGCAGTTCGAGCACGACGGCGTCGTCGGACGGGTCGCGGAACACCAGCGCGGATTCGGCAGCGTCCATGCACAGCGCGGACAACTGCCGGTCGCGTGCGGCATCGTCCTGCTGGTGGGCGCGCCACAGCGACACGATGGGGTGGGGTGAGCGCACGATGCTCAGCGCGGGATGCAGTGACAGCACCGTGCCCGCGAGGCGCTCGGGTGCCTGCATCAGCCCCATCAGCGCCTGAAGCCCGACCGGCTCGGCGTCGGCGGCGTGGAAGGCGCACAGGCGCGCCCATTCCAGCCGCGCGATGTCCGAAAGGTAGGGCAGCGCCGTGGCGGGTTCGAAGGCGGCGATCCAGGCCGGCAGCCCGACGCCGTAGCGGTGCATGAGCGGCGACGCAGGCGGATGGTCGACCACGTGGAGCCGCGCCATGGCACCGAAGAAGTCGTCGCCGACCAGCTGGCGCACCACGGGGAAGGTGTCGGCCAGCACGGTCACCAGCGAATGCACGACGTTGTTGCGGTAGACGGCGAAGCGCGGTTCGGGGTCCGAGCCGTTCCAGGCACTCAGGCCCGGCGGCACCGGCAAGGCCGCATCGAGCAGCGCCGCGGCGAAGGTCTGCGGGGTGGGTGAGGCAGGGCGCATCGCCGTGGCTGCTCCGTGGGCATTCATGCGGCAAGCGCGCGTTCGACGGGGCACCCGTCCCGGGCCACGGCCCAGGGGCGCTGGAGGTCGAGCGCGCGTTGCGCCTCCTGTTCCAGCACGGCCAGCGCCGGCAGGTGGTTGTCGCGTTCGATCAGGGTCGGCACCGGCCCCAGGCGGGCGATGCTGCGTTCGTAGAGCGACCACACGGCGGCGTCGACGGCGGCGCCGTGGTGGTCGATCAGCAGCCGGTCGTCGGCCGCGTCGCGGTCTTCCGCAAAGCCGGCGAGGTGGATCTCGGCCACGGCCGCGGCGGGCAGCGCTGCGATCAGCGCCCAAGGGTCGCGGCCGTGGTTCACGCCGCTGACGTAGGCGTTGTTGACGTCCAGCAGCAGGCCGCAGCCGGTGCGGCGAACCACCTCGCACAGGAAGCTGGCCTCGTCCATGGTCGAGCCGGCGTAGCCGAGGTAGGTGCTGGGGTTCTCCAGCAGCAGCCGGCGGCGCAGATGCTGCTGCACCTGGTCGATGTGATCGCACACGCGGTTCAGCGTGGCGGGGTCGTAGGGCAGCGGCAGCAGGTCGTTGAACCAGTGTCCGCCGTGGCTGGACCAGGCCAGGTGTTCGCTGAACCAGCGCGGCTCGAAGCGCGTGAGCAGGTGGTCGAGCCGGTCGAGATGGTCGCGGTCCGGCGCACCGTCACCACCGATCGACAGGCCGACGCCGTGCAGGGACAGCGGCCACTGCGCCCGCACCTGCTCCAGGTGCCGCAGCATCGGGCCGCCGTCGACCATGTAGTTCTCGGCGTGCACCTCGAGAAAACCGGCGCCGCCGAGGAAGCGCTGCGGCCCGCGTTCCAGCAGCGCCGGGACATGGGCCGCCTTGAGGCCCACCCCCGCGAGCAAGCCCGGACGCTTCATCTGTTCGTGCATGGCCTGGCTCGTCGCTGGTGATGGCACGCGGGCGCGTCTTCGTGTGCCCTCAGGCCTTCTTCTCCTTGAACTCCTTGAGCTGACCAAAACCGGAGGCCGAGGTAGTGCTCGCGGTCTTCTCGCAGCTGCCCTTGGCCACCAGCTTCCAGGCGTTGCCCTGGTAGTCGCGGGTGCTGGTGCCTGCGCAGGTGGTGCCGGGGCCGGCGGCGCAGTCGTTCTTGCCCTTGAGCGCGACACCGAAGCACTTTTCCTTGTCGGCGGATTGGGCCTGCGCCGGCGCCTGGGCGAGGGCGAGCGCCGTACCGACGGCCAGTGCCAGGGCGGCGGCCTGCGATGAAGTGGGCTTGGACAGGGACATGGGATCACTCCTGGTTGGATGAGGACGGGTTGCGGACACCGTGGAGGCGATGAGCCCTCTCGGTGAGCCGCCGCAGCCTGACGGGCGCTGCGGCGTGCTCCACCCCACGATTCGCCGCAAGCCGCGTGGGGGTTACGCCCAGCCCGGATATTTCGCCAGGGCCGCTGTCTTGCGGGTCTTGGGCGAAATATCCGGGCCAGGGGTCTCGGGGTTGGTACGGGGCGCTGGCAAAGACCTTCGTTCAGCTCCGGGATGTGCGTCGTGTAACCGATCGCCGAGGGGATGCGAATACGCTCCGTCGCACCCTCTTGATCCGATCACCCATGCACGCCACGCTGCCCCTGCTCGCCGCCACCGACTTCCCGCCCATCCGGCGCCGAACGCTCGACACCCTTCAGGTCAACCTGGGCTACAAGTGCAACCAGAGCTGCCTGCACTGCCACGTCGCCGCCAGTCCGCAGCGCACCGAGATGATGGACAGCGACACGATCGCGCAGGTGATCGAGGTGCTGCGTGTGCGCAAGGTACGGGCGCTGGACCTCACGGGCGGTGCGCCGGAGCTCAACGTGCATTTCCGCCATCTCGTGCGGCAGGCCCGTGCGCTGGGCGTGCGTGTCATCGACCGCTGCAACCTCACCATCCTGTCCGAGCCCGGGCAGGAAGACCTGGCGGCCTTCCTGGCCGAACAGGGCGTGGAGGTCACCGCATCGCTGCCTTGTTACTCGCCGGCCAACGTCGACCGCCAGCGTGGCGACGGCGTCTTCGAGCGCAGCATCGCCGGGCTGCGCCAGCTCAATGCGCTGGGCTATGGCGATCATGACCGCGGCCTGGTGCTGAACCTCGTCTACAACCCCCAGGGCGCGGTGCTGCCGCCGCCGCAGGGGCCGCTGGAGGCCGACTACAAGCGCGAACTGCTGCTGCACTTCGGCATCCGCTTCGACCACCTGTTCGCGCTCACCAACATGCCCATCCAGCGCTTCGGCAGCACGCTGGTCAGCAAGGGCACGTTCGGCCCCTACATGCAGCTGCTGCGCAGCAGCTACCGCGCCGAGAACCTCGAGACGGTGATGTGCCGCAGCCTGCTCAGCGTCGACTGGCAGGGCTTCCTCTACGACTGCGACTTCAACCAGATGCTGGGGCTGCGCGCCAGCGTGGGCGGCAGCGCGCGCCCGCACCTGCGCGACCTGCTGGCACACGATGCGGCAGGCACGGACATCCGCATCGCCGACCATTGCTACGGCTGCACCGCCGGCCAGGGCAGCAGCTGCGGCGGGGCGCTGGAGGCCGCAGCACCTGTGGTCGAGGGCCTGGCGACCGTTCGCATGACCGAGGGCGTGCGCTGATGGCCCGCCCCTCGAAAGCCCTGCTGTGGGCAGCTGCTGCGGCCGTGGCGCTGGGGGCGGTGTGGGCCTGGCAGCACTTCGGCCTGGGCGCGCTGCTGACGCTGGACAACCTGAAGGCCAGCCGCGATGCGCTGCAGGCGCAGGTGCAGGCCGCACCGCTGGCCACGGCCGCGGTCTTCTTCGCCGTCTACGTGGCCGCGGCGGCGCTGTCGATCCCGGGCGCGTTGATCCTGACGCTGGCCGCCGGCGCGATGTTCGGCCTGGGCTGGGGCCTGCTGCTCGTGAGCTTCGCGTCCAGCCTGGGCGCGCTGCTGGCCTTCCTGGTGGCGCGCTACCTGCTGCGCGATGCGATCCAGGCGCGCTTCGGCAAGGCGCTGGCGCCCATCAACGACGGCGTGAAGACCGACGGCACCTTCTACCTGCTGACGCTGCGCCTGGTGCCGGTGTTCCCGTTCTGGCTGATCAACCTGCTGATGGGCCTGACGCCCATGGCCGCGGGCCGCTTCTACCTCGTCAGCCAGCTCGGCATGCTGGCCGGCACCGCGGTCTACGTGAACGCGGGCACGCAGCTGGCGGCCATCCGGTCGCCGGGTGACATCCTCTCGCCGGGGCTGTTGGGCAGCTTCGTGCTGCTGGGCCTGTTCCCGCTGCTGGCCAAGGCGGGGGTGGGCTGGATCGAGCGGCGCAAGGTCTATGCGAAGTGGACGAAGCCGCGCGCCTTCGATCGCAACCTCGTCGTCATCGGCGCCGGTGCCGGCGGGCTGGTGTCGGCCTACATCGCCGCGGCCGTCAAGGCCAAGGTGACGCTGATCGAAGGCCACAAGATGGGCGGCGACTGCCTGAACTTCGGCTGCGTGCCCAGCAAGGCGCTGATCCGCTCGGCCAAGATGGCGCGGCAGCTGAAGAAGGCCCATGAACTGGGCGTGGCCGACGCGGCCGGCCGGGTGGACTTCGCGGCCGTGATGAAACGCGTGCACGGTGTCATCGCCGACATCGAGCCGCACGACTCGGTGGAACGCTACACCGGCCTGGGCGTCGAGGTGCTGCAGGGCCATGCCCGCATCACCAGCCCGTGGACCGTCGAGGTGACAGGGGCCGACGGCCGCACCGGGACGCTGACGACGAAGAACATCGTCATCGCCGCCGGTGCCAGCCCCTTCGTGCCACCGATCCCGGGGCTGAAGGAAGCGGGCTTTCTCACCAGCGACACGGTCTGGGGCCTGACCACGCTGCCGAAGCGCCTGGTGGTGCTGGGCGGCGGCCCCATCGGCAGCGAACTGGCGCAGAGCTTCGCGCGCCTGGGCAGCGCCGTCACGCAGGTGGAGATGGCGCCGCGCATCATGGTGCGCGAAGACCCGGAGGTCTCGGACCTGGTGGCCGCCTCGCTGCGCGCCGATGGCGTGAACGTACTCACCGGGCACCAGGCGGTGCGCGTCGAGGTGGTGCAGGGCGCGCAGGGACCGGAGAAGCGGCTGATTGCCCAGGCCGGTGGTGCGGACGTGGTGATCCCCTTCGACGAACTGCTGTGCGCCGTGGGCCGCAGCCCGCGCGTCACCGGCTACGGCCTGGAGGAACTGGGCATCCCGCTCACGCCGCGCAAGACCGTTCAGACCAACGCCTACCTGCAGACGCTGTACCCCAACATCTACGCCGTGGGCGACGTGGCCGGGCCCTTCCAGTTCACGCACACGGCCGCACACCAGGCCTGGTACGCCGCGGTGAACGCGCTGTTCGGCCGCTTCCGCAAGTTCAAGGCTGATTACAGCGTCATCCCCTGGGCCACCTTCACCGACCCCGAAGTGGCGCGCGTGGGCCTGAGCGAGACCGAGGCCAAGGAGCAGGGCGTGGCCTGCGAGGTGACGACCTACGGCATCGACGACCTCGACCGCGCCATTGCCGACGGCAGCGCGCACGGCTTCGTCAAGGTGCTCACCGTGCCGGGCAAGGACCGCATCCTGGGCGTGACCATCGTCGGCGAACACGCCGGCGACCTGCTGGCCGAGTACGTGCTGGCGATGAAACACGGCCTGGGGCTGAACAAGATCCTCGGCACCATCCACACCTACCCCACGCTGGCCGAGGCCAACAAGTACGTGGCCGGCGAATGGAAGCGCGCCCATGCGCCGCAGAAGCTGCTGCAGTGGGTGGGGCGCTACCACGCCTGGGAGCGCGCATGACGGCCGGGACCCGACGCCAGGGCCTGGGCCTGGCGCTGGCCGCGGTGGCCGTCGCCGCGCTTGCATGGCAAGCCTTGCCGGCGCAGGCGCAGCCCTCCGGCTTCGACCACGGCCACGCGGCCTGGACGGCCCTGCTGCGCAAGCATGTGCGGCTCGTGCGCGGCGGCCAGGCCACGCAGGTGGCCTACGCCGGCTTCAAGGCCGACCGCGCGGCCCTGAAGGCCTACCTCGACAGCCTGTCGGCCGTGACGCCCGCCACCTTCGGCGCTTGGGCCCGGGCCGAGCGCCAGGCCTTCCTGATCAACGCCTACAACGCCTGCACGGTCGAGCTCATCCTCACGCGCTACCCGGACCTGAAGTCGATCAAGGACCTGGGCAGCCTGCTCAGCAGCCCGTGGAAGCCGAAGTGGATTCCGCTGCTGGGTGGCAAGGTGTCGCTGGACGACATCGAGCACGCGATGCTGCGCAAGCGCGGCGACTACGACGACCCGCGCGTGCACTTCGCCGTCAACTGCGCCAGCATCGGCTGCCCGGCGCTGCGTGAAGAGGCCTTCGTCGCCGCGCGGCTCGACGCGCAGATGGACGAGCAGACGCTGCGTTTCATGAGCGACCGCACGCGCAACCGCTACGACACGCAGCGCGGGCGGCTCGAGCTGTCGAAGATCTTCGACTGGTACGGCGAGGACTTCCGCCTCGGCCACCGTGGCATCGCATCGCTGCCGGCCTTTGCCGCGCGCTACGCCGAAGCGCTGGCCGACGCGCCCGCCGAGCGCGAGCGCATCCGCGCGGGCGGCGTCGACATCGCCTACACCGACTACGACTGGGCGCTGAACGACGCACGATGAAGCCGGTGCTTTCGATCGTGATGCCGGCGCTGAACGAAGCGGCAGGCATCGTCGCCACGCTGCAGGCCCTGCAGCCGCTGCGCGCGCGCGGTGTCGAGCTGGTGCTGGCCGATGGCGGCAGCAGCGACACCACCGCGGCGCAGGCGCGGCCCTGGGTCGACGCCGTGGTGGACGCGCCGCGCGGGCGTGCGCTGCAGATGAACGCGGGCGCTGCGCAGGCCCGGGCCGATGTGCTGCTGTTCCTGCATGCCGACACGCGGCTGCCGCCGCTGGCCGATGTGCTGGTGCTGCAGGCCGTGAACGGGCCGGGCGGCGGCGCCTGCTGGGGCCGCTTCGACGTGCGCATCGAGGGTCGGCCCTGCATGCTGCGTGTCGTGGCAGGGCTGATGAACCTGCGCTCGCGCTGCAGCGGCATCGCCACCGGCGACCAGGCGATCTTCGTCACGCGCCAGGCCTTCGAGCGCGTGGGCGGCTTCCCGGTCCAGCCCCTGATGGAGGACATCGAGATCTCGCGCCGCCTGAAGCGGCTGGGTCATCCGGCCTGCCTGAGCGCACGGGTCTGCACCTCGGGCCGGCGCTGGGAGCAGCGCGGCGTCTGGCGCACCATCGTGCTGATGTGGCGGCTGCGCTGGCGCTACTGGCGCGGCGAATCGCCGGAACGGCTGGCGGAGGCGTATCGATGAGCGCCGCTCGGCCGCCCACGCAGGCCCGAAGGGGCTGCCTCGCAGCCCGGCGCCCGCTTCCGCTCGGGGCGACGGCGCGCAGCGCCATGGGGGCCTGGTGAGCACGGCCGTCATCGTGTTCGCCAAGGCGCCCGTGCCCGGCCTGGCGAAGACCCGTCTCGCGCCTGCGCTGGGCGAAGCCGGCGCAGCGGCGCTGGCCGGGCGCATGCTGCGCCACGCCCTGGCCCAGGCCGCGGCCGCGGGCATCGGGCCCGTCGAGCTGTGCGCCGCGCCCGATGCCACGCATCCCGCGCTGCGGGCCGCGGCAGCCGAACACGGTGCCGCGCTGACCGAACAAGGCACCGGCGATCTCGGCCTGCGCATGCAGCGCGCGTTGGTGCGCAGCCTGATGCACCACGGCCGCGCGCTGCTGATCGGCACCGACGCGCCGTCGCTGGACGCCACCGTGCTGCGCCAGGCGTCGTCTGCACTGCAGGCGCACGATGTGGTGTTCGTGCCGGCCCTGGACGGCGGCTATGCGCTGGTGGGCCAGCGCATGGCCGACCCGCGCTGGTTCTCCGACATGCGCTGGAGCCATGACCGCGTGATGGAAGAGACGCGCGAGCGGCTGCGTGCCGCCGGCGTCCGCTGGGCGGAACTGCCTGCGGTGGCCGACGTGGACGAGCCGGCCGACCTGCGGCACCTGCCGCCCGGCTGGCTCGATGGCCTGGACGTCGCATGCCGGGCCCGGGAGCCACAGCGATGAAGCGGCTGGTGCTGGCCGGCGCCGGCCATGCCCACGCACTGGTGCTGCGCGCGCTGGTGCGGCAGCCGATGCCCGGCGTCGACGTCGTGGTGATCTCGCCGCAGCCGCTGGCGCCGTACTCGGGCATGGTGCCGGGCTGGCTGGCCGGCCGCTACCGCTTCGACGAGATCGCCATCCCCTTTCCGCCCCTGGCCGCGGCGGCGGGTGCACGTTGGTGCGAGGGCGAGATCGATGCGCTGGACCCGGCGCGCCGGCAACTGCGGCTGGTGGACGGCCGCGCGCTGGACTACGACGTGCTGTCGCTGAACGTCGGCTCGACGCTGCAGCCGCCGCCGGCCGGACACGCCCAGATGCTGCCGCTGCGTCCGCTGGCGATGCTGCAGCGGCGCTACGGGGCCTTGCTCGAGCGCTGGGCCGGCGAGCCTGCCGACCGGCCTTTTGTCGTCACCGCGGTGGGCGGCGGCGCGGCCGGTTTCGAGGCGCTGCTCGCGGTGCTGGCCCGGCTGCGGGCGCTGCGCCCCGACCGCGCCGTGCAGGGCGGCCTGCTGACCCGGGGCACGCAGCTGCTGCCGGGGCTGGCGCCGGCCGCGCGCCGCGCCGCCGTGCGCGCACTCGACCGCGCCGGCGTGAGCGTGCAGTTCGGCAGCGGCTGGTGCGAGACGGTCGACCGCGGCAGCGATGTCGTGCTCTGGGCCACCGGCGCCGAAGCGCACGCGTGGCAGCGGGACCCCGCGCGACGGGGCTCGCTGGCGGTCGACGGGCAGGGCTTCGTGCGCATCGACACGCAGCTGCGATCGCTGTCCCACCCGCAGATCTTCGCCGCGGGCGACTGCGCCAGCTGGCCCGGCCTGGCCCTGCCCAAGGCCGGCGTGCATGCGGTGCGCATGGGGCCGGTGCTGGCAGGCAACCTGCGCGCGGCGCTGAGGGTGCCGGCAGCTGCCGGCGATCTTCGGGTCCACCGGCCGCAGCGCCACTTCCTGGCCTTGCTGGCCACGGCGGACGGGCGCGCCATCGCGTCACGCGGCCCCTTCGGCGCCGAGGGCGCCTGGGCATGGCGCTGGAAGGACCGCATCGACCGCCGCTTCCTGCAGCAGTTCGTCGCGACACAGGCCGCGCCCCCGCACGCTTCCCAGCCCGTTTCGCAGCCCGTTTCGCAGCCCGCACGAACCCCCAACCCGTTGGCCGAGGTGTCGGCCCGTCACTCAGGAGATTCCCGATGAACTTGACCCGTCGGCACGCCGCCGCCCTGGCGCTGGGGGGCCTGCTCGGCCTGCCCGGCCCGGCCCTCGCGCAGGGCGCCCTGCAGGGCGCGCCGCTGAAGTTCGGCGTCGGCATGTTCCAGCCCGCCCGCGAGAAGAACGACGCCACCTACCGCCCGCTGGCCGCGCACCTGGCGCAGCGCCTGGGGCGGCCGGTCGAGCTGCGCACGGTCGACAGCTGGGAGGGCCTGGCCAAGAGCCTGGCCAACGGCGAGACCGATCTTGCCCTGATGGGGCCGTGGGGCTATGTGCTGGCCAACCACTTCGCCGACGCGCAGGTGGTCTCGACCATCCTGTACCAGGGCAAGCCGGAATACTTCGCGATGATCGTGACGCACCCGGACTCGGGGCTCGCCAGCATCGACGACCTGCTGGGGCCCAAGGGCAGGGGGCGCAGCTTCGCCTTCGGCGACAAGGGTTCAACCTCGGGCTACCTGATTCCGGTGCACGAGTTCCAGAAGCGCGGCATCGACCCCGAGAAGCACTTCGCGCGTGTGCTCTACACCAAGCACCAGGCCATCCAGACGCAGGTGACGGCGGGCCAGCTCGATGCCGGCGCCGACTACAACCGCAACCGCGACGCGATGATCGCGCAGGGCCTGATCACGGCCGCGCGCAGCAAGGTCATCTGGCAGTCGGCCCCCTTGCCGAACGACGCCTTCGCGGTGAGCGCCGCAGTGGCCAAGGACGTGGCCCTCGTGAAGCGCCTGCAGGCGGCGCTGGCCGAGACCGGCCCGTTGCTGGCGAGCCAGCCGAGCCTGCTGCCTGCCAACTACACCGGCTTCGTGGCCCGCGACAACGCGTTCTACAAGCCCATCCGCGACGCCGGGCTGGCCACCGGCAAGCTGGGCGCACGATGACCGGGCTGGCACAGCGTCGGCCAGCGGGGCCGGTGCGCTGGGGGCTGCCTGCCGGCCGCGCGCGTTTTGCCACGCTGGTCGCGAGCTACGCGGTGCTGGTGGCGCTGTGCCTGGCCACGCTGGTGGCCGCGGGTGATCTCGGTTTCGGTCGCAACCCCTGGGACAACCTGCTCAGGACGGTGGGCGACTTCGCACGGCCGAGCCTCCTGGACGTCTGGTTCGGGCCCGAGCGGCTGGAATACCGCAGCGACGACGGCACCGTGCTGCGGGTGGAGAACCGACGCGAGGTCGAGGCGAACTTCCTTGCCGCCGTGGGGCGGGCCACCTGGGTGACCTTCCAGATCGCCACGCTGGGCTCCTTGCTGGCGGCGCTGATGGCCCTGCCGCTGGCTTGTGCCGTGGCGCGCAACCTGCGTGCCCCGCGTCCCCTGGCCTGGGCGGCCAAGGGCGTGCTCGACGTCTCGCGCGCGGTGCACACGCTGGTGTTCGGCCTCATCCTCGTCGGCATCGTGGGCCTGGGGCCGACGGCCGGCGTGCTGGCCATCGCGCTGCACTCGATGGGCACCTACGGCAAGCTGTTCGCCGAGAGCATCGAGTCGCTGGACATGGCGGCCGTCGACGCCGTGCGTGCCACCGGCGCGGGCGAGGCGCAGGTCTTCTTCCACGGCGTGTGGCCGTCGGTGCTGCCGCAGTTCGTCAGCCACCACCTGTACGTGTGGGAATTCAACATCCGCGACTCCACCATCCTGGGGCTCATCGGCGCCGGCGGCCTGGGGCTGCTGATCAGCGAGGCCGTCAGCCTGTTCCAGTGGAGCCGGCTGGCCACCCTGCTGATCGTGGTGGTGGCGCTGGTGATGGCCTTCGATGCCCTGTCGCGCCGCATCCGGAAGGCGCTGCTGTGAGGACCTTGCCGTGAGTGCTGCGCTTCTGCTCAAGGGCGTGCTGGTGGGGGTCGGCGACCGCGTGCTGCTCGACGTGCCGCGTCTGGCCATCGAGCCGGGCGAGCGGGTGGCCGTCGTCGGGCCCAACGGCGCCGGCAAGAGCACCTTGCTGAAGCTCATCGGCGCGCTGGTGAAGGCCCGCCAGGGGCATGTGCAGGTGCTCGGGCGCCTGCTCGGCCCGGGGGAGGCGGCTGCGGACCGCCGCGCCCTGCGCCGCGACACCGGCCTGCTGATGCAGGGCCTGCACCTGGTGCCGCGGCTGAGCGCGCGCGAGAACGTGCTGATCGGCGCCTTGGCCCGGCTGCGCGGCGCCCAGGCCGTGCGCAGCTGGTACCGCTGCTACCCGCAGGATCTGGTCGCCGAAGCCGATGCCGCGCTCGCCGCCCTGGGCCTGGCGGACCGCGGCGACACGCGGGCCGACCGGCTGTCGGGCGGCGAGCGGCAGAAGGTCGCGCTGGCGCGCCTGCAGCTGCAGCGTCCACGCCTGCTGCTGGCCGACGAGCCCACCTCGGCGCTGGACCCGGCGGCAACGCGGGAGGTCTGCCATGCGCTGTGCGCCGTGGCCGCAGCGCCCGGCCGCACGCTGCTGACCGTGGTGCACGACCTCGAACTGCTGCCGCTGCTGGCCACCCGCGTCATCGGCATGGCCGAAGGCCGGGTGCGCTGGGACCGACCGCTGGGCGAGGTGACGCCGTCGCTGCTGAATGCCCTGTACGAACGGCACGCCGCCGACGCGGCCCCTGCCGCGCCTTGCGGGTCGGCGCCCGTGATCAGGCTGGCCCGCGCATGACGGCCGGCCCTTGAGTTACCCCCACCAGGAGAAGACGATGCACATTTCCAAAGGACTGGCCCTCACCCTCGGCGCGCTGCTGCTGGGCGGCTGCGGCGCGATGGGCGCCCACCACGGCGCGGGCGGCCCCGGGCACGGCGGCCACCGCGCCACCGCCACGCACGGCCTCGTCGCGCTGCAGAGCCCGCACACCCCGGCCGAGACGATGAACCGGCTGGAAGCCGAGGTGACGAAGCGCAAGCTCGCGGTGGTGGCCCGCATCGACCACGCCGCGGCCGCGCAGCGCATCGGCCAGACCTTGCGGCCGACCGAACTGCTGATCTTCGGCAACCCGCAGGCCGGCACACCGCTGATGCTGTGTGCCCAGCTCACCGGCATCGACCTGCCGATGAAGGCGCTGGTGTGGGCCGATGCGGCCGGCCAGACCTGGCTGGGCTACAACGACCCGCAGTGGCTGATGCACCGGCACGGCAGCCGCGACTGCGCGCCGGCCGAGACCGTCGGCAAGGCGCTGGCCGGCATCGCGGCCGCCGTGGTGGCGAAGTGATCGCAGTCGAGGACGCCGCGCCGTCGGTCGCCTCGGCCCCGGGGCGCAGCTGCCCGCTGCACTACCGCTACCGGCCCGAGGACTTCGCCATCGACGCACCCGAGCACCTGCGCTCGCTCGACGTGCTGTACGTCGTGGGCGGCCTGTACGGCCATCCGCTGGCGCTGGACCGCGTGCTGGAGCTGTTCGACCGCGAACGCGGCCGCAAGCGGCTGGTGTTCAACGGCGACTTCCACTGGTTCGATGCCGACCCGGCCGTCTTCGCGCGGGTGCAGCGCGGCGTGCTGGCGCACGAGGCGCTGCGCGGCAACGTCGAGACCGAACTGGCGGACCCGGCCGCGGACGCCGACGCCGGCTGCGGCTGCGCCTACCCGGACTGGGTGGGCGACGGCGTGGTCGAGCGCTCCAACCGCATCCTGGCGCGCCTGCGCACGGCGGCAGATGCGCGTCAACGGGCGGAACTGGCGGCACTGCCGATGTGGCAACGTGCCGACGTCGGGCCCTTGCGGCTGGGCATCGTGCACGGCGACGCCACCTCGCTGGCAGGCTGGGGCTTTGCGCAGGAGCACCTGCGCGCGGCGGGCCACCGGGCCGAGGTCGCGCGCTGGCTGGACCGCGCGGGCGTGGATGCCTTCGCCTGCACCCACACCTGCCTGCCCGTGTTCCAGGCGCTGCCGGGGTCGCCAGGCCGGCACGCGCGCTGGGTGCTCAACAACGGCGCCGCCGGCATGCCCAACTTCCGCGGTGATGCGGCCGGGCTGCTGACCCGCATCGCCGTCGCGCCGTCGGCCCGAGCGCCTGCGCGGTTCGGCGTCGAGCTCGGCGGCGGGGTGCTTGCCGAGGCCATCGCCATCGACATCGACCTGCCGCGGTGGCGTGCCCGTTTCGAGGCCCTGTGGCCCGCGGGCAGTGCGGCCCATGTCTCCTACTTCGATCGCATCGTCGGCGGGCCCGACTACGCCGTCGCCGAAGCGGTCCGACCCCTGGCGTGAGTCAGCGGCCCGCCAGCGCGGGCGCACCCGGGCGGGTGCACTGGAATGCCCAGCGCGCCAGGCGCGGGCGCGTGGCGGCCATGTGCCGCTGCGGGCCGCGCAGCCCCGGTGCGGCCCGCGCAGACTCAGAGATTGCCGCGCTTCCAGGGCCCCTTGATCGCGAACGTCAGGCCTGGCTCCCACACGGCGCCCTCGCCGCGGCCCGGCCTGCCGCCGCTGTCCACGCCGGCTGCCGTGTCGACGATGAACATGCGGCCGGCCGAGTACCAGATGCTTTCGCCGCGGCTCATGCGCATGCAGCCCGTGGACAGGGCCTTGCGCTGGGGAGCCGGCTCCGTGCGTCGTCGTGGGGCTGATGGCGCAGCAGGTCCTGGGCGCGCGGGTTCTGCGTCGTCGAAGCCGAGCTGCGGCAGGGACGGCAGCGGGGGTCCAGGCGCAGGCCGTGCCGGTGGAGCCCGCTCAACGGGGCGCCCGGCGACGTTGCAGGCTGTGGCTGGTCTGCCCCGGCCTGCGGCAGGTGCCGCTTGGGGTTGGCGAGTGGACGGCAGAGGACTGGAGAGGTACAGCTGAAGGCCCAGGAAGAGGCCCGGGAAGAGGCCCGGGAAGAGGCCAAGGAAGAGGCCCAGGAAGAGGCCCAAGAAGAGGCGCAGACGCGCACGCGGGAGCAGTAGCGCACGCCGTGAGGCCAGGCACGGCAGACGCCGCGGGCATCAGGGCGCGGTGCCCGGCGGCGCTGCCCGAGGGCGTCAGCGGGCCGCGGCGGTTCGCGCGGCCCGATGCCGCGCTGCCGAGCGCGGCGCCGCTGCCGGTGGCCCGGGCGGCAGCGCGATCACCCGGCGCAGCTTGCCGCTGAGCACGTCGTGCTGCGGGCCCTGACGGCCGCGCTCGATGTGCACGCCCTGGGCGCCCTGCGCGTGCAGGAAGGCCTGCAGCGCGGCGGCGCAGCGCGCAAATGCCGCCGCGGGTTCGGCCGCGCCCGGTGTGCCGGCCGAGGGTGGCGCCAGCCGCAGTTCGAGCGAATTCGCCGACCGCTGCACGAGCTGGAACTGCGTCGCGCCACCGGCCTCCTCGATCACGGTTTCCAGCGCCAGCGGCAGCAGCACCGCCTGCCGGCCGGCGCCGGCCGGCAGCACCAGCGTGTCGTCGGCGCGGCCCTGCACCTCGATGGCCGGGAAGCGGCTGCCGCAGGCGCAGGGCGTGGCCAGATAACGCACCTGGTCGGTGAGCACGCAGCGCAGCAGCGGCTGTGTGCGGTTGGCCAGGTTGGTCAGCGCCACGGTGTGCGCGGTCTCGCCCGGCGCCACGGGCCGGCCCTGGCGGTCCAGCGTTTCCAGCAGCACCCAGTCGTCGTTCAGGTGCAGCTGCCCCAGCGGGCAGGCGCTGGCGATGGCATAACACTCCGACGCGCCGTAGTTGTTGCGCACCGGGCAGGCGAAGGTCTGGCCCAGGCACAGGCGCTGGGCGCCGCTGAGCTGCTCGCCGCCCAGCCACAGCTCGTCCAGCCGCAGGTGCAGGTCGCCGTCCTGCTGCAGCGCGGCCAGCGCCATGGCGCAGCTGGGGTAGGTGACCAGCACCTGCGGCGACATCGCCTGCAGCGCCGCGGCCAGTTCGGGCAGCGGCGTCAGCACCGACAGCACCTGCAGACGCGGCGCCCACGGCGCCCAGGCCAGGCGACGCAGCCGCTCGACGCTGGCCACGCCCGCGAAGTGGCCGCCGGTGGCGCCGACGTAGGCAAAGCTGCGCCCCAGGCCCCACAGGCCCGTCGCCTGCGCCGGGCCGCGCAGGCGCAGCGTGTCGATGGCGTCGTAGGCGGCCAGGCTGGCGGCGTCCTGTACGAAGATGCCGGGTTCGCCGCTGGTGCCCGAACTCGACCACACCAGGTAGCGCCCGAGCCAGGCGTCGCCTACCGCTTCGGGGTCGGCCAGCAGGGCTTCCGCGCCTTCGCGCGTGATGGCGCGGTCGGTGGCCCAGTCGTCGAAGCCGTGCATCAGCTCGGCCTTGCTCACCGGTTCCAGATCGGCCAGCGTGCGTGCGCCGTGCCAGCGGCGCCGGTACAGCGGCGAGTCGTGCTGCGCGGCGTGCATCAGCGCGGCCAGGCGGCGCTCGCGCAGCGGCCCGGCCCAGGTCTTGCGATCCAGGTTGACCAGCGCCGTCTCGTTGCAGGCCTGCAGCCAGGCCCAGGCGTCGAAGGGTGGGGCGGGGTGGCTGTGCATGCCCGGGCCTGAGGGGGGTGTTGCCGTGGGGCGTGGCGGGCCGGCGGCGGGCCCTACTTCACCAGCAGCACCGGCACGGCCGCCAGGTGCACCACCCGCTGCGCCACCGAGCCGAGCAGCAGCCCGCCCAGCGCGCCGCGCCCGTGGGTGCCGATGAGGATCATGTCGGCGCCCATTTCGGTGGCCGCGCGCGCGATCTCCTGCGCCGTCGAACCCACCGCGGCCTGTGTGCGCACCTGTTTCAGCCCGGCCTGCCGGGCGGCGGCCAGCGCCGACTCGAGCACCGCCGACTGCTGCTGCTGCAACGCGAACTCCACGGCCTGGGCGTCCAGCGACGGGTACTGGTCGGCGTAGACCGGCAGGTCGCGCACGTGCACCAGCACGGCGTCCAGGCCGCTGGTCTGCGGTTCCAGCCGGGCCGCGGCCTCGATGGCGCGCTGGGCATGCGCCGAGCCGTCCACCGCGATCAGAAGTTTCAGCATCGCCAGCCCCCTTGACGCACCGACGTGGCGGGTGCGTCGAAAGCCACTCTGGACCTGCCGTGCCGGCCCGCGATTGACCATGCTCAACGTCGGGCACGGGCGGTGGCGGCGGCGGCCGCGCGTGGCGGCTGCACCGCCGCCGCCCCCGGCGGCGCCGCGTCCCGTCCGTGCAAGGCCTGGTACTGGCGCATCAGCAGCTCGCCCTTGTCGCCCGCGAGCACCGCGAAGAAGACGACGATGTTCATGGGCACCGAGCGGCCCAGCCTGTCCAGCGGCCGCAGGGCGCCTGAACGCAGCTCGTCGTGGATCAGCGAGGCCGGCAGCCAGGCCGCACCCTGGCCCACCAGCGCCAGTTCACGCAGGCCCATCGCGAACTCGCTGACGCAGCGCACGACCACCTGCTGGCGGCGCATCAGCTCGGGCAGGGCCTCGGCGCGCACCACCTGGCCGAAGAAGCTGTCGGGCGGATAACACAGCATCGGCACGCGCTCGCCTTCGCGGGCCCGGCTGAGCTGCCGGTGCAGTTCGGGGCCGGCCACCAGCACCATGTCGTCCTGGCCCAGCACGTGGCGCAGCGCCAGCTGCGCCGGCACGTTGCACGGGGCCTGCGCCGTGTCGTAGGTGATCAGGATCTCGGCCTGGCCGCGCATCAGCATGGCCACGCTGTCGGCGCGGTTCTCGGAACGTATCCTGAAGTTCTGGTCGGGGCCCAGCCGCCGCAGCTGGTCCAGGAAGCCCGGCACGTAGGCGGCCGCCAGCGTGTGCTGGGCCGCGATGGTGATGCCTGCGCTGTCCAGGGCCTCGGACTTGAGCAGGGCCCGGAACTCGTAGATGCGTGCCACCAGGTTGCGGAACGCGGCCTGGTTGTCGGCGGCGACCGCCGTGAACTGCAGCGGCTTGCGCGCGCGGTCGATCAGCGTCACGCCCAGCCAGGCCTCGAGCATCTGGATGCGGCGCGAAAACGCCGGCTGCGACACATGCCGGCGTTCAGCCGCGGCAGAGAAGGTGCCGGTCTCGATCAGCGCGATGTAGTCGTCCAGCCACTTCAGCTCCATAGCCGCCACCCCCCAGGTGCGGCCATTGTCGGCGGCCGCGCGACGGCCGGGCTGACCGGCGGGCGCCAAGTCAGGGGCCGCCGGGCGGGGCCGGCGCGGCCAGGAACTCGGTCAGCAGCGTGTGGAACAACGCCGGGTTTTCCAGGTGCAGGGCATGGGCGCAACGCGGCAGCACGGCCAGCGAGGCCTGCGGAATGCCCCGCCACAGCGCCTCGACCTGGGGCCAGCCGTAGCTGCGGTCGAGTTCGCCCCACACCACCAGCGTGGGCTGGCGCACCGCGGCCAGGCGGTCGCGGCCGTCCCAGCCTTCCATCGCCAGCAGGCCGGCGCGCGCGGCCTGTTCACTGGCCTGGCAGGCCAGTGCCGCCAGCGGCTCGAAGGCCGGCGAGGCCTCGCGGTCGCGCAGCCAGGTGGCGCAGATGCGCCGCGCGGTGCGCTCGACGCCGTCCTCGGCCAGCCGCTCGCGCGAGCGCGCCATGGTCTCGAAGCGGCCGGGAATGCTGCCCTGCGGGCCGGTGGCGTAGAGCACCAGGCGGTCCACGCGCTGCGGCGCCTGGCTCACCATCTCCTGAACGACCATGCCGCCCATCGAATGGCCCAGCAGGTGGAAGCGTTCGATGCCCAGGCTATCCAGCGTGGCCAGCACCGCGCGGGCGTGTGCGGCGATGTCGGTGGGCGCGGCCCGGTCACGGGCCTGGCCGTAGCCCGCCAGGTCGACCGCGATCACGTCGCCGTGCTCGCGCAGGTGTTCGCTCTGCGCCGCCCACTGGGCCGACCCGCCCAGGTAGCCGTGCACCAGCACCAGCGTTTCGCCGCGGCCCGCGCGCCGCAACGGCAGCGCGTGCGGGGCGCTCACTTCATCGCCGCCGGCAGCCACGTCGCGACCTCGGGCATGGCGATGAGCAGCGCGATCAGCACCAGCATGCTGGCAACGAAGGGCAGGCAGCCGATGATGACCTCGCCTATCGCTATCGTTCCCCGGCTGATGCCCTGTATGACGTACAGGTTCAGCCCGACGGGCGGCGTCAGCACCGCGATCTCCATCGTGATGGTGTAGACGATGCCGAACCAGATCATGTCGAAGCCGGCCGCCTGCATCAGCGGGAAGATCGTCGGCAGGGTGATGAAGGTCATCGACACCGGCTCCAGGAACATGCCCAGCACGATGTAGAAGACCAGCACCATGGCCAGCACCGCGTAGGGGCTGAGCTGGTAGGACAGGAAGAGTTCGGTGAACTGCTGCGGCACGCGGTAGTAGGTGAGCACGAAGCCGAACAGCACGCCGGCCGACAGCAGCAGGCCCAGGTAGCCCATGGTGCGCATGGTGGCCATCAGCGCGCCGGTGAAACCGCGGAAGTCCAGCCCGCCGACGGCAAAGGCCAGTATCACGGTCAGCAGCGCCGCGATCGCCGCGGCTTCGGTCGGCGTGGCGATGCCGGTGTAGATCGACAGCGTGATCACCAGGCCGATGACGAAGATCGGGCCCACCGAGACCAGCATCTCGCGCAGGCTGCTGCGCGCCGAGGCGTCGACGTCGGGGATGTGCGTGGGGTGCATGCGCCCCCAGACGTAGACCACCACGCAGAACAGCAGCACCAGCACCGCGCCGGGCAGCATGCCGGCGATGAACAGTTCGCCG
>Ga0154020_10002779_pt1 | contig 21305 bp, 59 predicted proteins | sample Klosneuvirus_201_FD_109709 | JGI IMG/M metagenome (GOLD analysis project Ga0154020, IMG submission 109709) | Active sludge microbial communities from wastewater, Klosterneuburg, Austria - Klosneuvirus_20160825_MG | ecosystem: Engineered > WWTP > Aerobic digester > Activated sludge | place... | reverse complement strand
ATCAGGTGTCTTGAATGGCGTTCCGACGTTGAGCGGAACGTGTTCGGTTTCTCTTTGTCCGACGATCTTTGTGGTGTCCAAAACCAGTTTCTTTGCGAATTACACTGAATCGCAAAGTTGGTTTAGGCACGGTGATGGATGTAGTGGTCATGGTTTCCTCAAAAAGCACATAAAGGTATTTGCGGCTTTAGTTGTAGTCAGCGACGTTTGACTTTCCCCCGCTGCCTTGTCATCGGTATTTCATTGACCGCAAACACCCTTATGTATCTTTATTAGGTGTCCTTGTAGGAGCCGAGACTCGGTTTTTCACCGATGCGCTAGCACATCTCGGCATTTTGTTTTACTATTTTGACACGTCGCTTAATCCAGCGATAGGTGCCAGGCTGATTTTCGCGATATTCCTTGATTCGTTGTCGAATCAACCTGGCTGTTGGTTCGGTGGTTAAATCTTCCCAACCGCAACCATAATTTCCCTGAACGGTGTATTCGTCTTCTGTCGTTCGTACTCGTGGCACTGTCTTGTTCCTTGTTATCGTGGTTTCTTAACTCCGCGTTCTTTCAATACGGTGTCTGGATCAATTCCACGTTTGGCACATTCTTCACGTGCTTCATAGTAAAGGCTCATATTGCCGCCTTGACTTGAGGATGAAGCAAACAGGGCAAGTACATTTTGCACTTGATTGTCGGTTAATGTTCGACAGTAGGACATTTTATTCCTTTTGAGGTTAATGGTTTCACTGAGGATCAATCAGGTGTCCATTATGCTGCTTTTCTTTGTTCAGCACAACATTTAGTACAGAACAAAACTTTTGGAGTTCCATTTTTCCAATCGATTTTGATTATCACCCCGCGTTGAACGTCGCATTTTGGGCAATAGTATCGTGTTCCAACAATACGTAAGAGAGTCATCATTTCGCCTTTCAGGTTAATTGACAACAATCAATCAGGTGTCTGTGATGTTTGCCCAGATGGATTCAACATCATCTGAACGTGGCACATCCACATAAGATGCTGGCACAAAAATGATAGGATGATTTTCATCCAGAGAATCATGGTCTTCGCCGCTGATTCTCAACCCAGCAGCATAGCATTCATTTTCAGTCTCAATCTCAACCGTAACATCTGAATCCTTCTGTTCATCAGACATTTTGTCAATGAGTTTTGCCAGAGTACGATAAGTGATTCGCATGGTTTTCCTTTAGGTGTCTATCAATAGGGTTCAATTTCGAACAATCCGAAACGATCCCCATCATAAGAGTAAGCACATTGATACCCGTCGCAAGTCTCTCCGACGACGACAGCATATTTATTGCCAATTCGCCACTTATCTTCTCCGATCAACAGATCGAACATTTCACGGGCTTTATTGGTATGAACCTGAATTATCTGTAGGATAATCCATTTCTCGTCAATAATTGCTCCAATGCGAGCAGGAACGTCGTGCATGTCGCAAACGATGTCGCCCAGATCCAACTGAATTTTCATCTCATCCCCTATTAAGGTGTCTATTACTCTGACACGCTTAGAGAAAACTTTGATCCACACCTATCACAGACGACAACGATGCGTCCCATTCTTTCAGATAATCTGTCCGCACCACAATTAGTACGATGCAGCGTGCCAGGGCAACGAGTCTTGTCGAGCCATTTGTGCATAGTTGTAACAGCAGCAGGAACAGTCATCGCTTCTTTTTGTGTTTGATAGCGACCAATCTGAACTTTCATTGAGGTGTCCTCAAAAATGAATCAGGTGTCCAATAAAGCCACAACCACATCTGCAATCATCACTAATGCCAAGGCAAATATGCCAAGAATGCAAGAATCACAGACGAGCATACTGAATTCTGTTTTGTTCAACTTCTTTAATTTCACAATTTTGCTTTCTAGTGGAGTTAAAAGAGCGAAAGAGTATAACCAATCTCTCATACCAGCTTTTACCGCAGTCGCTTAGTATGGGTTTTCGTATCACGGCTACCCCGATTGCCGAGTCATGTTCTCGTCAGTGTCGGAATTGATTGGTTATACTCTTGCGTTCTAGGTGTCCATGCTGCTTTTTGACAAGAAACACGAACCTGGGTAATCCAGGTTCGTGTGCATAGTCAATCTTGACACACTCCTGCATGTAAGCAGACTATGGAGTGTGCCCCCTGGAATATGGCATTGCCATCTGCATCTACTCGACCAGGGTGAGTTGCAGGCTAACGGCTGTAGAAATCCATTGCTTTTTCTCTCCAGGGCTGATTGTTAATTCGGTTGTAATAGTGATGTAATTCAATCAGGTGTCTGTCAGCAGATCTGAGTGCAGTTATTGACGAGAATCCATTGATCAGGACACATCAACAAATCTGCTCTTGCCTGGTTTTCTGTCCATCCATTGTGGATAAGAATGAGTTCTGCATCTTTGAAGGAAATTCGCTTTGTTTCCCAAAGATCGTCACCATTTTCTTTTGTTGTTTTGGTGGAAACTGCAAATTGTTTCACATGAACTCCTAAGGTGTCCTCACTCCCAATAAACTCCACCAAGTGCCCCACGCACTTTCACTAAGCCGCATGATCTCATTGCGTCATCTTTGGCTTTCCTTGCAGCGGCACGTTTCTTTTTCTTTGCGGCACTGTCTTCACACGTTCTGCAAAGATTATCACCGTCTCGTGTTGCGATTTCATCGCCACAATTCTCACAAACTTTCATCATTTGCTCCAGAGTGTAGTGATTGGACAGTTATGGATCAGGTGTCCTACGCAGCCTTGCGATGTTTGTTCTTGTCGTAATTCTTTTCGTAATTCTTTTCCTCACGACTTTTCTGTTTGTCGCGATCACGATCACGATCACGTTTATGTGCCCTGGCTTGCTTACGATCACTGTCCATACTGAATCCTTAAAATCAACACAAAAAAGTATTGTGCCACAATAGCACAATTTTGAGAAAGAAAAACCGACAACTTTGCGTCTCTTAGGATACATCCACAAGGCAAAGTTGTCGGTCTGCGACAATTATGCTGCTCTTTTTGCAGCCGCTTCAGCTTCCACATCAACAATAGCCTTATCGACGCACGCTGGCAGCGAACAGTGCCCATAAGCCTTGCGAAACTGTGCTTCAGTACCCTTGAAGATGTTCTGTTCTTTCACTGGTGGCTGACCATGAATCAGGTGTCCCGTTGGACCTACCAGTGGTCTGCCCATTTGCCAGATTGAAATGCTTGTTCCCGTCTTTTTGGTGGTTACTTTGACGGTGTATCCGTTTGACAATTTCACGTTGTAACCAAGTTTAATGAACTTGGTTGTTGGTTCGCCTTTTGCGTTCGTGGATTCAAATGGGAGCCAATTGATTTTCGCAGCAACGACTTGCAGTACAAATTTGCTTGCAACCACAACAATTCTCCAGAAGTTTCGAGTGATGTTAAGTAACAAACCTTACTTAGGTGTCCTTTTCCATACTTGTGCTTCCACATATCCAGTTTTGACACGTCGTCCTGTGTCTTCGAAACCGTATTGCAGAAGTTGTGGTGCCCATTCTGAATTCTCACTCCAGGTTTTGACCAGGATTTCGTTTTCTAGCAATCTGGTGCCTGGCACACAAACTGTCAGCGTCCCGAATGGTCCTTCTGGATCAATTGCTTGAATGGCGGTTGAACCGTCGCCATATTTTCCTTCGACCAACTTAACATCATAAGAATTGCCAAACAACGTGATCTTCACTTTGATTTCCTTAATGAGGGGTTGTGTCACGGAAGACACATTTCACAATGAAGGATCAGGTGTCTCAACCTAAGTGAATGAAAGCAAACAGTTAGGTTTTCATATGTGATTTTAGGTGAATGAAAGCAAACAGTTAGGTTTTCATATGTGATTTTAGGTGAATGAAAGCAAACAGCTAAAATCTAATTATTGAGATACCATTCCAATTCTTCCATTTCCACATGTTCTTCGGGCAAATATGTGATGATTTCCCATGCTTTGCCGAAGAATGCGTCTTTGAACTCATCCATTGTTTTCACCAATTGTTCGCCATACCCTGGGGTATTTTGTTGTGGCAATGGTAAATTAAACCATTGCCAACACCAACTGCCCGATGTGGCACGTTCCATACGAACTAAAAAACGTCTTTGTGTGAAAGTGTGTTGCATATCGTGCTTTCAATTGTTTAGGTTTGGTCCATATTAAATGGGTTTAGCATCTGAGCCGTTGTCATTACGGTGACACATTGGGAAATAGCCCCTTTAACCCATTCAATATAAATCAAACCTGTGAGTGACTTTCGTCACTCACAGTTCAGGTGTCCGATTACGCAGCCTTTGGAATGGTTGCCGTGACATTCACACGCACTGGCATATTATCAACCAATGCTTCTGTAGCAACAAAACCGCCAGTTGTTCCCACAACACGAGTCTTGCCAGTTGATGACGATCGTGGATCATGGAGCGGAATTTCAATCACAAGTTTATCACCAACAATTTTCGCAGACGCTTTCATTTTCTTTTCCTTTGAGGTTCAAAAAACACAAAACTTGACAACTATCGATCAGGTGTCCTTCGGGACGGCAAGTCCCGAGTTTTCACTTTCACGGGTTCTCTTTGACTGGCAGTTTCAATTGCTTTTGCTTGACTTTCGGTAAGATTCCGATTCTCAAAGAATGAGCGAATTGATTTAAGAATGTCAGCGATTTTCATAATTCACACCGAACAGGGATTTTTGCAATCTTCCAGACTCATTGGCTTCCAGTTGATATCACGTTCGACTGGAAACATGCCACTAACTTTAATTTTAGCTAATTCATTGATATTGAAATAGCCTAATTCGCCGTCTGGCGTCATTGGACTGAAAACCATGCCAAACATGGTTCCGTCAATCGGATTGTATTCTGTGGCAAGCCAGGTCCATCCACCGACAAAATACTTAACATACACGATTGCCTTATTCCCTTTGCTCTCTTGAACATAAAGGGCAGGAATCTTGTTTGTCACACTTTTCGGAAGGAGATTTTGACCGAAGGAGTTTTTCATATTCATTTCCTTGAAGTTGTTTAATGAACACAACTGAATCAGGTGTCCTGCAACATGTCTGCAACCAAGTGCTTCACCATTGCTCGCCATCGTCCAGGGTGAATTCCTGGATTGACAATTCCATTGTATTGAAAATACATACTGGCGTTGAAAAGTGTCATTCTATCATTTCCCAAAATTCATCCATAATTGGTTCGTCAAGTGTGTCACCGAAGATTTCACGTTCGTCGGCTTCAGAGTCACTATCAGGTGTCTCAATGAGTCGTCCGACAACATTAGGGAACATTTCGTAAATTTCCCTTTCAGATTTTTGAGTAAAATGCCAAATCAACCCATTGTCCCAGGTTGATTCCATACCAGATTCTTTACTGTAACGAAAAGCAATCTGAGTTCCAGGCACCTTTAGCATCTTAATACCACCAAGGAAAAGATTGAGAAGATTTGCAATGTCGCCACATGAAGAATGGGACAAGTGCAAGAAAACAACAAATTGGCACACAAACAGCTAGTTGATACATCACATTATCTTTCAAGGTGTCCAAAAAGAACAGACTCACGACCATTCGTGAGTCTGTTTTAATTTATTTGGTCTCAAGTTGGGTCATGTCACTACAGGAATCCTGTAGGGTAGAATTGCATTACCGAAGTAGTGATAAGCAATTCAGGGTTCGGCGTTTCTTGTATCTTTTCGGCAAAGTGTAGCTTTTCGCCCCACACAGAGGACAAAAATAGCCCTAGCCGATTTGACCATTCATACAGAATGTAAAACATAGTTTGATACCAAAAGAAATGTTTTTTGTAACAGTGATTCATCAGGTGTCTATTATCGCTGTCGGAATCGCTTCCCCTTATCATCTAAGTGGATTCGATATGCCCGTTGCTCTTGTTCTTCGGCGAAATTGGCTTCATATTCAACCAGCATTACGTCAAATTCTTTTGAAAGTTCCAACAAAACCTCGCCGACTTTATCGTCTGGAATATCTAACATGGCAGGATCAATTCGATATTCCGCAAAAACTTTCAGGCTTTCAATCAGCGGTATGTTTCTAGGCATCCAATGATGAATGTGAAATTTCATTTAACTTTCCCTATCAAGGTGTCTTGTATTTGCCATTTTTGAATTCGCTACGTCCAAGTGGCGGGATCTTCTCAACTTTGTTTCGTAAATACGTCATAGATTTTGACGTATAAACCTCATCGCCACGACGAGCAACATGATAGCAGGCTGGAGTGCCCAACAGACGAGACGAAAACTCAAAGCCATTGATAACCACGTCTTACTCCCAATCAATTGCGGTGTCCAGACAATCCAAAGAAATGGCGGCAATCAACAATTCAATGTCAGTCACTTCGTCCAATTCATCCAATTCATTTAAGAATTGTTCTTCCCTTGCTTCCAGTTCTTCATAATGAAGACGACCAGGACGTTCTTCAATTGCAATTCGTGTGTCGAACATCATGTTTTCCTTTTGTTAAGTCGGTGAAGTCTTCCACAAACTACAATCAGGTGTCCATCACCCAAACGTGCCAATTGACCAGGTGAAAACATTGTCAGCATCGTCGTCGTTGTATAGTTCATAACTATTTACAACGTCATCAATCTCCTCATCTGTCAATTCTCGGTTCAGTTGCTCTGTTGCCATCCCTTTAATTAAATCAATTCCTTCTTCATAGGAACTGACTTCATAGCAGGAACCAAGAGAATTGTTGTGAATTTTCGCCACGAAAAGCATGATTTTCCCCAAGTGAGTTTAGGATTTAACAAACTGGAATCAGGTGTCTATCGTTTCTTAGAAAGAACGTTTTGACATTCTGATTTTTGTGGAAAGGCATTTGTCCAGGTGATCATTGCAAGGTAATCACGACGAACATCACAATGAGGGCAGTAATAACGATGCCCACCGCCATATCGTTCCACTTTAAGTGGCGTACCACACGTTGTTGCAGTTTTCATGCTTTAACCTTAGGTGTCCGAAAGTGCTTTCATGGAATCAATCACTAATTTAAACAGTGATTGCTTGTAAGTTGGAACTCCAAATGGTTCCCAAACTTCTACTGTGTATGCACAGGATGCACCTTGCTTTGTGAGCAAGTAGGTATATCGACACAGTTGTGAAAATTCCAGTCCATTAAACCCTTCACTATATCTGTATAGTGGAAGTTTGACAACTTTATGTGGGGTGTCCATAGTATTCACGAAACATACGGTTCCATTTTCGTATGTTTCGAATTGCACTTTGTCGTCCAACACTTCTTGCATCAGTCTTCTCCAACAACCTCGAATGAATCATCAACAAAATCACCTTTAGGCAAAATGTCGTAAGGTGGCTCTGCATTAAGCAACTTTTCCTTAGCTTCTTCCAAGGTGTCCGCATCCACCTCAAAAGTATGGGCAACGTGCCAAATACAAAAAACTCGAAATTTTGGCATGACTATCCTTTCATTTTCTTCGATCAAATTTGAATGTATTCAATGTGCGAAAACAGTGATAGCAAGTGGTTTTTTGAGTGACAACTTTGCCATTCTTAGAAATGGTCAGTTCACTCTCAGTGTACCCTGTGCCTTGCTTACACAAACAAGGTGTAATTGGTTCTTTGCCTATGAAGCGACGGTTGGTCATTATGTCCTCCTAAGCCGCTTTCAGGTGTCCCAGCAACTCATTGATCTGAGCGTGTTCTGGAGTTCCTTCGTAATAATAAACGGGAAACTTCATAGTTCCAGGGTATGCAATCGCTTGATTGTAGATTGTATTTCCGATAGCATAGATTTTGCCATCGTCACCATCGACAAGTACCATGCCCGAATAGTACGTTGTCATTTTTGGGGCACCAGTCGTCGTTCTGACAACTCGCGAACCTTTATTGTTGGTTTCTACCTTGAAATTGGCAGTGACTCGACGGGAGCCACTTGGCCAATTTTCAATTGTTGCTTCATTACGGGGATTACTGAAAATCATTTGAATCTCCTTTTAGTGATGAAGAACAATCAGGTGTCCAAATCCAAATAATTCACATAATAAATGCCATCAATGGCACGTTTAGCAGCACCTGGACCATTATCTCGATCAAAGCCCCAAGGATCAAACGAATCTTTGCTAAGATCCACTTTCATCACACGACCACGAAGATAATCAAAGTAAGTTTGTTGAGACACATACTGACGAGCGTCTTCGACGGTCATGTCCTTTGCACCAGAAGAGTCTAAAAATCCCATTCCCAGTTGCTGACTTGCATTAAACAATGCTGCCAAAACAACAGCTTTGTCTAAACCACTGATGTCAATGTGTCCCTGTTCCATGTTTTAGGTGTCCTATGTCATTAAGAAAATACAAAGAGTTTTGGACGGAAGGAAAAAGAGTTGTCCAGGATGAAACAGGGCAACCAATTGTTAAACAAATTTCATTCATTTTTCTCCTGGTACTCAATATCACAGTATTTCTGCCATCCTTCGCCCGTCTTGAGGTAATGGGCAGCAGCTATACTTCTGGCTACGCCCCATCCCAAACCGCGTAGATAAAGTATAATTTTATTTTGTGGCAACTTCTTAGCCTGTTCCTTGGCGGTTGTAAGATTCCCATTGATCAAATTGTCAATCATTGTTTCCATATGATTTCCTTAGGTGTCCTACTTACGTTCAAAGTTTTGAAGAAACAAAACCAAATCACGTTCAGCCATTACAGCCTGACGACACGTTTCTTGATATGTGTCAGCCATTACAGCTCGTTGATATGCTTCATGTTTATCTAAAGCACTCGTTATACACAGGAGTGCTGCTTCCTTCATTAGCGTGTTGCCGCAATCAAAATGGGCTTTGGTGAGTTTATCAACCAGTTCCTTGACTTGTCTTCGATCACGGGTGTTCATGGTGTCCCTTTGACTTGCTTAGTGATTTTACATGTACAGGAAACCAGTATGCGTCTTTTTCAAGATATACGTTATTCCCGCCCAGTAATTCATTACCTGGCAATGTAAACCCGACAACCTTACGATTCTCGAACACTACGCCGTAATCGTTTGTGAATGATACAATATCACCAACCACAAACGGGCAATCTGGTGGCGGAGTCGTCGTCATTTGATCGTCGTCTAATCTCTCTTTTGTGTGCATGGTGTCCCTTTAGTAATCTTCAGCTTCCAAACATTCCCCAGCATCCATCGGATCAAATACTGCATTGGGATCAGTTGCGTCCCGATATCCACTGTTCTTCCAACAGTCATCACAGTATTTTCCAGCGTAAATCCCAAAACTTGTTCGGGTGTCCGCCCATTTGAATGGCGTCAAATTCGCCTCATGCTTTTCCCTGCAATGCTGACACAAATCTCGTTCAGTAAATTTGTACTGACCATCACTAAATGTGTCTTCGTCAATTTGATATGGGTGACTCATGGGTTCTCCTATTGTTTGAGTCTTAACAAATTAGGTGTCCAAAAAATTATTGACTCGAACCTGCTATTAAAAATACGACAGTGTGCATACATAAAGTATGAAACAACTAAATTGCACTTACTGTCAAAAATCATTTTCCCGCGATTACAATAAAAATTCCAGGAATAAATCTGGAAACCAATTCTGTTCACGAACATGTTCTGCGATATTTAATAACAAAACCGCAAAGAAAAGAAAACTCAAGAACATGTGCAGAATGTGTCAATCTTTCATATTAAGTAATCGCACGTATTGCAATACATGTTATGTTTCTAAAAACTACTTGTCTCACAAAACCTTAGCAGAAGCAATAAAAAATCGAAAAGATTCCAATCGCTATACTGGCATCAGAGGAAATGGGAGAAATGTTTTTTATTCATCTAAAAAACCTTTGATTTGTCAATTTTGTCATTACTCTAAACACGTAGAGATTTGTCACATAAAAGAGATTTGCAGTTTTTCTCCTGATACTCTAATTAGTGAAATAAACAAAATTGATAATTTGATGTCACTTTGCCCAAATCATCATTGGGAATTCGACAACGGTTTTTTATCAATTGATGAAATAATTGGATCGGTCGGATTCGAACCGACATTTCATCCGTTGTGAGCAGAGTCCTTTACCATTAAGGTGCGATCCAGATGACCCTTACGTATATTGTTCAGGTGTCTAAAAACAACCTGCCCCATTTCTGAGGCAGGTTGTAAGGAGACTCACGCCGCCATATCCAAAGCGAGTTCAAACGCCTTATTCTTAATCTCAGCACCAGCACCATCACTGATACTCATAAAGCGATTTTCAATTCGCTTTCGCTTATCCTTACTCTCAGAGAACATGTCGCCGTGGTCAATGGCTTCAGTCACTGAGTTGTAAAGTGCCCAGAATGTTCCCTTAACACCTGGAAGATTCTGTGCAGGACTTCGAAACGCCTTGCGAATCTCATTCACTTTGCGTTCGTAATACGTCAAAGCTCGTTTCGATTCAGGCTTAGGAAACAATTCATTGATATACTCGGCGGCTTGTGCTGGCGTGTAGCCCACAAGCAACTTTTGAGCATAGTCCCGATAATCAGTGAATCCCTTATCGAATTGTGCAATGTATCGACTTGCACTTTTCAACTTGGTGTCCAATTCACCGCTGTGCTGAATACTCAACTTCGCCTTGCTCATGGAAAGAGCCATTTGAGTCATGTTGAAGCATTGGGCACGAATTGCTGTCGGCGTGATCTGAATAGCACCACCACCATGCCAGTGACTGAACAAAATGTATCGATACATTTCGTCACCCTTAACAATTTCGTCCCCCTTATCGAATGATCCATCCAAAGCAGGCATTCTTGCCAAGAGAACGAAACCGCGACCCTCTTTCAGGCAGAATGCAGCTTCGTATCTCATAATCCCGTCCTGAATCAAACCGTCCAAAAAGTTGAACGCTTCACGATTCTCATGGACCACATAGTCGTTTCCGACTACCCACAGATCTTTCCCGGTGTCCCCTCGAACCAAAGCATAGTTGTTTTTCAACACATTTCCGTTACCGAGATAAATGTGTTCCTTCGTCACTGGAAAATCTGAGTGACTCAACTTTGCAGCTTCTTCACTTGTCATTCCCTTATTGCTGCCTGGTTCAAATACCGTTCCCAGTCGATGCCAGGCGGGAGTATTTGCATACGCCGCTTGAGCAACCATTTGTCCGCCAACATTCAAGAAAGCAATTTCGTGAGCCATCATCATTCTCCAAAGGTTTTGAAACTTGGCGATTTGCCATGACCACCATTCAGGTGTCCAAACCAGCATTCCTGACAGATCGTACTTCTGAAATGCTAGTTTGTAAAGCAGCAATTTTGAGGGTTCGTTAAAAACCACAAATCATTTGTCAAAACGAACCTGTTTGTAGCTACGATCCAAAATGCGTTTCTGAAACAAGCCAATACATGGTTTCAAATCACTTATCAAATTCTGAGCAAGTGAAATAACTTCTTCCCTTCCACTACTGTGACCGCTTTCCCAGGATTCTGATTTAATGAAAGAATGAAATTCTTCAGGGATCTCATCCAAAACTTTCTTCATTTCTTCTTCAAATTCCTCTGAGGTCATTGCCAAAGGTGGTGGTTGCACATCCATTCTCTTAACAAATGAACGAACCAATTTGCCGTCTTTGATTTTTAATGTAAAAATTTCTATGCGAATTGTCTGAGGATTATAACGTGAAGTTTTTATGCCAGATTTCAGCACAGCTTTTGAAATCATGTTCTCTAAGCCAAAACCGAGTCGGTCTTCCGTAAATTCATCAAAATATTCAGTGCCATCTGGGAAAACTGCGACATAATTCATCATTTGTCATCCTTTTGCTTTGGATCACTTAATTCAACAATTTCATAAGTTTGATTCGGTCCAATCCACAAACGACATTCATCCACCGATTGGAAAGGACCAACAACTTTATCAATTGTGGTGTCCTCAGGTTTAACCCAGTCGCGAAAAATAATCACAACAAACATAATTCATTTTCCTGATTCTGGACAACCTGTGCAAACAGTCAAATGCAACCTTAACCCAGAGGTTATTTGATGATCAGCCGCCGCACCAAAACCTTGTTCGTGACATTCTTCACATTCAAAAACTTCAAGATCTTTAATGTGAAAGTCGTGTAATTGTCCGCCAGACTTTACACAAGCATCATATTCAATTTTCTTTGGCGAAACAGCAATCTTGCCACATGAAAAACACCTGGACGGAAATTCACGTTTATGTACGTCTGAATTTTCTCGTTTAGCGTCTTCGAATTCTTCTGTAGTCAATACAGTGAAACCTATATTGCCCACTTGATGAAATTTGCCATCATATTCGACAACGTCACCTATGCTAACGCTGGGAAAAGGCAATGGTTGAAAGTCGTTTTGCCCCCAATAAAACACACGTTCCAAGATCATTCGCAATGAACTACTTGTCAATTCGGTGTCTGGCACATCCACTAAACGAATTGCACCATTACCGAATGCCAACATATGTACAGGGATTTTCATCACTTTTCCTCAAACGATAAATTGGATCACGAAGAACATCTGCCACGGCATCTAGCAAATCATAACCAGAATCAGTTCGAATTTCTTCCCACCGAACTTCAACTGAATAAAAGAAGTCTTCCAAATTCATGTCACAAGCAGACTGGTCGCCTTCTAAGTAGGCTAAAAGCAATTCTTTCGAAAACAAATTACTGATTTTTTGTTTGTGAATCATTTCAACCCTCATTTGGTGTCTACCAGCCAAACAATTTGGCAATTATTGGTGCATCTTCTGATCGTGATGCCATCTTCAAAGTGTCAGATATTCCATTAACTGACACAGTTTTGGTGTCCCAATCAATTTCGCAAAAACCAGCCGAAACTACCGCTCTCAAACTAGCAGAATGTAATCTTGCAACATCCTTATGGCTTAATTGAGGGATCTGCTCAGGAAATACAACAGCAACATGGTCAACAACTCGATCATTGCCACCAAACTCATAGATTCTTACAATGATGTATTTCATGTATTTGCCATATGTCAATATGTGTTAATTTGTTGCTGCAAGTCACTAATCTGATCCGCCTGTTGAATTGTCTTTTCAAACAATTTCTGCCGTTCTGCACCTTGTACAGATTGCAAATTTTCAATAATTCGACCTACATCAACCATTGAAAGCTGAACATTGAATTTGTCATTTTCGCCTCTAAATGACAAATGACACAAACCATCATCTGTCAATTGGGCGAATAGAAATGAACCCCTTTGAGCATTTGATTTGCACATAAAATGTCCTAGCCAACAATAATGAATTTGTGACGACCAATCTGACGAATAGAATCAAGTTCCTGTTCATCAAATGTCGGACCAGAATCCTTTGGGTGTCCAATGTACATCGCTTGCCAACGAATCAATGCTGCTACTGATTCAATTGTTGTCGTAATTGGCTGGAAATCTCGCAAACCATAACCATCAAAAGCATTATTAATGCTGAGGTCAATATTGGTGTCCTTAGCCAAGGCAAAAGCAGTTCTGAATTCTTTTAGAGTCATCTTACCTCCAATTAAGAAAGTTATGTATCCTCTGTAAGACAATCATTCCCAATTCCAAATCCTATGGATTTAAGATTGTCGGTAAACGTCTTCAACTTTTTCTTGTTTTTGAAGATGGCAATATCAAAGAACGGGCTTCCGTCTGGGTGCGTGGATTTTCCATCGTGATAGGAAACCACGTATTTTGCTTTTCCTATGTTATATTGGGTGTAGAACGTTTTCATTTTGTTTTACCTCCAATTAAGAAAGTTCCTCTGTATCTTCATCTGTGAAGTCATCTTCATTTAGATTGAACATATCCGCCCAATCATTCCAATCATCATCGCCCATATAACGTACTTCTTCACAGTTTCCGTCTTTATCGCGACGACGAATCACCCCTTCTTCATCAGGTACTTCAATGACGCCGCCATCTGACAATTCCAAATCCACCATATCTTCACGCTTTTTCATTTAAGACCTTTCCAAACGCCTTTGTCGCAATCACACAATGGCAAACTGCCAAACATGGCTTCATATTCCTCTATGGTGTCCAGAATTTCTTTGTCAGGTGTTACATCATAAACGTATTGCTGTTTTCGACCAGCAGTCCAAACAATGTAACAATGAATTTCAGGGTCGGCAATTAAATCGCAATCATCGTTAACTTTCGTCTCATCAACATAAACATGCCAATTAACACCCATCCCAACAGAATAAGTAATGTTATTTGTATAGCAATAATCACCCACAACCTTTTCAAGTAGAGTCAATGCCTTGCATCGCAATTTCTCATACTTCTTCTTAATTTTATCCATAGATCATTCCGCTTCCTGAAGCAATCGTGCGTCTATAACACTTTGTGCATCACTACGAGTCAATCCCTCAGCCTCAAGCTGTCGCACTTCCATCTCGTAATCTTCGAGTTGTGCATCACTCAGGTGTCTGTGCCATTCACCAATATAATCAGGTCCATAAACCTGATATAATGGTATTTGATTGTAATGATCAAATCCGACAAATATCATTTATTGTCCTTCAATCATGCCGTCGCGGAAATAACCTGCTAATTCCGCAGTAGCCTTACACATTAAAATGCCGCACTGATGACAGAAACCTTGATTGTCCTGATAGTGCGGACATTCCTCTGATGGTTCAGGTGTCTCTTGACCATCATCTTTAAGATCATTGTCACAAATGGGTATCATTTGAAGTTCTTTTGAGTTTGAGTATAAACTAAGTGCATGGTAGCACCTTGATCTTTAATGTTTTCTCGCACAGCTTGTGGACCTTTAAGAACCGCAAGCCCTACAGCAACAAGCACCGCTTCCAGTGTCTGTGGATCTTCACAAACCTCATCAAAAGTCCAAGTCGCAACTTCACCCTCTGAGTCAATTATGTGGATGTCACAAGCATCTTGATCTGAACAAATGAATACTCCAGGAAAAATTTCATCTTCTTCCATGCCTTCGGTCAAATCTATCTTACTCATAGGTGTCCTTATCTCCTCATCGGCTTGATTCTGAATCATTGTCAGATTCACTTTAACGCTTCCGTATTCGCCTTTTGCCAACAGTTCCTTGGCTTCAATTGCCCATTTTTTGATGGAATCATGATTAACTATACACAAATCAATGAACTCTTGTGGAACTTGTATAGGTGTCGCAAATATCAAATCAGTGAAATATGCTCCACCATGACAGCTTTTACTCAATCGCCCAACACCTGTCTTTGGACAAAATTCAGCTATCCGAGTCGCAGACTGGACAATGATTCGATCTGATTTAATCGGATAAACTACCCATTCAACTGCTTTTCGCATAGTTCCCAATTTACCCGTCATCCTCATCTTCAATTCTCCCAACAAGATTAATAGTCGTACTATCACTCAAAGAATCGCCTTCAATACATGAAAGTGACTGCAAGTGATGTGTCGTCTCACAAATCTCAACAAGGTGTCCATGAGATTTAATCTTAATTAAATCCGTGTTGTAGATATGTCCATCAATCTCCACGATCATCATACTCTCCTTCAAATGACAATTCCGCTTCTTCAACTTGTGAAAAATACAAGTCGAAAATCTTTTGTGCCAATTCCTTAGGGATCTCTTTCCCATCTACTGATACATTGTCTAATGTGCGTTCATCAAACAAATACTCAGGATTACCTAAAGTATCTGGACCACCATATCGTGACATTGGCTCATAAAATCCAGAAGAAAGAAAGTTGACAACAACTTCACTCCCTTCAGGTCCAATGTACGGTTTCAATAAAGCAAATTCCTCAGATTCATAACCGCGTTCTGAAGAAAGGTCGAAAACTTTTCCAGTGTCGTCAATATCAAGTTCGACACTGATACAACCAGGAACATATTTCCACGTCTTTGTTTTTGACATAAGTTTTACCAATTGTGCCTTACGCAAATAGACTTTTCTTTAATCTGAGGAAAATCGTGTGGCAACACCAAAATCTCTGTCTCTTTATCTCTTGACATATACACCGATTTTAATGAAAAATCGTCTTGCTCTGATGTGATTTCAATATGCCCTTCTGTCAATGAAAGGAACAAAGAATTCCCACCAATGGTGTAGTGTTCGACTTCGTTGTCGTACCTACGACCAGAAGCAAAATAGATTACGATTTTCCAACCTATTCCTTCAAAGATAGGAACAATGCTGATATCCAAAGCAAGTTCAGTGTGACAATCTATTTTCATAGGGTGTCCAATTCCTCAATTGTGAGTTTGTGATGTGCCAAATTGGAGTGGAATACATCATTGTCTTCAAGCATAATCGCATAAACGTCATCAAATACGAATTGCTGAAGTTCCTCAAAAGACATTGATGCCACAACATGATTGGCAAGTGATTCAATCTGCTCAGGGGTAGGTTTCATGGTTTATGCCGTTTTCCATCCACCATATCGCGTCCTTCTCGTCGAAGAAAACAATCAGTGTGAGTAGTGAAAAGAGAAGTGTAATAAGATGCAGGGTGAGTGCCACACTTCTTAGCTCGTTCAGCCGCAGATGGCACTAATACGATTTCTTTGTTGCAAATTGAACATTTCATAGCAAACCCTTCACATTTCAATTCGGTGTCCATTCACTGCCGACTCTAATACACTTGCTGCCAAATTAATCTTCTCACGAAGAAAATTGTGCATTTCCTTGACTTTTGAAATCGTATGACCTGAACAATAGTTGATTGGATTTTCCTCAAATCGTAAGATCTGATTGTAAAATCCAGAACTTTTCAAGTGTACCAATACAACCAAACCATTGTCCGCAGTAACCAATCCGCTAAACATTAGCCACTTGTCGGCTTTACGATGTTCTTTTTCTTCTTTCAACAGTTCATCAATAGTCATTGTGTTCTCCTGTTTTGTGATTCAAGGGTACAATAGGTGTCTACCACTCATATTCACCAGGCAATATCTTAAAACCTTTTTGTTTACAATATTGCTTACATTCTTTTTCGGTGTCCGCAGAAAACAATACGCTGATTCCAAACATTGGATCAATTACAAACCAAGCCGAATCACCTTTAGCAATCGCTACTGACCTCATGTTTCACCGCTCCATTAAAAAATAGACTCTTGTCGCCAATTCATTCCAATCAATTAGATCCAAACCATCTAATGCTAATGAATGAACAACGTCATTCGACCAGCCGTCTTGATTCATATGAGTTGCTACGGTGTCCTCGTAATAACATTTCAAGGAATTTGCCAATATGACAATCTTGTCATAAGCCGCTGAAGAACGATTGGTTGCATCTTTGGCTAATTCAAAATGTTCCTTCAGCTTTTTGATATCGCCACACATCAAAATTTCTAAAGCATTTGTGGCTTCACGTTGACGCATCGATTTCATAATTTTAACCTAATTTAGGAAAATATTGCCAAGTTTCAGTTGACCAATGGTCCGTTAATCGCTTTAAATTTTCAAACATGTGCCTATACGGAATAAGATGAATTTCACTAATTCCTGTTTTCCCTGTTGGCACATGCAACCATTTGTAAGTTACAGGAACGAACCCTTTTGGAACAGGTTCGATAGTCGGAAAGCGATTGCGGCAATACTCAACACCCGCTTCGAAAAATACATGTGATTCACTCATAGCTGCCTCAAAAAAAAGAACACGTTCGGCTAGTTCACAGGCACTGCCCTTATACCAGTTAATTAAAATAACGTGACTATTTAAGCCTTTCGGCACCGGATGATTTATAGTTGCACTGGGTTTGGGCTGCAAAATCATCGTAAAAAGCAAGTGGCTACCGAGTCATTCTTTCTAACCATCAGAAAGAACCTATCGAAGAAACGATGAGAAGTTTTTCTCTACGGAGTAAAACATTCTGAAAACCAACGCAAGATTTCTTATCGTAGAAATGTTGAAAAGAACGAGAATCTAATGCAGAAAAGATATTTCCCTGAGAGCTTCGTTAGCTACCGAAGATCAGTTCTCTATCTGCCCCGTGGGAGTTTTATCGGGACATAATCACCCAATTTTCACACATCAGTTTCCAAGATCAATCTAGGTGTCCAAAACACCTATGTACTCATAAAGAATGTCATCCCCGTCAAACAAAGTGACACTCTCACCTGACCCACGTCCATAACCTGACATAGAGTCTCTCTTGTAAATCCCGTAAGTCTTGACAGCCTCATTGCGACCATCTGTCGAACACACTTCACCAATGTTCCCAACAATTACTCGATATCGCATAAAACCTCCTAAAAAATAAAATGAATATTGTAATTCGCTTACCGCCCTTGTCATTACTTGGTGTCTCTGCTGACAGTACCAAGCATTCCAAAGCAATCTTGTCCCAAATCATGCCAGCAGGTTAAGCTCTATTTGGGTTACGGTGGTGACGACACATTTTCCAGCAGCTAACTGTACTTTGGTATATCACCTTTTACAATATTCACTTCATTTCTTCAGGCGTCCTTACACTCCATTCCCATGTACCATCCTTCGAAAGAACTAAACTTCCATTGTCTAATGATAAAAACAACCTTTCTTTATCACTATGCCAATGAACTAATTCAGCCTGTTTTCCAATCTTAGTTCGATCATTCACTAAACTTGTAGGAAAGTCTGACATTGGTCTTATTCTCCAAGTTTCGTCGGCAGAATACGCTTGTTTGTGGATGACTGATCATACTTCATCAGGTGTCCCTTAACCAAATCCATAGGGAATTCTTCGAACTCCTCTAAACCAATGAGCTTGCCATCCTCAATTACATGAACACCATAGCCTTTAGAATGGGCAGAAATATGAATCTCCTGAACCCCACACTGGAGGTTAAGTCTGTCCAGATTCAATGTTTGCCCATTAATGTTGATATTCATGTATTTGACTCAAACTTCTCGCAAGCAAACCTATCTGCTACTGTTGTGAGCTGTTTCTCGTTCAGCACAGTTTTACGCCACTGACGAAACCACCGCACACCATTATGCACGTAAATCATTCCACCATATCCAGCCCATTCGTCGGTGTACTTATCTGAATTTTCCCATTGCCACACTTGCACAACGCCATACTTCGTCACAACGCAACCGGACATCAGACCGTTTTGGCTGCTCATACAAGACGGGTGCTTGCATGTTACCTTGTCTCGTTGATCCTTCAGATACGCTACTTTCATCTTACCCTCGCAAAAAAGATTTCAGACATTGCAAACCAGACTCAATTTCTTTTCTGTATATTGCTCAAGTGCAGCATGACTGTCGAAAAACATGATGCGACCACCACTGTCACCAGAAAACAACCCAGTCTTCGGTGAATTCCAACCTTTTTCATTGGAATAACATTTCGCACCCCAGTAATCATACTGAAGTGTGTACTCCGAAGGAAGATGTTCTTCAGCATATTCGATTACAGCCGCCTCATATCGCTCGTAAGCCGCTTCAGCGTCAGTAATGCCATTAATCACACCTTGACGCCTCAAACGCTGTGCCGCTCTCTTAGCTGGCTTCTCATAGCACACATCAGCAAAATGATATATCACAACAGTTGCCAAATCATCAAACGTCTTTGGATTCATGGTGTCCCTCGCATAATGCTAAACCAGCTTCGGTAAGTCGAAAACAATGTTCACCAGTATAAACACCCAAAGGACCACATCGAGACATTCCAGTGAATCGAATTAATTCATGCTCAAGCATGTAATTTACAATTGGGTGATCATATGGCTTGTAGATCGGACAGGGCTGATCATTATTGTCATGCCATCCTTTTATTCTACAACAGGCTTTAATCACACTTGGAGAATGAACTGTCATTGGGTGTCCTAATCCTTAGCGGTCAAACTCTCAATTCCACGAATAATCCTATTCATGTCCCTAAGTTCATTGCCATTAATTCCATGAGGTGTCACAAAATGAACCCACTGTCTTTCAACTTCAATCGAAACCTTAAAAGGCAATTTAAGGCTGTTTACACGGTTGACAATTTGCATCCACCGTGAAGAAAGGGCACCCTCTTTATCGTATGTCACATGAAAACAACAAATCATAACCATGAATATCTCCTCAGGTGTCCATAAAAAAAGCCCCAAGGTTTCCCCTGGGGCTTCATAATCAAAGACTACGCCACTTTCAAGGCATCAACCTTTTCAATCTTCTTCAAAGCATTCTCAAGTTGCTTTGTCGTCTTACGACCCTCAATGTACTTGAGAAACACTTCACAGAAATTCTTGATTTCCGTGGTTGTGTTCTCATCATCCACTGTCGATGACAACCAGGACTTCACTTCCTTCATGCTGCGTGGAATCAACTTCGATGGCTCTGGAGCCACAGTTGGTGTCCCATCGCTCAATCCCAATGGATCACTGTTGTCGTTCAAGATGTTGTTTCGAACACTTTCACGAACAACAGCACCACTCACCTTGCCACTGTCAGTTGTCGCATTCGCAACAATTACTGCACGATCTTCCGCTGGAACTTCCAACAGATTCAGTGCCGTAGCAACAGACAACTGACCAATATGCACCAAAGTCTGTTCATCAGAAGACAATGACAACAACTTCTTGTACTGACACACCTTATTCGGTGAAACTTCGTACAACTTCGCAATCTCTGAGTCATTCAACCCATAGGCATCGCGAAGACGACGTTGATTGTGAGCATCGTCAATCGGTGTCGTCGCATTGCGATGACAGTTCTCAACAATGTTGCGTCGAAACGCTTCTGCATCATTGCAGTCTGTCAAAGTAAATTGCAGACGAAACTCAGGATCATGGTAATCCTGTCCCTCAAACTGAAAACCAGTTCGAATCAAGCGACATGCAGCAGTTCGTGTAAAACCTGCAACCAGCACAGGACGATTCTGCTCATCCCTGCGACAAACAACAGCCTGAAGTTGTCCATCTGTGAGCATGGATACTGCCAAGCGTGCAATGTCATCCAAGTCTGGAATCACATGACGACCTCGAAGTTCTTCCTTCACAACCACCTGAAAAGGATCGACAAAGTATCGATCGCCACGTTTGATGTCAGTTGCATTGATCTGCGTACTCATAATACTTAACCTTACATAAAGTTCTTTAATATTAATTCACCCGACGTTGGGTGAATTAGATGTTCCTTGATTAGGTGTCCAACTTTTCAATTCCCACCCATTACTTTACTTTCATTTGATTGTCACATCCACATTAACGTGATAACGTAACAAATTCCTTAAAACTACTTCCAAACGTGTCATGTTCTCTTGGGTGTCCTTAAAGTTTTTTCTTACACCTTTAATTTTCCTTAAAATGGGATTTTTGCCCAAAAAGTTAAGAAAAGATTAAAGTAAATGGGATTTTTGCCCGAAAATTGAATTAATGGTGAGGTGAGT
>Ga0154020_10002776_pt1 | contig 21317 bp, 15 predicted proteins | sample Klosneuvirus_201_FD_109709 | JGI IMG/M metagenome (GOLD analysis project Ga0154020, IMG submission 109709) | Active sludge microbial communities from wastewater, Klosterneuburg, Austria - Klosneuvirus_20160825_MG | ecosystem: Engineered > WWTP > Aerobic digester > Activated sludge | place... | reverse complement strand
ATGCGACCGAAGCGCTGGTAGAGCCACGTGCGCGAGGAGTTCCAGCGAATGCGCTGCTTGAACAGCGCGCGCACGGTCGTCGGTGTCGCGGTGTAGACCCGGGCGAGCGGATCGTAGGCGATCCGGCGAACCACGAGCGATCGCACGAGGCGACCGAGTGCGTGCAGCGGCGTGAGCGGGAGCTCGAGGCAGATCCGTCCGTCGCGCCACACCGCGGCCATCGCGATCCATGCAATCCAGGTGTCGTCGCCGGGGCCTGCCGTCGCTTCGACGTTCGGTGCACCCGTGAATCGCGCGAAGCTCGGTGCGCCGCCGCCCAGCCACCAGCGCACGAGATCGCGACGGCGCAGGGAGCGCATGAACGATGCGTGCCGCGCTTGGTGTTCGTGCAGCTCGGTCCACGTCGCGTAGAGCGCGCCGGACACGCCGGTGACGGGCAACAGACCGCGATTGCCGCGCGCGACGCTGATCGAGGTCATGTACTCGCGCGCGACCTGCAGCGCGAGCTGGTAGCGCATCGTGAAGTAGCTGCGCCACCCCGCCCAGTAGTGTTCTTTGCGGACGAGGACGTTCGACGCGACGATCATCGGGCGCTGGCGCGTGATCGCACCGGGGCGCACGAGCTTGGCGACCATGCGCTCGAGAGCGCGCGGGCCGAGAACGCCGTCGGCATCCATGTTGAAGAACACCGGCGGCATGGTCGCCAGCTCGCCGTCGCGGACCGCGGCTTCGGCGCGCGCGAGGCCCGCGGCGACAGCGACGCCTTTGCCGGCGCGTGCGGGAACGCGGGCGACGAACACGAGCATCTCGCGGCGCGTGCTTGCCCACGCTTCGAGCTCGTCGACGAGCTCCGGGCGATCGTTCGAGCCGTCGATCGACAGGCACAGCGTGACGCGGCCCGGGTAGCGACTACGCAGCACGGTGTCCGCGGCATCGCGCAGATCGTCGAGGTCACCCGGTGCCCGCAGCAGCGTCGGGATCACCACGAGAATGTCGACGGCTTCGTCGGGCGACAGTCCGCGAAATAGCGGCGCGATTCGCGCGGCGCGCGCGAGCGTGCCGAAGAACACCGCGAAGTAGCCCGAGAAATACAGCACCATCGAGATCAAGAACGGACGCCACAGCGCTCCCAGCACGCTGACGCCGTCGGCGGTGCCGATGCTGTGCAGCAACGTCTCCATGACTAGGGACGCACGCGGAGGACGCGCTCGCGAACGGCAGCGTCATCGTCGAGGTGGAGCACCGCGTACTGACCGCGCGCCATCTCGCCCCAGGGATCCTGCGTCACGATCTCGCCCGGGACGAGCTCGCCGACCGTGCCGACCTTGTCGCAAACGAACACGGCCCACGCGCACGCGACCACCGTCGCGCCGGCTGTCACCGACGAGAGCTGGTCGTACGGCACGAATGCGACATCGGTCGCCGTCTTCATCGCACGATAGAGCGGGCGGCTCTCGACGTCGGCGAGCAAGCGGCGCTGCTGGGCGAGACCTGCCACCGCGGCGGCGCGCAGCGCGCGGTGACCACGGCCCTCGGCGGCGAGGCGCTGGATCTCGAGCTCGACGCGCGTGTCGCGTTCGGCGCTCGCGGCGATCTCCGGCATCTGGCCCACGGACGACGGATGACGATCGTCGAGCGTCGCGCGGTACGCGTCGAGGGCGACCGTGGTGTGCGTCGATCGTAGCTTCGTCTCCTCGATCTGACGCGTGAGCTCGAGCATCTCGAGCGCGAGCTGGTCGCGCGCTTGTTCCTCGCGATCGACCACGCTGCGATCGATCACGCCGGCCGCGAGATCCTTGCGCGCGCCGACCACGAGAGCGCTCTGGCGCACGTGAAGTTGCTCGACCTGGTCGCGCTGTTTGCGTAGCAAGTGGCGTGTCGCGCTGAGGCCTCGCACCTCGACACGGTTATGCTCGGCCTGCCACTTCATCGTCTCGGTCGACGTGCCGCGCATCGCCGACAGCTTCGCGATCGCGCCGTCGATCGCTTCGATCTCTCCGTCGAGACGGGTGACCTCCGCGTCGATCCGCGAGAGCTCGTCGAGGTTGCGCTGGTGCGCGATGCGGAGTGCCTGGACCTGATCGCTGTCCGGCGACAGGTGTAGCGGCGCGATCCAGCCGTCGGTGATCACGAAGTAGATCTGCTGACCGAGCCACGCAAGCCCGGCCATCGTGCCGACGAGCATCGCGATCGCGAACACGCGACCGACGATCGAGCGACCCGGTTGCGTGTCCTCGACGGGGACGCTACCGGACTGGACCGCCTGCGCAGGCTCGGGCAATACGGGCTCGGGCAGTAGGGGCTCGACGTCGGGAGGAGGTGGGACCAGCGAGAGCTTCGGAAGCTTCATGGTCATCGGAAGCGACTCGTCCTCGATGACGATCCGCAGCATCGGCTGAGTGGTCTGCACTAGTTGTCTCCTGCGAAGGGGCGGCGAGCGGCGGCGAGAGCGATGGCATACGCGCGTCGAGCTTCGAGCTCGATCAGCTCGAGCGTGAAGCGGGCGACGAGCTGGCGCGCGGGGTCGGTCTGCTGCGAGATGATGCGATCTCGCTCGGCGCGAACGGCTGCGACCTCTTCATCGATCATCGTCACCTCGGTCGAGAGGGCTCGCGCGCTCGCACGCATCACGCGACGAAGCTGTTCGAGCTGCATCGGGATCGCGCGGCGATCTGCGGCGAGCTCCTTCTCTCGCGCGGCGATCGCACGCCGGTTCGCGCCGCGCTGCCACGGCTGACCGAGCGAGTAGCCGAGCTCGACGATCGCGAACCAATCTGCGCGATCGCCCGCGGCGACACCGGCGCGCACCTCGAGTCGCCACGCCGACAGCGCGCGAAGCGACGCGTGACTCTGCGCGATACCGAGCTCTGCCTGCGTCGCATCGGTCGCGAGCGTCGCGAGATCGACCTCGGTCGGCGCATCGTGATCGAGCTCGGCGAGGACGTTCGCCGTGTGATGGAGCTCGGCGAGCCGGACGCGCAATGCGCCGCGACGCTCGCGCAGCTCTTCGACCTCGTACGCCGTGGTTCGTTGCGCCGCGAACCGCGCGGCGGCATCCGCGACCAGCGCATCGACCTCGGGTAGCTTGCTCTCGCGAAACGCGATCTCCGCGAGCGTTGCGGCGAGCTCGCCGATGCGCGTCCCGGTCGCGAGCACGCGGTACGCGCGCTCCGTGGCGCGCTCTCGTGCGCACTCGGTGGCAGCGACGCGCTCCACGGCGCGGCCGCGCAACGCGCCGATCGCCGACCAGGTCACGACGGCGCGGGCCTGGAGCCCCTCGCGCGCCACCGGATCGCTCGTATCGACCACGCTCGGTGCACGCGCACCTTCGACCACCAGACTCGGTGCGTAGAGGACCGCGGCTTCCGCGCGGGCTTCCTCGGCGAGGCGATCACAGGTGGCCGCCGGATCGGCGTGGGCGGTCGTCAGCGCTAATCCGAGGACAACCCCGGCCGATACGAGATGCACATGAGAGAGGTCGGCCAGGCCACGAGACGTTTAATAGTGATTCTCGGGGTCCTCGCGATCTCGTGTCGCGATGGCCGAGCCACCCCACCACGTCGGGCCGTGTATGTCCAAGACCCCACCGTGCTCATGACCGCGGGAGCGGCTCATGATCGTCTGCTCGCCCTCGTCGACTCCCGTACGATCAGTGACGTAGTCCCCTACGGGCTCGGACCTCTGTTGGAGAACGCGGCGGGCCGCGCGATCATCGCGACGTGGATCGCGGATCTCCACGCGCACGGCGCACGCGTCGTGGTGCCGATCGCGGGCGCTAGCCGCCTCGTCTCGTTCGACGTGCTCTTTCGCGAACAGCCCGCCGCGTTCGTCGACGGCGTCATCACCGAGCTCGAGTTCTGGAACGCCGAGGATCGCGCGGCGGCGTTCGCGACGATGCTCTCGCTCGTCGGCGAGATGCGGGCGCGCGCGACGACGTGGTCCAATCGCGCGCTGCGGGTCGGCGCGTACCTCGGCTACCCCACCGAGAACGAAGCGGCGCAGCTCGTGACCGCGCTCGACTTCGTGTTCCTGAACTACTCGGTGACCACGCCGGAGCGTGCGTGGCTCAAGACCTACGCGACGGGATCCCTGCGCACGCGGTACGCCGCGTTCGGAGCGATCGAGCGCTGGCCGATCTTCTACGCGACGGGCGAGGTCGACATGAAGGCATCACTGAGGTCGCGTGGGCTCGCGTCGGTCGAGCACGTGTTCATACGAGACTCCGAGCGCGATCGCGCGCGAGCACCCGAGGGATTCGCTTACTTCACGTTCGAGGCGCTGCCGGACTGATCCCGGCGTAGCGTGGCGAAACCTGCCCGAAATCGTGGGCGTCTTCACGGTCATCTGGGCACTACACTTGGGCCGCGAGTTTCGTAGTATTGGACGCATGGTGATCCGCATGGCCGATGACAAGAAACCTCCCGCTCCCAAGCGGGAGGGCGATCGGCAAACGGGCCTGGTCCTCGAGGATCGGACGCGCACCAAGAAGCCGCCGATGTACAAGGTGCTGCTTCACAACGACGACTACACGACGCGCGAGTTTGTCGTGTGGGTGTTGCAGACCGTATTTCACAAGAACGAGACCGACGCGGTCGCGATCATGAGCCACGTGCACACCAACGGCGTCGGCATCGCGGGTGTGTACACGTTCGAAGTCGCGGAGACCAAGGTCACGAAGACCATGCACCTCGCGAAGGCCCAGCAGTTTCCGCTGCAGCTGTCTATCGAGCCGACCGACTGATCTATCGGGCACCTGCCCGAAATCGTGGGCGGTTTGCGGGCAGCGCCTTCTCCCAAGAGGCCGTACAATTTTCGTCGAGGGCCAATGCTGTCACCCGAGCTTCAAGCCACCTTGCAGCGCGCTGTCGACGATGTTCGTGGACGGCGCCACGAGTACCTGACTCTCGAGCACCTCTTGCTCGCGATCCTCGATGATCCGAGCGGTGCCGACATCATCACGAAGTGCGGCGGTAACGCCGACAAGCTACGCGGTGAGCTCGAGCGCTTCCTCGACGAGCAAGTCGACGAGCTGCCCGAGGGCGAAGAGAGCGGACCCGATCAGACGCTCGCGTTCCAGCGCGTCCTCCAGCGCGCCGCGATGCACGTCCAGGCCGCCGGTCGTCAGCAGATGACCACGGGCAACGTGATCGCCTCGATGTTTCGCGAGCGCGATAGCCACGCCGTGTACCTGCTCGAGAAGCAGGGCGTGTCGCGCTTCGACATCATCAATTACATCTCGCACGGCGTGTCGAAGGTCGACACCGGCGGCGGTCCCGTGGTGCCGCGTACGCGCGGCGTCGAGGACAACGGCGAGGAAGACGGAAAGGTCTCGAACCCGCTCGAGAGCTTCTGCGTGGATCTCACGCAGCGCGCGCGCGAGGGAAAGATCGATCCGCTGATCGGTCGCGCGGACGAGCTCGAGCGCATGATCCAGGTGCTCTCGCGCCGCCGGAAGAACAACCCCCTGCTGATCGGCGAGCCGGGCGTCGGCAAGACGGCGCTGGCAGAAGGCCTCGCGCTGCGCATCGTCGACGGCAAGGTGCCCGATTCGCTCAAGGACTCGAAGCTGTACTCGCTCGACATGACGGCGGTGCTCGCGGGCACGCGCTATCGCGGCGACTTCGAGGAGCGGCTCAAGGCCGTGATGAAGGTGCTGATCGGCGATCCGAAGTCGATCCTGTTCATCGACGAGATCCACAACATCATCGGCGCCGGCGCGACCAGCGGGGGCACGATGGATGCGGCGAACATCTTGAAGCCACCCCTGTCGAACGGCGAGCTTCGCTGCATCGGCTCGACGACGTTCAAGGACTACCGCCAAGCGTTCGAGCGCGACCGCGCGCTGTCGCGTCGCTTCCAGCGCATCGACGTCGGCGAGCCGACCGTGCCCGAGGCGATCGAGATCCTCAAGGGCCTTCGCTCTCGGTACGAAGAGCACCACGGCGTGAAGTACACCGACCCGGCGCTCGAAGCCGCGGTCGAGCTGTCCGCGCGCCACATCTCGGGCTCGCAGCTCCCCGACAAAGCGATCGACGTGATCGACGAGGCGGGTGCGAAGGTCCGCCTCATGGCCGAGGCCGATCGCCCGACGGAGATCCGGCCGAACCTGATCGAGGAAGTCGTGGCGAAGATCGCGCGCATCCCGACGCGCTCGGTGAACACGGCAGACAAGAAGAAGCTCGGTGATCTGGAAGGCGAGCTGAAGAAGATGATCTTCGGCCAGGAGGCTGCGATCGAGCAGCTCGCGCAGGTCATCAAGCTGTCGCGCGCTGGCCTCGGCGATCCGAACAAGCCGACGGGTAGCTTCCTGTTCGCGGGTCCCACGGGCGTCGGCAAGACCGAGCTCGCGAAGCAGCTCGCGCAGGTGATGGGCATCGAGTTCATCCGCTTCGACATGTCCGAGTACATGGAGAAGCACACCGTGTCTCGCCTCATCGGCGCACCACCGGGTTACGTCGGTTTCGATCAGGGCGGTCAGCTGACCGACGCGATCAACAAGCACCCGTACTGCGTCGTGCTCCTCGACGAGATCGAGAAGGCGCACCCGGACATCTACAACATCCTCCTCCAGGTGATGGATCACGCGACGCTGACGGACAACAATGGTCGCAAGTCCGACTTCCGCAACGTCATCATCATCATGTCGTCCAACGCGGGCTCGCGTGAAATGGCGCTCGGCAAGATTGGCTTCGGCGATTCGATCGCGGACTCCAAAGACGGCAAGAAGGCCCTCGAGCGCGTGTTCACGCCGGAGTTCCGCAACCGCCTCGATGGCACGGTGATGTTCGGAGCGCTGCCGCCCGAGGTGATCAAGAAGGTCGCGCGCAAGTTCCTCGACGAGCTCGATGGTCAGCTCGGCGAGAAGCACGTCGAGCTCGAGGTGAGCCCGGCCGCGGTCGATTGGTTCGCCGTGAACGGCTACGACAAGGCGATGGGCGCACGACCGATGGGCCGGCTCGTGCAGTCGACGCTGAAGGCGCCGCTCGCGAACGAGATCTTGTTCGGCAAGCTGACGAACGGCGGCATCGCGTTCGTGGATGTCGACGCCGACGGCAAGATCTCGATCAAGTGCGAGTCCGCGCCCGAAAAGGTCGAGGGCACCGAGCTCGTCGGCGCGAACTGATCCGCGACGGCGGACGGATGACTAGCGCGCGACGGTCAGGCTGAACATGAACGACCGGCCATTCTGCGGAATGACCGGCGCTGCGTACGGAATCGCGGGCATCGAGTACTGCCAGTTGAACAGGTTGTACACGCCCACCGCGTAGCGGACGCCGTAGCGTCCCGCGACGCCGGAGACCACCGCGTCGGCGACGAACGCGCGGTACGTGCGCTCCGTCGTCGTGGTGTCGAGACGGCGGCGATCCTCGAGCGCTCCGCGGAACGCCGCGCCGAGCGTGTTCTGCACGATCGGGAACATCACCTTGAACCCGGCGTACTGCGACGGTGCGTTCGGCAGCACCTTGCTCTGCGGCAGCGACGGATCGGCGTTCGGCGACGACGCGTAGCGACCGAACACGTAGCCGTACTGCGCGGACGCCATGATGCCGGCGCGGAGCTCGCGGCGGGCTTCGACATCCACACCGATCGAGCGCTGATCGACGGCTGCGTTCTTGTAGTAGATGGCCGCCGGATCGCTGCCCGTGGCCGCGCCGCAGGTATCGCCGACGGGCACGGTCTCGATCACGTCGCGAGCGAGGGTGCCGTACACCGAGGCGAGCCCTGACCAGTCCTTCGAGAACCGGTGCGTTCCTTCGGCCTCGAGCGAGTAGATCGTCTCGGGCTTCAGCGTGCTGCCGCACAGCGAGCTGACCACCTGGGTGGTGCCGGCATCGTTGTAATAGAACTCGTAGGCGCTCGGTGCGCGGAACGCCGTGCCGGCGAGGATCTTGAGGATGTTGTTCTCGTCGGGCTTGATGATCGCCGCGAGCCTCGGCGAGAACGCGGGGAACGACGTCGCGCCCGCATCTTCGCCGGCCATCGCGTTCTCGTTGCCCTTGAGGTTCCAGTAGTCGAAGCGCAGGCCGCCCTGGATGCGGAGCTGCTTGCTCGGCGTGAAGTCGAGGAGCGCCGAGCCGGCGATCACTTGATACGGCGCGTTGACGTCCATGATGGTCTGGAGCGAGTTATCGGTCTTGTCGATGTTGCCGGTGCGCATGCTCACGCGCGTGTGGAACACGGCGTCGCTGCCGATCGCGAGCTTCAGGGTCTTCGCGAGCTGGACCGTCAGGCGCGCTTCCGCGCCCTGCCACACGCCGTGGTAGGTCTCCTCGTAGTTGTTCGTGTTGGCCGTCCCGATGGTCGGCATCGCCGGATCGTCGTCGTACCAGTAGTCGAGGTGGTAGTAGGCGTAGTTGAAGTGAGCGCGGAGCAAGAGCTGCGCCTTCTTGCTCAGCTTGTGGTCGTACTTGAGCTCCGCCAACACGCGCGCATCGCCGCCGTAGCTGCGCGTGTCACCGAAGCGCGACGAGTAGTTTCCCGTCGGGATCGTGTTCTCGCGATTCGTGCCGAACAGCTGCAGCGAGAGGTCTTTCCACCACGACTTGCTGGTGAACGTGTACGACTTGAACTTGTCGAACCCCGACGTTATGTGCGGCGCGACCACACCCGTGCCGTCGTCGAAGCGCAGCGGCACATCGCGCCCCTGCGAGTCCGCGCCGGAGAGGCTCGCCCAGATGCCCGCGTTCTGGGTCTTCTCCGTGAAGCCGACGCGTGCGCGCGCGGTCGAGTTGTCGTAGCTCGAGACCTGCGCGTGAACGCCCTCGGGCTCGTCGCGTCCCTTCATCACGAGGTTCACGACGCCGGACACGGCACCCGTGCCGTACAGCGCCGACGATGGGCCGCGCACGATCTCGATGCGCTCGACATCGCCGAGATCCGTTCGACCGTCGTAGTGGATGAACGGCTGGTACAGGATGTTCTCGTTGAGCACCGCACCGTCGGAGAGCACGAGCAATCGATTCGAGAAGTCGTTCGCCTGGCCGAGGCCGCGAACGGCCGCGTTGCCGTAGACGCTGTCGAAGCTCATCGCGTAGCCGCGCACGCCGCGCAGCGCTTCGAGGATCGTCGGATAGCCGAACGCTTCGAGCTCCTGCGCCGAAATCACGGTGACCGAGGCGGGGGCGTCGTCGATGCTCTCCGTTTCGCGAGACGCGGCCGACACGGAGCGCTGCGGGATCAGCACGAGGTCGCGAAGGTCGGTCTGCGTGTTCGTGCGGATCTCGACCTCCTGCGCGATCGGCTGATAGCCGCGGAGGCTGACGCGAACGTTCCGCTTTCCGACGGGAACGTTCGGGATCACGGCGGGCGTGAAGCCGAATGCTTTGCCATCGATCTCGATCAGCGCGTTGGGCTCGTCCGCCGAGACGAGGAGCGATCCGACGATCGCCATCGAGCTCGCCGTCGTGCGCACGGTCTGCCGCGCGACGATCGTGAATGTCTGCGGCGCGACGGTGAAGCCCGAGCGCTCGAAGTACGCGATGTGAGCGCCCGGCGGAAGATCGAGCGAGCACGGCACGACGCACGCGACGGGACCGCGCTCGTCGTCGATGCGTACCGAGGCGCCGGCGGTCCCGGCGATCTCGACCTTTCCGGTGATGCGGACGAGCTCGACCTTGAGCGCCTTGGTCTCGCCGACGGCGACGGCGGTCTTCTCGATGCTCTGCGGCTCGTAACCCTCGAGCTCGATGATGATCGTGTAGCTGCCCGCCTTGAGGCCGAGCTGCGCGGGTGTGGTTCCGACGGAGCCGAGGTCGCGGCGATCGATGAACACCGTCGCGCCCGGAGGCGTGGTGTCGACGGAGATCACCGCGACGCGCGGCGCGATACGCGCGAGCGCAGCGACGACGTCGCTCTTGAGCTTCGTATCGGAGCTCTCGCCGCGCTGCGCGTCGACGTAGTAGCGATAGGCGTCCGGGAAGCGACCGAGCTGTTCGTACGCGCGCGCGATGTTGAACATCACGTTGCGATTCGGCACGAGCCGGTTGGATGCGAGGAAGTGCTGCAGAGCGCCGGTGAAGTCACCTTTCGAGTACGCCTCGGCGCCGATCGAGAACTGGAGATCGGCTTCGTCGGCGACACCATCGGCCCACGATACGGAGATGGACAAGCAAACGATCACCAGCGTGGTGAGCGCGATCGACGACGGTCGAGGCATCAGGCTTCCTTGGTGAGATCTGCGATCAGCGCGTGAGTCGAATATCGAGGGCCGGATCGCCCTTCTTGTCGGGTTTGTCGGGTTTGTCCGGCTTCGGATCGGGCTTGTCGGGCTTCTTGGGCTCGACGCGTTTCGTCGTGACCTTCGGTGTCGCGACGAGCGCGACCTCGAGAGACTGCGGAGCGCGCAAATCGATCGAGCGAACGATGTCGGTGTAGCCGCGCCGAGACAGAACGAGCTCCACGCTACGCTCCGCGCGATCGACGGACGCGTCGAGCGGCGTCACACCGAGCTTGGTGCCGTCGAGGGTCACGGTCGCGCCCGCCGGGACGGACGTGATGCGTAGTTGGATCGTCGTCGGAGCGGCTGGCTTGATGCCGTCGACGGGCGTGGTCTTCACGCCGTCGACCGGAGCGGCCGAGCCGACGCCATCCACCACGGGATCGGGTCCGAGCTTGCGCGGTGGGAGCGTCGCGACCGGAGCGCTGCCAGTCTCGGGCGCCACGTCGGGCGCGGAGCCGACCTCGGGCTTGTTCGCCGATGCGTCCGCCCCCATCTGACGCCATGCGAACACGACACCGAGCGCACCGAACACGAGACAGAGGATCGCGATGACGAGGACCTTCCGATTCGAGCTCGGCGCCGCCGGTCGCGCGGTCGTCGGCAGGTTCGCTTCGGAGGTGCCGACGCTGCGCGACGGCCGTGCCAACGTGACACCCGGGAACGGCGTGGTGCGGATCGCCTGCGTGCTTCCTCGCTGCGCTTCGAGGAGGAGGCGATCGGCACCCGGCGGTAACGCTGCTTCGAGCGCGTCGACCAGGTCGAGCATCGCGGGATAGCGATTGTCTGGATCCTTCTCGAGCGCGTGCGTGATCACCGCGGCGATCTCGGGCGAGAGATCGGGCTTGATCGATCGCGGCGGAGGCAAGGGACTCGCGACCTGCATCTGCAGGACCTTGAGCAAGCTCTCGTCCTCGAACGGAACGCGACCGCAGAACATCAAGTACAAGAGGATGCCGAGCGAGTAGATGTCGGCCCGGTGATCGACGTCGTCACCGCGACACGCTTCGGGCGCCATGAACATCGGGCTGCCCAGCGTCTGGCCCATCTTCGTGAGCTTCGTGTTGTGAACGGGTGCCTTCGCGATCCCGAAGTCCACGACCTTGACGCCGAACCGTCCTTGGCTGCGCTGGACGAGGAAGATGTTCTCGGGCTTCACGTCACGGTGAACGACACCCTCGGCATGTGCGTGGGCGAGCGCACGTCCGATCGGAATCGCGACCGCGGCGATCTCCTCGACCGACATCGGCCCCGCGGCGATTCGCTGATCGAGGGTCTTTCCGCGCAGCAGCTCCATCACGAAGAACGGGCGCTGATCCGACGTCACGCCGAAGTCGGAGATGGTCACGATGTTCTCGTGATCGAGCTGCGAGGCAGCGTGGGCTTCCTGGGTGAATCGTGCCCGGGCCTCGAAGTTCGCCGCCAGCTCCGCCGACAGCACCTTCGCGGCGAAGTGCTTGAGCAGTGTCTGGTGCTCGACCAGGTACACCACCGCCATCCCACCGCGCCCGATCTCCTCGATGACTCGGTAGTCTTTACCGAGGGTGGTTCCGACGATTGGATCTGGAACCATCCTCACGATGATAGGTGTGCCCTAGCGCTCGGAACAACTCTGGTCGAGCGTAAAAACGTGAACGATTCCGATGTAGGAAACATGGCTACCCGCCAGGAGGGTGCAGCGAGCTAGCTGATCGTGTGGGTAGCTCCCTCCCGAAACGTGAGCAGGCTAACGGCACACGTGTTGAAGGAAAGACGTGTATCGCCATGCTCCACGACACCATCCGCACGCCAACTATCCCGGAAGTCGACGACCGGTCGGTCACCGAAGGCACGATCGACACCCGTGAAGGCTCTGCCGGACCGGACCGCGCTGCGCTGACCCGCGCACTGCGCGATCTGGAGTCAGCGAAGGGACGCGTGGAGCGCGATGCGAAGCTCGCGAAAGTGGAGATGCAGCGCGAGCTCGTGATGAAGCTCTTGCCGGTCCTCGACAACCTCGATCGAACGATCAGGGCGGCCGAGGAGAGCGGTGATGCGCCGAGCGTGCTCGAAGGCGTGTACCTCGTGCGGAGCCAGATGGAAGGCGTCCTGCGCGGCTACGGCGTCGAGCGCATCGACGCGATGAACAAGCGCTTCGATCCGAGGTTTCACGAGGCGATCAGCACGATGCCCGTCGTGGATCCGGCGGTGAACGGGCTGATCCTCGATCAGCTCGAGCCCGGATATCGCTTTGGCGATGCGCTGCTGCGTCCCGCACGCGTGGTGGTAGCGAAGTTCACCGCGGTTCGGCCACCGGTGCGCGTCAGCTGGCACTAGGGGCCGATCGCGGCACTAGCGCTCGCTTCCGGGAGCGTGGTATCGCGACGGCATGCGAGGCCGCTCGAGCACCTGGCCACCTGCGGATCAGCCGCAGCAGACCAGCCGTCTCCTCGAAGATTGTTTCGAGGCGAACCGCAAGTGGGCCGAGAAGGCCACGCAAGACGATCCGATGTTCTTCAAGCGTCTGCAGAACGTGCAGAGCCCGGACCTCTTGTGGATCGGATGCAGCGATAGCCGCTTACCGCCGAACGAGATCATCGGTCGCGTGCAGGGCGAGCTGTTCGTGCATCGCAACGTCGCGAACGTCGTCGAGCACACGGACGTCAACTGCTTGAGCGTCCTGCAGTACGCGATCGACGTGCTCAAGGTGAAGCACGTGATCGTCGTGGGACACTACGGGTGTGGTGGTGTCCGTGCGGCGATGATGAACCAGCCGCTCGGCCTGATCGATAACTGGCTGCGCCACATTCGCGACGTGCATCTGTGGAATCGCGAGGAGCTCGCCGCGATCCAAGACTTCGACGCTCGTGTCGATCGATTGGCCGAGCTCAACGTCGAGGCACAGGTCGCGAACGTGTGCCACACGACGATCGTGCAGGACGCCTGGCGTCGCGGTCAGAACCTCACGATCCATGGCTGGATCTACTCGCTCGAGGACGGACTGATCCGCGATCTGGGACTCGTGATCGAATCGCCCGAGCAATTGCCGTCCGAGTACCGCCTCGACTACACGCAAGGCGTACCGATTCCGGTGCGCTGATGATCACGACGATCCGGGCCGCTCGCGACGATGACTTCGACGTGATCGCCGCGATCACGAACCACTACATCGCGAACACCACGATCCACTTCGCGTACGGCCCGGTGACACCCGCCGAGCTGCGCGCGCAACGAACCCCGCGGCATCCGTTCCTCGTCTTCGAGGAGAGCGGTCACGTCGTCGCGTATGCAAAGGCCGGCGTGTGGCGGACGCGCGACGCGTATGCGTGGACCGCGGAGCTCGGCGTGTACGTCTCGCACACGGCGCGAGGGCGGGGCGTGGGGCGCGCGATCTATCACGCGCTGCTCGTCGAGTGCGAGCGCGCCGGATTTCGCTCGGTGGTCGCGGGGATCACGATGCCGAACGACGCGAGCGTGAAGCTGCACGAGGCGCTCGGGTTCGCGTACGTCGGCACGTTCCGCGATGCCGGCTGGAAACGCGACACGTGGTGCGACGTTGCCTGGTACCAGAAGCGGTTCGCGACCGACGCGATGGGCCCGCGCGCGTAGCCCGAGCACACCCGGTGGTACCCGCATCGCGATGCTCGTCGAGGGCCTCCCGTAGCGAGATCAGGGCTCGCGCCCCCCTTGCGCGAATCCCCGTCGCGCTTTACGAGCGTGGATCGGATGACCCAGCCCGAGCGCCACGAGTTTCAAGCCGAGGTCAAGCAACTGCTCGATCTCATGATCCACTCGCTCTACTCCGAGCGAGACATCTTCCTACGCGAGCTCGTCTCGAACGCGTCGGACGCGATCGACAAGCTCCGCTTCGAGGGGCTCACCCGTCCCGAGCTCGCGGTCGCGGAGCCCGAGATCCGGCTCGAGGTCGACAAGGACAAGCACACCTTGACGATCCACGACACCGGGATCGGGATGTCGCGCGAAGAGGTCGTACGCAACATCGGTACGATCGCTCGGTCGGGAACGAAGGAGTTCCTCGGCGCACTGAAGCAAGGGGATGCCGCGAAGAGCGCCCCTGCGTTGATCGGCCAGTTCGGCGTGGGCTTCTACTCCGCGTTCATGGTCGCCGACCGCATCGAGCTCGTCACGCGCCGCGCGGGCGAGGGCACGGCGACGCGATGGGAATCGACGGGCGACGGCGCGTACACGCTCGGTGACGCCGAGCGCGGCGATGCCGGCACGACGATCACGCTGCACCTCAAGGCTGCCGACGAGGAGAGCGGGATGTCCGACTACAGCGACGAGGCCGTGCTCGGTAGCATCGTGAAGCGCTACTCGGACTTCGTCGCGTATCCGATCAAGCTCCGCACCGCCGAAGGTGGCGCGGACGTTACCGACAAGACGCTCAACTCGATGAAAGCGATCTGGGACCGTCCGAAATCGGAGGTCGCCGACGACGAGTACAAGCAGTTCTATCGGCACATCTCGCACGACTGGTCCGATCCGCTGCGCACGATCCCGACGAAGATCGAAGGCACGTTCGAGGCGCGTGCGCTGCTCTACATCCCGGAGAAGGCGCCGTACGACCTGTACGCGCCGGAGATGAAGCGCGGCCTTCAGCTCTACGTGAAGCGCGTGTTCGTGATGGACGAGTGCAAGGACCTGATGCCGGCGCACCTGCGCTTCGTTCGCGGTGTGGTCGATGCACACGATCTGTCGCTCAACGTGTCGCGCGAGATCCTGCAGAAGGATCGTCAGATCCAGCTGATCAAGAAGCAACTCGTGAAGAAGGTCCTCGCGACGCTCGACGAGGTGAAGCGCGACGAGCGCACGAAGTACGAGACGTTCTGGAAGGAGCTGGGGCCGGTCCTGAAGGAGGGCCTCGCCTCGTACGACGCGGGCGACAAGGACAAGCTCCTCGAGCTCGTACTCGCGCGGACCACGCGGTCGTCGTCGGAGCTCGTGACGCTCGCAGACTACGTCGCGCGCATGAAGGACGGCCAGGACGCGATCTACTACCTCGTCGGTGCGCCCGACACGGTCGCGCACTCGCCGCTGCTCGAAGCATTCGCCGAGAAAGGCTACGAGGTGCTGCTGTTCTCCGACGCGATCGACGAGCTGTGGCTCGAGCGCGCGCCGCGGTACAGCGAGAAGCCGATGAAGGCCATCGACCGCGGCTCGATCGACCTCGGTACCAAGGACACGGCCGACGCGGACAAGCAGCGCTTCGGTGATCTGCTCGCGGCGCTCCGCGTGGCGCTGCAGGAGGAGGTCAAGGAAGTGCGCCTGTCCACCCGGCTCGCGTCATCCGCCGCGTGCCTCGTCGGCGACGAGAACGATCTGAGCCCGCGCATGGCGCGCATGCTCGAACAGATGGGGCAAACCGCGCCGAAGGTGAAGCGGATCCTCGAGGTCAACCCGCAGCACCCGTTGCTCGACAAGCTCCGCGCCGTGCATGCCGAGAGCAGCTCCGATCCGCGGATCGAGGCGTGCGCGAAGGTCCTCTACGGCCAGGCGCAGCTCGCCGAGTCTGGTTCGGTCGCCGACCCGCAGGGCTTCAACCGCGCGCTCGGTGATCTCGCACTGCGCGCGCTGTAGCTCGCGTACGATGTCGCATGATCACGATCAAGATCACGAACATCGATGACATCGTCGAGAAGCAGAAGGGCTGGTTCGTCGCGAACGTCGTCGGATCGGTGATCGACCTCGGTCCGAAGGTCGAGGACGTGGTGATCGAGAAGCTGAAGGCGTCGTTCGAAGAGCAGGGCATCGTCGCCGTCATCGAACGCGTCGATGGATAGCGCCGGGTAGCGCCGGGTAGCGCCGGATAGCGCAGGCATCAGCGCTCGCTGTCGAGCACCGCCATCATCGGCGCGGCGTAGCGAGTACCGGCGATCGCCGACGCGGGCACCGCTGCTTCGATCGCGGTGACCTCCGACGGTGTCAGCGTCACGCGGAGCGCGTCGATCGCGTCGATGATCTGCGATGGCTTGCGCGCGCCGATCAGCGGGACGAGCGGCGCGGTCGCCGGGTTCTGCGCGCTCTTCGCGCGGACCCACGCGATCGCGAGCTGCGCCGGCGTCACGCTCTTCGCGCGTGCGAGCTCGGCGAACGCATCGACGAGCTTCTGGTTTCTCTCGACGTTGTCGCCGGTGAACCGAGGCAGGTGCGCGCGGAAGTCCATCGGGTTCGTGGTCTTGCTGCCCGACAACAGGCCGCGCGATAGCACGCCGTAGGCAGTGACGCCGATGCCGAGCTCGCGCAGAGCCGGGAAGATCTTCTCCTCGGGGCCACGCGTGACGACCGCGTACTCGATCTGGAGGTCGACGATCGGATGCACGGCCGCAGCGCGCTTGATGGTCTCGACGCCGACCTCGGACAGCCCGATGTGGCGGACGTAGCCCGCCTTGACCATGTCCGCGATCGCGCCGATCGTGTCTTCGATCGGGACATTGCTGTCGACGCGCGCCGGGCGGTAGATGTCGATGTAGTCGAGCCCGAGCCGCGATAGCGAGTACGCGAGTGCGTTCTTCACCGCCGCTGGGCGCGCGTCGTAGCCGAGGAAGCTCGCGTCGGGCGCGCGCAACGCGCCGAACTTCACGCTGACCACGGCGCGATCGCGCTTGTGCCCCGCGAGTGCCTTACCGACCAGCATCTCGTTGCGGCCGATGCTGTAGAAGTCGCCAGTGTCGAGCAGGTTCACGCCGCGCTCGAGCGCCGCGTGGATCGTGGCGATACCCTCCGCCTCGTCGTTGTCACCGTAGAAGCTGCGGGCGCCCATACCCATGCAGCCGAGTGCCAGCGGGAATACGTCGGGCCCCGTGGCTCCGAGCTTTGTCGTCTTCGTCATGACCAGACCATAGGTCGTGACTTCGTATCACTCCAGTGAATAGGATGTATGCGTCACATGCCCAAGGTTTATGGACGCGACTTGGACCTCAATCTGCTGCGCGTGTTCGCCGTGGTCGCCGAGTGCGGCAGCGTGACCGAGGCCGCGAGTCGTCTCTACCTGACTCAGCCGGCGGTGAGTGCGGCGCTACGGCGGTTGACGTCGACGGTCGGCGCGCCGCTGTTCTCGCGCCGCGGGCGGGGGCTCGTACTCACGTCTCGCGGCGAGCAGCTGCGTGGTTCGCTCCATCCGCACCTCGAGGCGCTCGTCGATGCGGCGCTCGCCCCACCCGCGTTCGATCCCGCGACGAGCACGCGCACGGTACGCCTCGGTCTCTCGGACACCGCCGAAGTGTGGCTGCTTCCGCCGCTGTTACGCGTACTCGAGAAGGAAGCGCCGAACATGCGCGTGATCTCGTTGCCGGTGCAGTTTCGCACCGTGACCTCCGTGCTCGCGAGCGGCATCGATGCCGCGGTCACGGTCGCGGACGAGATGTCGTCGACGATTCGCCGGCGCGCCTTGTTCCACGGCGGCTTCACGTGTCTCTACGACCCGCGGCACGCAAAGCTCAAGCGTTTGACCGAGGCCGAGTACTTCGCGCGCGAGCACATCATCGTGTCGTACAACGGCGACCTGCGCGGCATCGTCGAAGATACGTTCGGCAAGACGCGTAAAGTGCGGTGCTCGATCTCGAGCTTCGCGAACCTCGGCGCGATCCTCGAGGGAACCGCGATGCTCGCCACGGTCCCGATCATGGTCGCGACGCATATTCGCTCGACGCGCCCCGCGTTGCGCATGAAGGACCTCCCATTGCCCATCCGCGGCTCCGAGATGGAGCTGCTGTGGCCGGCCGCCGCCGACGACGATCCACCGGGGCGCTTCGTTCGCGAGAAGATCGTCCAGATCGCGAGCGCACTCCGCTGAGCGTTTCGATACGCTCGGCACGATGGCGGATGACTCGACTCCGGTCGCGGGCAAGACTCCTGTGCTCGACGTCCACGCGGACACGCAACCAGGACTGGAAGACGGCACGCGCGTCGAGCCGGCGGAGAACGATGCACCGACGCTGGTCCCCGCAGGTGCGGCGGCCGCGGCGATGTACTCGCTTCCTCCGCCGGGCTACGAGCTAGGCGACGCGATCGGCCGCGGTGGAATGGGCGAGGTCGTCACCGCGAAAGATCTGCGCATCGGACGCGAGGTCGCGGTCAAGCGCATGACCGCCGAGAAGCCGACGAGCGAGCAGACGGTGCGGTTCTTGCGCGAGGCTCGCATCCAGGCGCGACTCGACCATCCCGCGATCGTCCCGGTGCACGAGCTCGGCGTCGACGACAAGGGTCGCTTGTACTTCACGATGAAGCGGCTCGCCGGCAAGACGCTCGCACATCGCTTGAGCGATGGGATGCCGCTCAATCGCGCTCTGCGCGCCCTCGTCGATGTCTGCCTCGCCGTCGAGTTCGCGCACAAGCGCGGCGTGGTCCATCGCGATCTCAAACCATCGAACATCATGCTCGGCGAGTACGGCGAGGTCTACGTCATCGATTGGGGCATCGCGCGCGTGCTCGCCGAGGAGGAGTCCGAGACTCCGCGCATCTCCGCCTCGGACATCTCCACGCTCGACGACGGCACGAAGACCGGCACGCTGCTCGGCACGCCCGGATACATGTCGCCAGAACAGCTACGCGGCCAGCGCGCCACGAGCGCCGCCGACGTGTATTCGCTCGGCGCGATCCTGTTCGAGATCCTCGCGGGCGAATCGCTGCACAAGCGCGGTGAAGCAGGCATCGGGACGACGCTCAGCGATCCACAGGTGTCGCCGGCGAAGCGCAAGCCCGATCGCAACATCGCGCCGGAGCTCGACGCGGTGTGCTTCGAATCGCTCCACGAAGATCCGGACAAGCGACCGACCGCGCGCGAGGTCGCGGACCGATTGCAGGCATTCCTCGACGGCGATCGCGATCTCGCTCGTCGTCGCGAGCTCGCGCTCGAACAGATCGCGGCCGCGAAAGCAGCCATGGAGAACAAGGGACCCGAGGCGCGCGCGATCGCGATGCGGCACGCGGGCTATGCGCTCTCGCTCGATCCGCAGTCCGAGGAAGCCGGCCACCTCGTGAGCGCATTGCTCCTCGAGCCACCGCCGAAGTTGCCCGCGGATCTCGCACGGAGCCTCGAGGCGTACGAGGCGAAGCTCTCGTCGGAGCGGTCGCGGCTCGGCACGCGGACGTATGCCGCGCTGTTCTTGCTGTTGCCCGCGGTGTTCGTCGTGCAGATCAAAGAGTGGGGCTTGGTGATCGGCCTCTACAGCTTGGTGTTCGTCGCGATGTTGGCGGCGATGCGCTACCGCTCGACCGGCAATCCGCGTCCGGTCGTGGTCCTGACGGTGAACATGCTGCTGATCGTGTTGTTCTCGCGAATCGCGGGTCCGTTCATCCTGACGCCGTTGGTCGCGGCCGGCGGGCTCATCGCGTTCACGTCGATGCGCCAGATCATCGATCGCACGTGGGTCATCTTCGCGTGGGCCGCGGGAACGGTGCTGCTACCGATCGGCGTCGAGTACCTGCGGCTGTTCCCGTGGACATGGCAGATCAACGACGGCTTCATGGTGGTGCAGTCGAACATCCTGCACTCGTCGGGTCCTCCGACGGAGGCCGTGCTGATCGCCGCCAGCGTGATGCTCCACGTCGCGCTCGCCGCGTTCATGCTGGCAATCGCGAGACAGCGACGGCACGCCCAGAACCAGCTGTTCATCCAGGCGTGGCACCTCCGCCAGCTGTTGCCCAGCACGAAGTAGCGACGCGCGTTACCATCCGGCGCGATGGTCGACGACGACACGGTCAAGAGCTTGCCGAAGGGCGATACCGAACGAGACGTGGAACCCGTCGGCGACATCAGTGGCGCGAACACGATGGCCGCCCCACCGCCGACGAGCCCGCCGAACAAGCACAGCCACGACGAGATCGCGGTGACGCTCGCCGCGCCGGCGGGCAGCACCGGCGGCGCGACCGTCCGGCTCGGTGGACGCTTGCCGCCGACATCGCCGCTCGTACTCGAGACCACGCGCTACACGCTGAGCACGCTACTGGGGCAGGGCGGGATGGGCGAGGTGGTGCTCGCCTTCGACGAGCAGATCGGTCGCGAGGTCGCGGTGAAGCGGATCCGCTCGGAGTCACCGTCGGGCGAAGAGCTATCGCGCTTCGTGCGCGAGGCGCGCGTCCAGGGACGCTTGCAGCACCCCGCGGTCGTGCCGGTGCACGATCTCGCGTTCGATCGCGGCGGCAAGCCGTACTTCGTGATGAAGCGGCTGTCGGGCACGACGATGCAGGAGATCCTCGATCACCTTCGCGCGGGCAAGGACAAGGATCCCGTGAGCTCGCGCCGCCGCTTGCTGCGCGCATTCGCCGATGTCTGCCTCGCGATCGAGTTCGCGCACGAGCAAGGCATCGTGCATCGCGATCTGAAGCCCGCGAACATCATGCTCGGCGATTTCGGTGAGGTCTACGTCCTCGATTGGGGTGTCGCGCGCGCGTTCAACGACGTCGAGGATTCGGGCGTGAATCCGGCCAAGGTCCAAGCGAAGATCCAGGACGGGCTCGAGCTCGATAGCGGTCAGACGCAAGCGGGCACCGTGCTCGGCACCCCGGGCTACATGGCGCCCGAGCAGCTCGCCGGCGAGCGCGCCGATCCACCCGCCGACATCTACGCGTTGGGTTGCTTGCTGTTCGAGATCGCGGCGGGACAGCCGCTGCATGCGGGGCGGCGCAGTGTGACCAGCATCCTCACGCCCGTCGACGCGAAGCCGTCGCGCGTGCGGCCCGATTCGCCGCCCGAGCTCGACACGATCTGCGAGCGGGCAACCAAGCTCGAACCCGCGGATCGGTTCGCATCCGCCCGCGCGATGGGCGATGCAGTGCAGGCATACCTCGACGGGGATCGCGATATCGCCGTGCGTCGCGAGCTGGCCGCGCATCACATCGCGACCGCGCGCGCCGCTCTCGCCCGTGGCACCGACGAGTCCGCGCGTCGCGAGGCGATGCAAGCCGCGGGACGCGCACTCGCGCTCGATCCCACCGCGTCGGAAGCCGCGGATATGGTCACCGGCTTGATGCTCGAGCCACCGAAAGAGACGCCGCGCGAAGTTGCCGCGCAGCTCGAGCGCATGGACACCGAGACCGCGCGCTCGCAGGGCCGCCTCGCCGCGTACTCGCTGATCGGCTACCTCGTGTTCGTTCCGATCCT
>Ga0154020_10002775_pt1 | contig 21318 bp, 21 predicted proteins | sample Klosneuvirus_201_FD_109709 | JGI IMG/M metagenome (GOLD analysis project Ga0154020, IMG submission 109709) | Active sludge microbial communities from wastewater, Klosterneuburg, Austria - Klosneuvirus_20160825_MG | ecosystem: Engineered > WWTP > Aerobic digester > Activated sludge | place... | reverse complement strand
TCCCACGATCGTCGACGCGATGCCCGATGCACCGCCGGTCGATTCGGCGCCGGCGTGCACCGCGCCGAACATGACGTGCGGCACGTCGTGCCTCGACGTGTCCGTCGACGAAGAGAACTGCGGATCGTGCGGCATGGAGTGCAACGGTGGCCAAGCGTGCAACGCCAACGCGTGCCGCTGCGCTCCGGAAGACTTCATCCCCCCGACGCTGATGTCGGGTCAGTTCGATCAGCTGATGGACGTGGGGCAGGGCATCTCGATCGCACTCAACCCGAACATCGGCGACGGCATCAACCCGTTCATCGTCGGCTACAACGCGCAGACGCCGATCGACACGGACATCGATCTCTCGACGATCACTATCGGAGAGGCGCCGTTCGTCGCAGCCGGCTATCACTTCGATCTCGGAACGAACGCGATCGATGCGACGTTCATCGCGACCGCCGGCACGCTGCGCATCGATCAGCTCTGCGCGACACACATGGAAGGCACGCTGACGGGCGCGACCTTCAAGGGCACGACGGGCGGCTTCACCGATCCGGCCGTCGATCCCGCGGGCTGCACGTTCCCCATCGCGACCGTGACCTTCGCGATGGGCGACACGCCCTGTCCGTGATCACCTGATCCCGACCGTGACCGCGCTCGGGAACGCGACCGATTCCCGTCGACGATCACGATCGATCGGTCCCGTTGCCGAGCTGGCTGGCACGGCGCGCGACTGAGAACGCCGTCGATGATCGATCACCGGTCACGATGGTGACAGTGGTTCGGATTTGACCAGCCGCGCTCGATGATTCGAGCCATTACCGAGCTTCTCGCAGTGAATCCCTATCGGAATTCGCTGGGGAGTCTCGACACCGTGGACCGGCAACGATCGATCGGTCCCGTTGCCGAGCGCGGCCACGGCCACGTCGACGTCGGGTAAAACGTGGTCACTGGATCGGCGGGGGCAGCGACCAGAACGCGCTCATGTTCATCGTCTGGACGTCCTGATCTGGGACCCAGTACGGCACCGAGCTCGGATCCTGACCGGTGCCGAGCTTCGACTTGTCGATCGCGGTGATCCACATCTGGCGGCGCGCGGTGCCCTTCGTGCCGGACTGCGCGTTGCCGTAGTCCTTGAACGAGTAATAGATCAGCCAGAAGTGTTCGCCCGAGTCGAACGGGCTGAAGTTCGGTAGGTAGCAACGCAGCGCTCCGCCGCACGCGGCATCGAGGCGCGTCGGCGTGCCGCCGGTCTTGCCGATCATGAACAGCGCGCCGGGATACTCGGTGCCGCTCAAGTTGCCGCGCGAGTACGTGCCCGCGCCGTACACGATGAAGTTCGAGTCCGGCGAGAACGAGGGCCACGACGGCGCGGTGAGTCCGCCGCCTTGTGCGCTCGCGAGTGCGATCGGGGACGCGGGACCGAATTGATCCGCGCCGGTGACCGGCAGGATCGAGAGGTTGCCGTTGTAGTAGTCGACGCCACCGGCGGGGTTGCCTTGCTGGTTCGTGCAGTTCGAGATGAACGCGACCATCGATCCGTCGGGCGACCACGCCGGATGCGAGGTCTGTCCCGACGGTAGCGGCGTGCCGGTGGTAGCGACGGGTTGGCCCGTCATCGGGTTGATCACCGAGAGCGCGGCGCTCGGCGTGTTGATCATGAGGCGCGTCGCGTCCGGGTTGAACGTCGTGAACAGCTGCGTGTATGTCGTGCCGATCTGCAGCGGCGCGACCGTCGGTGCGGGTGCAGCAGCGGTGGAGTTGCGAACCGCGGTGCTGCTCATGTCGAACACGGCGCCTTCACGCGCACCGCCCCACAACGAACCCGAGAGATAGCGACCGTCGCGGCTCACCGTGTGGCACGCGACGCAGCGATTGCCGGGCTCGGGCGTGTACTCGGGCGGCGTCGGGATCGCCTTCGCGCGGCCGTCCGCGTCGATGCGCTCCATCTCGCCGTTGCCGAGGTTCCAGTAGTAGATCGCACCGACGACGTCGGCGCTGACGAGCTTCACTTCGATCGGCGTGCCGCCTTGCGCACCGTTCGTCGCGTCCCAGTGATCGATGCTCATCGTCACCGCGCCTGCTTGCACGCTGTTCTTCACGAGCTGCCAATCGGTGGTCGTCGGCAGATAGTTGAAGCCGGGCGTGTCGGCGAGGATCGTGTCGATCGTCAAGAAGCCAGCGACGACGCGAATGCGATAGAGATCGCCGCCGCCCCCGACGGTGGGCCCTTCCCACATCAGCATCGGCGCCTTCACGCTCGTCGGCATGACCGCGTGATCGAGCGGATACACGAGGCGTTGCGACATCGTTCCCGCCGGTGACGCATCGGGGAACATGGCCTCGGATCCGGGCGCGACGCCGGGGCCGAGGTTCACGGGGTGCATCGTGACGATCACGCTCGTCGCGCCGGTGAGATCGCCGACGGTCGCGATCACGCCGCCTTTGCCTGCGGCTTGTCCGCTCACCGAGAATGTCGCATCGGTGAACTGACCGAGGCGGGCGCCTTCGTTATCGAGGCTGAACGTCGCGCTCGCCACCGGACCGACGGTGCCGTCTTCCCACTTTCCGATCGCGGTGTAGTCGCGCGTCACGGCGGCGCCCGTCCATTCGATCATCTCGTTCGCGGGTTGAACTTCGATCGACAACAACTCGCCGTGCTCGCCCTCCTTTGGACCACCACATGCAGCGACGAGACAAACGACAACGAGCGCCCTCATGCTCATGCGGCAGAACATATCACTCGCTACCAAACGCTCGCGCATATCTTCTCGCTGTGCGTGGTTGTCACAAGTCGTCTTGCTCGTGGCGGTTGGTTGTACCCAGTCGGGCTCCGACGTGGGCGATGGCGGTCCGGCCGATGATGGCGCCGAAAGCGACTCCGGCACCGCCGACGCGGGCGCCGATGGTGTCCCCGACGACGCCGGCGTGCTCGACAGCACGGTTCCGCCCCTCGACGCACCCGTGATGATGGACGCCGGGCCGACCTCCCAGCCCGCGACCGGCGACGGGACCCTGCTCTCGATGCAGGGCGTCTATGGGGACTTCGCGACGCATCTCCTCCCCTCGGACGGCATCACCTACACGCCGCGGTGGGAGCTGTGGACCGACGGCGCCACGAAGCGCCGGTGGATCCTGTTGCCTGCGGGCGGCCGGATCGACAACACGAACCAGGATCACTGGAAGTTCCCCGTCGGCACGCGGCTCGTGAAGGAGTTCACGCGGGATCAACAGCTCGTCGAGACCCGCATCATCGAGCTCCTCGCGAGCGGTCCGTCGTTGCGAACGTACGTGTGGAACGCGGCGCAGACGGAAGCCGTGCTGACGATCGATGGCGCGAGCAATGTCGCCGGTACGCAGCACGATGTTCCCACCGCGCACGAGTGCGGGAAGTGCCATCAGAGCGAGACCGGCGGCGCGCTCGGCGTGCAAGCGGTGCAGCTGTCGTCGTCGACGATCGCCGCGTGGTCGAACGCGAACCGCTTCGTCGTGCCGATCGCGAACCCGACGTTCGGCCCGACGGGCACCGCGACCGAGGTCTCCGCGCTCGGATATCTCCACGCGAACTGCGGCCACTGCCACAACCCCGGTGGCTACGCGGCGACCGCGAACAACATGACGCTGCGGCTCGACCCCGCGCCGAAGATGGCGACGAGCGAGCCCGGCTTCACGACGACCGTGAACGTCACCGTGCAAGGTAACGGCGCGGGGGCTGGCAAGCGGATCGATCCGATGAACCCGACGAACAGCGCGATCGTTCGCCGCATGTCGGTGCGCGGCAACTACGACCAGATGCCGTTGATCGGCAGCGAGATCGTTCACACCGCCGGCGTCTCGACGGTGACGAGCTGGGTGAATAGTATCGCTCCGTGAAGGTCGACTTCGTCGAGGCCGCGACGACAGGGCGGTGGAAGGTCGCGAGCGCGTCCCTGACAGGCGAGTGCGAAGGCGTCTCGTTCGTCGGCGACCGGGCGTGGTGGGGCAGACGGTGGACCGTCGTCGGCGAAGCGGAGTTTCAGGTCCCCGAGAAGGTCGTGTTGTTCATCTCCGAAGAAGGAATGGAGCACGGCTTCTGGCGTGACATGTCCGTCGGAGACTCGGACTTCGACCTCGACCACTTCGTGTTCTGCGATACGCCGGGGCTCCTGCGCTTGTTCCTCGGACCCGCGGCGCGCACGGCGATCGCGCGACGCGGCACGGAGAAGCCGATCACCGTGTACGCGCGCGGCGGTGTGCTGCGAACGACGGGCAAGCACTCCGAACACGAAGAGAACGCGATCGCACGTCACGTAGCGATCCATCGCGCGTTCGCCGAGGATCACGCCGCGCTCGTCGCGACCTGGCAGAGGTGCCTCGCGAGCGCGGCCGGGCGGGGCGGCGCGACGTGGCCGCTCGCCGGGCAGATCAACAGCCGCGTCGGCACGCTGCTCGTCGGTCTCACGTGGGAGATGCGGCCCGAGAGTCGCGACGCATCGGAGTGGGAGTCGAGCTATCACTCGCTGCGCACCGAGGTAAGCGCGTTCGGCGATCGCGAGAAAGCGCGGTGGGTGTTCGCGGAGGTCGGGGCGAGCACGCCCGCGACGCACGTGATCGGTGCACGCCGGTATGCGCTGACCGGGATACCGCACGTTCCGTTCGAGCGGTTCGCGAAGCTCGTCGAGGAATCGGATCTCGTGTCGGTGACGTTCGGTCCGCGGCTCACCGTATCGCTGCGCGGTCTCGCGACGGAGCGCCGGCTGCAAGCGGCGGTCGCGCTGATCGAACAGCTGCTGCACGCGCACGCGCGTTCGTCGTCGCCGTATCGCTAGAGCAGCGACTCGATGAACGACGCGAAGATCGGCGCGGCGAGCGCGTCCTGGCGATCGTGATTCTTGCCGGACGTCTGACACCACACGACGGGCTTGCCCTCGGCGCAGCCCGCATACTCGACGCACGGTGGATTCGCCGTCGGTGTCGACGACGGCGGCGACGTGCACGCGTTGCGCGTCAGGTGATTGTCGCGCGTGCTCTCGCTCGCGCTGATGTTCACGGTGGCGTCGTTCAGATCGTGGATCAACAACGCCCCGACGTTGCCCGTGCAATTCTGGCCGGGTTGGCCGCCGGCGATCGATGCGACGCCGCGCAGCTTGTCGCCATGCAGACACGCGAGTCGGTGCGTCATGAACGAACCACTCGAGTAGCCCGTGAGAAACCGTCGTGCGGTATCGACGCAGAACGCGCCTTCGACGTCGTCGACGGCCGCGAGCCAGTACGGCACGTCGGGCCCGGTCGTCGCCGTGTCCCAGCAGTTCGCGGCTGCGCGTGCACGCACGAGGATCGCCTTGTCGCCGATGTTGCGCTCGACGGGGACGTTGTTCGCCTCGCGGTTCGCCTGGTCGCTGCAGCCGTGCAGCTCGTAGATGATCGGATACGGGTGCGCCGGGTCGTAGCCCGCGGGCGTCCACACCCACAGATCGCGCGGACCGCCGCTGTCGATCGTTCGCTTGGTCCACATCCCCGTCGGGATCGACGACGCCATCCCGCACCCCGCGCTCGCCGCGGCGGGAAACGCGTCGCCGCCGCCTCCTCCGTCCATGCCGCCGCCGCCGTCGGTGGTCGCGCTGCCATCGTCTCCACACGCAGCGAGCAGGCACAGCAGGATCCACCGCATTTCTCCATCGTACATGCGACTCCGCGACGTTGGCATCCGTCCGAAAGGTCATGGCCGAACTTGTCGGTGACCTCGCTCGTGGCTCGGTGTATAGCCGCGGCGCGATGAGGCTCGCCTGCATGGTCCTGCTCGCTGCGTGTGGGTCGCCGCATCGATCGCTGCCCGACGCGCCGGATCACGACGTGGATGCGCCGTCGCAGACCGACGGCGGTGACGGCGATGGTGACGGCGGCAGTCTCGACGATGGTGGCGGGACCGGCGATGGCGGCATCACGGACGGTCGCGTGACCGATGGGGGCGGGACGAGCGACACGACGATGATGCCGCTGCCGGATGCCATGCCGACCGGACCGATCACGGGCGGTCCGTGCATGTCGGGCGCCGCGGGACAGACGGCGTATCGCGTGCGCTGGGCCGGCGGTGGCGGCGCGAGCAGCACCGCGTACCCGGTGTACGAGAAGAACGGGTTGCCCGATCACTCGCGCGATCACGTCGGCGCGTTCGGTCATCAGATCGGCTTCACGCCGCGCTACGAGGACGTGTTCCTCGCGCAAGGTGGCCTCGTGCTCGACGGCAGCGACTTCGTCGACATCGAGCTCTCGACCGTCGGGCTCGCGAGCGTTCAATCGATCACGCTGTCGATCTACGGCCGCAGCTTCAACACGACCACCTCGGGCAGCTTCACGTGGCAGACGTTCGAAGACGTCGGCGCCGCACCGACGAACCTCGTGTCGAACTCCGCGCCGTATCAGTGGTACAGCGCCGACGCGACGGGAATGATGTCCGCGGGCAACGGCGGCGTGCTGCTCAGGATCAAGGCAGGACCGAGCTCGGGCGTGCTCGTCGTGAATCGTATCGAGATCTGCATGCAGGCGAACTGACCGCGCGCTACCGTCGCAGACGTGGCGAAGCCGCAAGTCCAGGTTCTCACCGCGAAGACGCTGTACGGCGGTCGCATGGCGCGCATCACCGTCGAGATCACGGCGAAGAAGACGACGCAGACCGACGGCATCCACGCACGCCTATTCGGCGAGCAAGGCTGGACGGTCGGCGGCGGCAAGCAGACCGTGAGCTCGAAGGTGAAGTGGCCCGAGGCCATGGACTTCGAGCTGTCGGGGCCGACGAGCCTCGCTGCGGGCGTGACGACGCCGTTCATCATCGACGTCATGCTGCCGGCGGGAATGGCGCCGTCGCACGATATCGATCCCGCGTTCGCGCGCACCGAGCTGCGCATCCACGTGTCGATCCCGTGGCGCCTCGACGGGCGCTATCGGTTCTTGCTTCCGGTCAGCGTGTCGCCACCGCCGCGCGTCGAGCGCACGCCGTACGCGGTGCGATCCAATCAATCGAGCAGCGCCGCGGACAAACCGCGCATCGAGCTGTCGCTCGCGTCGACGCGGCTCGTGGCGGGCGAGACCCTCGTCGGAACGTGCGCCGTGTATCACATGGATGATGCCAAGGAGCGCGAGGTCGAGCTCTCGCTCGTGCCGATGCTCAAGCTCAACAGTCGCATGCGCGATCGCGAGCGCCGCGGCTATCCGATGACGAGCAAGCTGATGCTCCCCGCCGGTAGCTCGGGCTCCGGCGTTCCGTTTCGGCTCGCGCTGCCGCGCTCGATGACGCCGAACTTCAGCTCGGTGACGCACGATCTCGAGTGGTGGCTCGTCGCGCGCACGGGCTCGTTCTTCGGCGGTCGCGTGGATCTCTCGGTGCCGCTCGAGATCGTCGATGCGAGCGCGGCCGCGACCACGGAGAAGCTTACCGAAGCGCCGCGCCTCGGCGACGAACGGATCGCGACGCTGTTCGCTGCGTTCGCGGCGAAGTACGGCTGGAAGGGCGGGGACCCGGATGCCGATGCGGACGATCCACCCTCGGGCCAGTTCTCGATCGAGCGCGAGATCGGCAACTCGCTCGTCCGCATCGCGTACGACTATCGCGGCAAGGACGGCACGTTTCTGATCGCGCGCATCGAGCATCGCTCGCTCGGCCTCGCCCTCAACGTCTCGCCGAGCTCGACGATGCGACACGTGTTCTGGAAGGACATCGAGGTCGACGTCGGCAAGTGGGATCGCGATCACCACGTCGTCGCCCGGTTCGCCGATCAAGCCGTGCCATTCCTCCGGCAGGTGGTGCCGGCACTGATGAAGACCCAGTGGCTCGGCACGATGCTGCGCTGGAGCGATACCGAGATGGTGTGGCAGACACCGATGGCCACGCTCGGGATCAACGACCTCGCGACGATGGACTCGGATCTGTCCCGCATCGCCGCAGCGATCGCCGAGGCAGAGACGAAGGTGCTTCCGCCGGCGAACCTGTCCGTCGATCTCGACGCGTGGCGTTCGCTCGCGTCGCGCTGCAAAGGTCACCTCGCGTACGGCGACATGTCGATCACCGGCACCTACGACGGGGTTCCCGTCGCGATCACCCCGGCATGGTCCGAAGGAACGCTGAGCGCGGTGCGCGTCGCGTACGGAGACCCGGCGCTCGCCGGTGATGCCCTGCGCGCGGTCGACCTCGCGCTCGCGGAACCGGCCCGCGATGTCCTCCGGCGAGATGCCGCGGAGGCGCTCGTCGACACGCTGACGCGCTGGCCGAACGACATCATCAACCTGCGCGTCACCGACGGTGTCGCGGGAGCCACGCTGGTCATCGAGAGCGCGCAGCGCATCCTCGATGCCACGCGAACGCGCGAGATGATCGAGATGCTGCGCAACACGCTCGCCGCTCTCTCGCCAGGCGGCGGGCCATATCGCTAGCGCGCTTGCGATATCATCAGCGCGATGACGCTCGATACCGTCCGCTTCCGCGAGATCCTCTCTGCCTTTCATCCCGAGGCGGTCTCGCCCGCGCACGCCGACGCGATCATCGAGCTGGTACAGCTCACGCTCGACTCCGATGGCCGCGAGGATGTCGACGAGATCCAAGCGTTCTTCGCGCTCGGCAAGGCCGTGTACGCGATGGCGAACATCGCCAACGCTGCCACGCCATCGTTCGTGACCGGTGACGAGGATCACGAGCGCATGCGCGAGCTGGTCGGGCACCTGACCACCACGCCGAGCAAAGAGCTCGCGTTTGCCTGCGCACACCTGTTGTCGATCAGCGATGTCGATATCGCGCCCGAGGAAGATCAGTTCCTCACCGACCTCCGAGATGCGCTCTCGATCGGCGAAGAACGCGCAGAAGCGATCACGGCGCAGCTGAACGCCGCCATCACGCCACCTGCGTGACACCGAGGAGTGGCACACTGGAGCCATGGACTTCGTGTTCATGCTCACGCGCTCGGATCAAACGGTCGAAGACTGCCTCGATGTCATGGATGACATCGCGCCGGTCGGACTGACCCACGTCGGGTTCAAGGATGTCGGCGTTGCGCCGGCCGTGCTTCACGCACTCCACGCGAAGATCAAAGCGACCGGAGCCACGAGCTACATGGAGGTCGTGTCGACGACGCCCGAAGCTGCGTTGCAGTCGGCGCGCGTGGCCCGCGAGCTCGGCGTGGATCGCTTACTCGGGGGCACGCAGGTCGACGAGGTGCTCGGCATCCTCGCCGGCTCGGCGGTGCAGTACTTGCCGTTTCCCGGACGCCCGCACGATCACCCGACGAAGCTCGGTGGCTCGGTGCAACAGATCACCGACGACACGAAGGCCTCGCGCGCGAAGGGATGCGCGGGCGTCGACCTGCTCGCGTACCGCGCGACCGAAGCGGATCCGATCGCGCTGGTCAAAGCCGCACGCGCTGCGAGCGATGGCATCTTGCTCGTCGCTGGTGGCGTGAAGAGCGCCGCGCAGATCCGCGCACTCAAAGCTGCGGGCGCGGATTCGTTCACCGTGGGCTCCGCTGTTCTCGATGGATCGTTCGCGCCGCGCATGGGCTCGTTACGCTCGCAGTTGCAAGCGGTTCTCGATGCCTGCCGATAGCGGCGATCCGATCGCACTGCTACTCGCCGGGCGATATCCGGATCCCGAGACCGGCGAGCTGCTCGCCGCGGACACGCTCGATGTCGTCATCGCGGACTCGCTCGACGGTCGCGAAGCCGAGATGCTCCGCGCACATGCGTTCGGCGATCGGGTCGCTGTCGTGTCCGACCGCAACACCCACGCCGCGCTCGGCCAGCGCATCGAGCGAGCGCTCGCGGGTGCGTTCGTCGTGCAGTCCGTGATCGTTCCGGCGCCGCATGCCGATGCCGCCACGGTGGCGCAGCTCGGCGCTGCCGTCGGCCCGGACACGCACGCGATCGTCGCCGTCGGCTCGGGCACGCTCAACGATCTGTCCAAGATGGTCGCGTTCGAACGCGGCATCCCGCAGTTCATCTTCGCGACGGCGCCGTCGATGAATGGCTACGCGTCGGTGTCGGCATCGATCATCAGCGATGGCGTCAAGCGATCGCACCGCACGCGAACACCCGTCGGGGTGTACTTCGACCTCTCGGTGATCGCTGCGGCCCCGAAGCCGCTGATCCGCGCGGGTCTCGGTGATTCCAGCGCGCGCTCCACCGCGCAGGCGGACTGGTTGCTCTCGCACCTGTTGCTCGATCGGCCGTATCGCGAGGCACCGTTCGCGATGCTCGTCGGCGACGAGGCGCAGCTATTCGCCGACCCGGCGGCACTCCTCGCGGGCGACACGGACGCGTTGCGCGCACTCGTTCGAACGCTGGTGCTGTCGGGGTTCGGCATGACGCTGTGCAACGGCAGCTTCCCGGCGAGCCAAGGCGAACACCTGCTCGGGCATTACCTCGAGATGATCCATCCGCTCGACGTGCTGCACGGCGAACAGATCGGCGTGTGCACCCTCGCGATGGCGGATCTGCAGGAGCTGATTCTCGCGTGGACCCAGCCACCGGTGCTGCGTCCGAGCACGACCACGCGCGAGGAGCTGCAGCGTGCATACGGCGACGATGCGGGTGCTTCGTGCTGGAGCGAGTACGAGCGCAAGCGCGTCGATGCCGCGCGCGCCGACGAGCTCAACGCACGGCTATCGGTCCAGTGGGATGCGATCCGCGCTCGGATCTCGTCGGTGATCGTCGGTCCCGATCGGATTCGCGCGAGCCTCGCGGCCGCCGGCGCGGCCACCTCGCCATCAGCGCTCGGCTATACCGACGCCGAGATGACTCGCGCGATCACGCACGCGCGCGTGCTGCGCGATCGCTACACGTTCCTCGATCTCGCAGCCGACGCTGGTTAACGGCGGGCGCGCGCGAACGCGATCGACCCTGCGACGAGGCCGAGCAGCGCGGCCGGCGTCCAGAACACCGTGTAGTAACCCGCGGTCCGCAGCGCATTCGCCGGCACGTCGCTGAGGGTCATCGCCGTATGGGCGAGGAGACCGAGCCCGCCGACCGCGAGGATCGCGATTCCGATCGAGCGCCGCGCGACGACGAGCACGCTGCCGATCGCGAGGACCGGTGCGAGCACGAGTGCGGACCACACGGTCGACGGTGCGACGGGCTGGCCGAGCGCGTAGAGCAACAGCATCGGCGCCGCACCGAAGTTCGCGATCGCGGCCCATCGCGCCGAGGCGATCAAACGATCGCGCGAGGCCCACACCGCGTGCTGCGCACGTCGCGCGAAGTGCGCGCTGACCGCTCCGCGCAACAGCTGCGAGAGAATGATCGCGGCACCGATGACGCCGATCGCGGCGAGCCACGCGGACTCGTCGCGCCATGCGCGCATGTTGTACGAGTTCAGCGCTCCGCCGATGCCGGCGCTCGCGGCGAACGCGATCGCGCCCCAGCGCGCCCAGAAGGCACCCGCGACGAGGCCGATGCCGACGACAGCGCCGAGCGCGGCGATCACCGCGGCGTAACGCGCGTCGGGCATCGAGTCCCACGCGAACGGCCACTTGCCCACGGCGCGGGTCGCGGTGAACGCGGCGAGTGTCAGCATCAGCGCCCCCGCGACCGCCGCGTGTGCGCGCGCAGCGGACGGCGCGATCACGACGCCTGCGATCGCCGCCGCGACGCCAATACCCGATGCGACGAACACGATCGGTCGAACATCCCCCCAGTGCCCCCACCACAGATACGCCAGCCAACCGAGCGACGCGACGAGGATGGCGAGGGGGACGGCACGCTGGCGCATGGGCTTCTTCAACGCACGAAGGCGGCGAAAGATTCCTGCGAGGTAGGACACGGCCCTACGACGCGCACGCCGTTCAACGCGCGCGCATGCGGTTGTTCCGCGGCTGATGCTCGAGCTCGGCGAGACCGAGCACTTCGAGCACCGGCGGAACGTAGACGCCGAAGCGACCGCGGAAGCCTTTACGCAGGCCGTACCAACCCTTCACGGGATTACTGGAGTCGCGTCCCCAGGCTTCCACGGTGCCATCAGCCGCGGGCTTCTGTTCGTCGGCGCCGCCGAGCGCCATCCAATCGCCCCGCTTCTTCAGCATCGCGTGAAGATCGTCGATGCAGCGAAGCTGGTAACGCAGCTCGGTCGATCCGACGGTGCACACCAGCGCCGGTGGAGTCGCCGCATCGTCGCGATACGCCTCGAACGCGGACGTGCCTGGCGGAGTCGTGAGCTTCCAGGGCTTGGCTTTCGTTCCATCGCCCGTGCTCGTCGCCGCAGCGGTCTTCGCCGGTGCTGCCTTCTTCGTCGGGAGCTTCGTCGCTGGCTTCTTCGTCCGTCGCTGGCTTCTTCGTCGGCATACGAATCCGTATCACGCGCGCCGGGAACGCTGTCGCGAGTCAACGCAGGAGCTATGGCCGGTCCACGGACGGTGAGATTCATGCCAACTATCCACTGTCCGAGGGTAAACCCACGTCGTAACAGGTCGACCCCAAGAGTCATGGCAACGTCTACCCAGACGCATGCACTTCGGGCGCTCGGGCAGTTGATTCGCGCACGCCGTGTTTCTGCGGGACTCACGCAATCCGAGCTCGGTCGCAAGGCGGGGATCGTCGGCAAGTACGTCAGCGAGATCGAGCGGGGCAATCGCGACGTCCCGTTCAGCACGCTGCGACGCATCGTGGAGGATGGCCTCGGCCTGTCCCTCGATATTCGCTTCGAAGCGAAGAGCACCCATCGAGCACCTCCGCTGCCTCCGATTGCACCGGAGCTTCGCGAGATCGCCGAGCTGCCTGCGGACTCGCGCAAAGCGGTCCTCGCGGTGATCCGTTCGGTCTTGGGGCTCGTTCGTTAGACGACGCGAGCGCTCGGGAAGTTCGGATCGGTCGGGAGCTCTTTGAGCGACTTCACGATCACGTAGGCGATGACCGCGCCGATGACCGCGCCGAGGATGGCGAAGCCGTACAGGTTCATCCCGTCCGAGCCGCCGCTCGCCCCGATCACGGCTCCCGTGACCTCGCCGCCGATCCAGCCGATCGCACCCACGGCACCCCACGACCCGGAGCGATTCTTCTCGCGCGCGATCGCAGCGAGCTTCTTGCAGAACTGCACCAGGATGATGATCTCGATCATCGACTCACCTCGTGGTCCACACTACCCGATCGCTCCTCGAGCTGCTGGCCGAACGGCTAGTACCCAGGAATCCCCGCGGGCCTCATCCTTTGACGGAAGGGGTTCGCACATGAGTTTCTCGATGGCCAGGTTGCTGATGCATAGCCCCGACGTTCCGGCGACCGTCCGCGACGCACTTCGTGCCGCTGCGGACGCAGAGCCCGACGAGCGGACCGTCCAGCTCGAGACCGCCGCGCACCTCTTGTACCGCCAGGTCGATCTGCCATGCGCCGATGTCCGCGAGCTGGTTGGCCTCCCCGCGACGGAGTGCGGCTGCTAGGGATCCTTCGCAGTTCGTAACGCAGTCGCAGCAAAGCGGCATGCAGTGCCGGCGTATAGCTGGACCATGCGCACCTCGTTCGTCGTGACCGCGATCGGACTCGTCGGGATCCATACCGAGCTCGCGGCGGCGTCGCCGTGTAGCGGCGGCGATTCGTCGAGCGACTTCTCGAGCTTCGACAGCGCCTCCTCACCGTCGGAGCCCGAGCCTCCGTGCGACGGCCCGTGCGCGGAGTACCGCGCGTGGCGCGCGAAGAATGCACCGGCGGTGACGCTCGATGTCGGCATCGCGACGCGCACTCTCGCGAGCCCGCTCGGCGCCGAGACCGGCACCGTGACGCACGACATGCAGTCGTTCTCGTATCGCGTGGTCGGACCCGCGGCGCAACCAGCCGCATCGCTCGAGCACGCGGTCGTCGGACAGCTGCGGATCGGAGCACCGCTACGGCACGGCTTCTACCTCGCCGGCGAAGTGGAGCTCGGTGCGCTCACGAGCAGCAGCGTCGCCGCCGAGATGACGTCGTCGGGTGAGCTCGGAGCTCCGACGCTGACGCCGTCATCGACGATGGTCGCCGGTGGAGTCGGCGTGCTCGGGTTCGGAGGACGCGTGGGCAGCGTGGATCTCGGTCTCGAGGTCGCCGGCGGCGGACGCGTGCTCGCATACTCGTACGACTCGACGTATCTCGCGTGCGAGACCTCCTCGAGCATCGTCACCGGCGCGGCCGTGCTCGAAGGCCGTGCTCGCGCCGCGATCTGGCTCTCGCCTCGCGTGACCTTGTCGGCGCTCGCCGGCAAGAGCGCGCTCGACGGCGGGATGGTCGGCGGATTCTCGATCGGGTTCTCGAATCACGCGTTCGGTCGTCGCTGACCGAGGCGGGCAACCCTCACCCAGAGGTCGCAGTCTCATCACGGTGCGGTCGGTCGTGCGCGCCGTGATCGTTCACGCAGTCGCCACGACAGCGATCGCGCTCGCGGATGATCCTCCGTCTGTCTCCGCCGACGATCTGTCGGTTCGCGACTCCGGATCGCTGTTTCACGATCCCGGCGAGCCGATGCTGAAGCTCGACATCGTCCCGCGCCCGATGGCCGTCGGACTCGGTGTCACCGAGGAGACGCATCGCACCGCGATCAAGCTCGGGGCGCGCGCGATGATCACCATGACCGGCACGTCGTGGAAGGGCTATGCCGATGCGGTCCCACGCGACGGTGTGCCCGACAACGATGTCACGCGCGGATCCCGCGCGGCGATCGGCTTCCACTACGACTTCGGTTGGCTCCAGCTCGACGCGGAGCTGTCGCAGAACGTGATGTCCTCTCGCTACGGCTCGGGCAGTTATCGCGATATCTCGTTGATGATCAGCAAGTCGCATCGCTTCTCGCGCTGGGTGACCGGCTGGATCGGTTTGTCGATCGGTAACCGTCAATGGGATGGCGAAGCGCCCGACGGCGAGGCGAACGCGACGACCATCATGCTGACGATCGGCGGGACCTTCCGCTGACTAGGGCTCGACGACGTCGGCCTTCATCGAGTTGAACGCCGCGAGCACCTCGGTCTTCTCGCGCTCGCCTACCTTGAACTTGTCGAGCGTGGCGGTGAGGTCCTCGATGAACGCGGCGAAGTGCTCTTCCTTCACCTTCATGCCGGTGTGGCTCTCCTTCATCGACTTGCCCGAGTACTTGCACGGACCGCCGGTGGCCTCGCAGATCTGCTCGACCATCAGCTTCTCCAGGCGCGGAATGTCCGCGTTCGTGAAGAACTGCGTGATGCGCGGGTCCGCACCGGTGGTCTTCACGAACTCTTTCACGACGGCTTCGATCGCCGGCAGTCCGCCGAGTCGCTCGAACAACGGACGCGGATCGGCGCTGCCGCTGTTCGAGCCCGACGTGGTCGTGTCGGGTTTGGATGTTCCACCGCACGCAGCGACGGGAACGACGAGCGCGATGGCAACGACGAGGGAGCGAATTCGCATCGGCACATCCTACTGATGGCGAGCGCGCATGTGCAGTTACACGCGGCGCGGAATCGGTCGAATCGTTCGCGCTATCGTCGGCGCATGACATCGCCATGGAGCCTCGCGGGCATGACCGCGCTCGTCACCGGTGCGAGCCGAGGCATCGGCCGCGCGATCGCAGAGGAGCTCGTCGATCTCGGCGCGCGCTGCGTGATCGTCGCTCGCGAGAAGGACGCGCTCGACGTCGCCGTTCGCGAGCTCGGCGATCACGCGCTCGGAATCGCGGCCGATGTCACGACGCGTGACGGCCGCGCATCGATCGTCACGGCGGTGCGCGAGCTCGGACCGCTGCACGTGCTCGTGCACAACGCGGGATCCAACGTCCGCGGACCACTGACCAGCTACGACGACGCGACGATCGAACGCCTTCTCTCGCTGAACCTCACGTCGACGTTGCTGCTCTCGCGCGATCTCCATCCAGCGCTCGTCGCCGCGAACGGAGCGAGCGTGATCCACATCGGATCCGTCGCGGGACACGTCGCGCTGCCGACGGGCGTGGCGTACGCCGCGGCGAAGGCCGGGCTCGCGCAAGCGTCGCGCACGCTCGCGCTCGAGTGGGCGCGCGATCGCATTCGTGTGAACACGGTGTCGCCGTGGTACACGCGCACGCCGCTCGTCGCGCCGGTGCTCGCAGATCCCGCGAAGCTCGCGCGGATCCTGGAAGCGACGCCGCTGGGTCGCATCGCCGAGCCGCGCGAGGTCGCCACGGCCGTCGCGTTTCTCGCGATGCCCGCCGCGAGCTACATCACGGGGCAGGCGCTCGTCGTCGACGGCGGAATGACGATCCAGGGCCTCGCGCCGGCGTGACCTGCGCGCCGAGCACGCTAGATGCGTGTGCGGCCGAGGCCGGTGCGTTCGACGGCGAGCGCGAGCTGCAACAGGCGTGTCTCCTGACCCTTGCCCGCGACGAACATGATCGACAATGGACGACCGCGATCATCCTCGCCGCACGGCACCGCGATCGACGGAAGGTCGCACAGGTTCGCGAGCGGCGTGTACGCGCCGAGCGAGCGGAGCAACAGCACGTTGGTCTTGCCCGCGACGATGTCGCTGGTCAACGCCGGCGGCGGAATCGCCGTGGTGGGCATCGCGAGGATCGGCGTGCGAGCGAGCGCGCGATCCGCGGCTTCGCAGAGCGCGGCGCGTTGCGCTTCGAGGCGCGCGACATCCGCGGGCGCGAAGGCTCCGCCGAGAGCGAGGCTCGTGCGACCGGCGCCGGTGATCGTGCGATCGCGCATCGGTCCGGTCGACAGCTCGTACGCGCCGGTCATACCGCCGAGGAACGTGGCGCTATCGAGGCCGGGAATCGTGGTGCGCTCGATCTCGATCGACAGCGCCTCGAGCGCGCGATGGAAGGCGGCGATCACCGAGCGCGCCGCGCGGAGGCCGATGACCGGCACGCCGACCTTGTCGGGCACCCAGGGCGTGATCGGAGCGACCGCTTCGCCGGCCATCACCTGCCACAGCAGCGCGCAATCCTCGACGGTGCGCGTGATCGGACCGACCGCGTCGAGCGATCGGACCGGGCTCCGAATGCCCGTTCGCTCGAGGCGCGTGCGGGTCGGCTTGAGCCCGACGAGCCCGCAGAACGCGGCCGGAATGCGAATGCTGCCGAGCCCATCGCCACCGACGCCCCAGCGCGCGAGGCCACTCGCGACGGCGACCGCGGTGCCGGTGCTCGAGCCGCCGGGGACGTAGCCCGGCGCGCGCGGGTTGCGCGGCATCGCGTAGTGCATGAGCGAGCCGAGTCCGTCCATGCCGAGCTCGGTCATCTTCGCTTTGCCGATGATGCGTCCGCCCGCGGCGATGATGCGGGCGACGAGCGGCGCATCCTCCGTCGCGAGCTCGCCACCATCCGCGCAGCCGACGCCCGTGCGCATGCCCGCGACATCGACCTGATCCTTCACGACGACATCACCGACGAGTACCGTGCCGGCGCCCGGCGCGCGTGCGGTGACCTCTTCGACGAGCGGGCTCGCGTCTTCCCGCGCGATCGATGGCTCGCGGTCCGCAAAGCGATTCGGCTGCACGAGTGGAATCGGAGTGCGCGCGAGGAGGGTCAGCGCGCGACCCGGGCGGCTCTTCGAGAGGAAGTCGACGATCAAGCTCATGCCGCAATGTTTCGCGTTCCCGACGACAACACCAGCGTCTCCTCGACGATGTCGCAACGTATCGCTAGGCGCTTCGAGCAGCACGAGGAGCTACTCGCATCGGCCGCGCAGGGATTTCTCGTCGAGGACCGGGAGGTCGTCGAGGGTGCGCCCGTCGACCTGCTCGCATCTGCGCTACTTCGGTTTGTCGTCGCGCGCGAACCCCGGAGAGTAGCCCGCGCGCGCGAATGCGAACCGTGCGAGCAGGAACAACAACACCGCAGCGAACGGATACACGAGCCATCCTCGACGGCGCCACGCGGCATCGCGCACGCGCGGCCAGGTCCATTCGCGCGCACGCTGCGCCGCCGCGATCTTCTCTGCGCGACGCTCGGCTTGCTCCGTTTCGAAGTTGCGCGCGCGACGGAAGTCCGGCTGCTCGCAGTTCGAGCCGATCTTGAAGCCGGCCGCTCCGTTGCGGACGTACATCGAGTGGATTGCATCGACGCGTGCAGGATCGAGTCGCGCGTATCTCGCGGCCCAACACAACGAAGCCGCGTACGCCTGGCTGCGCGGCGGCACTAACCCGGCTGCTTCCTCGGCGAGCTTCGACGCGACGTAACGATACGAGAAGCGCCGATCGATCTCGGGCGCGCTCGCTCGCACGCGCGCGGCTTCGAGCGGCGACACGAGCGCCGCATCGCCCTTCGTGGGCAACAGGCAGCTGTGCTCCTCGTCCTGTTCGCTGTCGTAGTAGTAGCCATGCTCGTCGGGGGCCGCGAACTTCGTGTAGCCGTGCGCTGGCGACGGCATGCACAACGTCTCACCGGCGTAGCCGCCAGCGTAGATCCGCCAATCGGGTCCGACTTCGGTGCCCGCGATCTCGAGGCCGTACAGCCGCAGCGTGCGCGATGCGAGGAACAAGTGCTCCGCACGTTCGATGCCGGTCGTCGCGGCTGCGCGCTTCATCTCGTTCACGTACGTCAGGAGCGGATCCGCGTCGTTCTCGGTCGTGTCGTCGTCGTCGACGTCCTCGGTCGACACGGGCCGATCCGGGCCGAACGCGTCGAGCGCTTCGTCGTAGCGATGCGCGCGAAGAAGGCGTCGCGCGTAGATGTCGAGTAGCAGCTTGCTCTGGCAGTGCGCGCGCGCCGCAGCGGTCGTGGCCGACCAGAAGTCACAGGCGGCTTTCGGCTCGATGCCATCGGGCGGAACCGGAGCTGCCGCGCGCGTCGCTCGCGTGCGCTGGACCGCCGCGAGCACCTCGTCCATCGACATCGCGCGCTCGACGACGTAGGCGGCCTCGACGCTGCGCTCGCCCTTACCGAACCACTCGGCCGCCTCGGTGAACCGATCGCCGGCGAGCGCGAGCAACCCGAGCTCTGCGCGAACCAGCGAGCTCGGATCGTAGTCGAGCGTGTAGCTCGCGATCTCCGAGTCTGTCGCCGAGCCACGCAACCCCGCGCGCTCGACCTCGCGGAGCAGTACCTCTGCCGTCGCGCGGTCGCCGGTGCGCATGGCGAGCTTCGCCTTCACCCACGTCGCGATCGGCGCGCGCGACAAGCTCGCGAATGTCGCCGCCGCCGCCCACTCGCCGGCGCGATAGCTCGCCGCCGCCATGTACGCTGCACCGCGCTTGCTGCTCGTCACCGCTCGCACGAGCTCCTTCTTCCACACGCTCCGCTCTTGTTGGGAGAGCTCGTTCTGCCGCGTGTAGAAATAGAGGGCGAGCGCCGAGGTCGCCACGTCGTCGCGATACAGGACCGCGCGATCTGCGGGCTCCGTCCGGCGCACGACCACCAGGATCGACGTGACCGCACTCGGATCCCCGTGCGCGGCTTGCTGCGCGTACAGCGCGATCGCCGCCCGATAGTCCCCGACCTTCTCCGTCGAGTCCCGGCGTGCGGTCGCGAGCGCTTCCTCGCCGAGGCTGCTCCGCGCGAGCCCTTGATCGTCGACAAAGCCAGCGCGCACGAGCTCGCGTACCTTCCGAAACGCGACGACCGACTTCGCATCTTCATAGGTCATGAAGCGTGCACGTCCGAGCGAGTACGCCGCCGCGACCGACAACCGCTTGCGCTCGCGCGCCGGCAACCGCAGCAGCGCCTCGAACTCGCGCGCCGCGCCCGCGTAGTCCTCCGCATGGAACTTCGCCGCGGCCGCCGAGTACAGCGCTTGCTCGCGCGGCATGGCGACCACGTAGTCGGGCGAGCGTGCGAACAGCTCGCGATCGCGCTCCGCGACCGGCACGAGGCTGCGCGCACCCTCGTCGAACGAGCCGTCCCACATCGTGGCGAGCGCGTCCGCGCGCCGGATCAGCATGTTCGTCGGAAAGTCCGGCCCGCATGCTTCGACGCGCTGTTCGGGCGCGAGTGACACGCCGGCGAGAACAACGATCGCGAGCGATGCCCATCGTCGTCTCGATGTCCGTTCGTCCGAGGATCTAATCGACAAGCGAGATGTCCTTTCCATGGATCCAACCGATCACGATGCGTTCGTCGCGCCCGAGCGATCGGCGCGGTGCGTCCCAGCGGCCCGCTCCGGTCGCGCGATAGCCCATCACCATGTCCGCCGCATGGATGTCGCCGGCGACGTGCAACGCGGGCATCTCGACGAGCTCGGGCGTGGGATTCGAGACGACCACGTCGAACCTCTGATCGCCCTGCGCCACGAGCTCGACCTTCGCGTGACCCCGCGATGGCTCGCGCTCGCCCGCGACGATGCGCGCGAACGTCGCACGGGGCCAGGTCTGCTCGTCGCCGTCGACGGGAAGCCGAAACCACACGATGCCGCGGACGCCGGCGATCGGTGCCGTCGACAGACGGCGCGCGAAGGCCGCGACATCGTCGGGATCGACGCTGACCTCCACATCCCGAACAACGGCGCTGTACGTCGGCAACGCGACGCGCAGCTCTCGCGACGAGAGCACGCGCGCGAATCGAGTCAGATCGCGCCACGCGGTGTTCGCGTCGAAGATCATCGGTGCTCGCACGGCGTGGACCTGCACGACGATCTCGTCGACCGTGTCGGCGACGTCGATCAGTGCCGAGCTCGAGGCCCACGTCGGCAGCGCGGTGATCGAGAGTCGATAGGCCGGTGTCGAGGCCGCGACTGCCGCACGCGCACGGATCGCGTCGCGCTGCACGGCGAGCCAATGCGCGTACTCGGTGAGGCGGGCCGTCGCGCAGTCGTGATCGACTTCGATGCCCGCGACGTCAACGCCCTGCGCACGAAGCGCATCGGCCGCGTCGACGATGGGGATGAGCGAGAGGTCTGCGATCGGGCGCGAGCCCTCGATCCGCGCGACCAGCGTGATGGGGACGTGCGCGGCCACGAGTGAACGCGCATCGACGCCCATCATCGCGACCGCGGGCAGCGTCGCGGGTGGTGGCGTCGCGCCCGTCGATGCAGGCGACGTCAACGACGAGCTCGGCGCGACCTCCGTGATCAGAACGCGCAGACCATCGATGCCCGCGGGCAGATGCGCGACGGCATCCCGAACACCGGGCGTCCAGTTGCGCTGCCAGACGTAGGCCGCATGCGAGGGCCGCACCGACGGAGTGGGCTCGCTGGGCGCGGCACGACCGCACGCGATCAGCACAGTGAGCGCGATCGCTGCGATGCCTCTCGTGCCGAACATCTACGGGGCAACGCGTGCCTCGCCAAACCTATTCGCAGTCGCGGAAGAATGTCGATCCGCTACGCGTTCGCGGCCGTCACTGAACACGCGTGACGGTGTAGCCGGCTTGCTGCAGGCGCGCGGCGATGCCCGTCGGACCGACGATGTTCGCGACGCCGATCGCGACGAAGACTCGCTTCCCTCGCGACAACAGCTCGACGAGCT
>Ga0154020_10002774_pt1 | contig 21323 bp, 24 predicted proteins | sample Klosneuvirus_201_FD_109709 | JGI IMG/M metagenome (GOLD analysis project Ga0154020, IMG submission 109709) | Active sludge microbial communities from wastewater, Klosterneuburg, Austria - Klosneuvirus_20160825_MG | ecosystem: Engineered > WWTP > Aerobic digester > Activated sludge | place... | reverse complement strand
GGACGAGGCGCAATGGTAGTCCACGAGCGCGCCGGCGCCCAAGCCCCGGCCGCCGCGGGCACGCACCCACCGATGCTAGAATCGCGCCGTGCGACTGCGCTTCACGAAGATGCACGGCCAGGGCAACGATTTCGTCGTGATCGACGGCGTTCGCCAGGCCATCGCCCTCACGGCGGGGCAGGTCCGCGCGATCGCCGACCGCCACTTCGGCATCGGTTGCGACCAGCTCCTCCTCGTCGAGCCGGCGCGCGATCCCGGAAACGACTTCCGCTACCGGATCTGGAATGCCGATGGCGGCGAGGTCGAGCAATGCGGGAACGGCGCGCGCTGCTTCGCCCGCTTCGTGCGCGACCAGGGGCTCACGGACAAGGATCAGATGCGCGTGGAGACCGCCCGCGGCGTCATCCTTCCCCGGATCGAGCCGTCGGGGCGGGTCCGAGTCGACATGGGTCCGCCGCGTTTCGCGCCCGCCGACGTGCCGTTCATCCCGACGGGAAAGGGTCCGGTCCACGAGATCACGGCGGGCGACGAGACGATCCTCGTGAGCGTGCTTTCCATGGGCAACCCGCACGCCGTGCAGGTCGTGGCGGATGTCGACGACGCGCCGGTCGCGCGGCAAGGACCGCTCATCGAGAACCATCCCGCCTTTCCCGAGCGCGTGAACGCGGGCTACCTGCAGGTGGTCGCGCGAAACCATGCGCGCCTGAGGGTCTGGGAGCGTGGCGCCGGAGAGACGCTCTCCTGCGGCACCGGAGCCTGCGCCGCCGTGGTCGCGGGCATCCTTCGCGGCCTTCTCGACGCCGAGGTGCGGGTGACGACTCGCGGCGGGGACCTCACGATCGCCTGGTCCGGGGTGCAATCGGACATGACGCACCCCGTCGCTCCCGTTATGATGACGGGCGATGCCGTGCGCGTCTTCGAGGGCGAGATCGATCTCCCGGCGCCGGGCACCCTGGAGACCCCCGCTTGATGACCCCGGAACAAGTCGCCGATTTCCTCCGCCAGAACCCCGGCTTCTTCGAACAGAACGTCGACTTGCTGGTGAACATCCGCATTCCCCATCCCCACGGCGGGCGCGCGGTGTCGATCGGCGAGCGCCAGCTCGTCGCGGTTCGCGAGAAGACCCGGCTGCTCGAGGAAAAACTGCGCGAGCTGATCGGTTTCGGCGAGGAAAACGATTCCCTCTCCGGCAAGGTCCACCGGCTCGCCTGCCGCTTGATGGAGGCCACGGGCCTCGATGCGGCGCTCGACACGGCGTACCTCGACCTGCTCGACCATTTCGCGGTGCCTCACGTCGCGGTGCGGCTGTGGAACGTGGCCGAGCGCGACCCGCAGACCAAGGAGTTCGGCGATGTCGCCGGCGAGATGCGCGAATTCGTGGCGAAGCTGACCACTCCCTACTGCGGCAACCACGCCGTCTACGAAAACCAGGGCTGGTTCGGCCAGGCGGCGCCGCACCTGAAATCGTTCGCGCTCATCGCGCTGCGGCAAGGCGAGCACTGCTTCGGCGTGCTGGCGCTCGCCTCCGAGGACGCCCGGCGCTTCTACCCGGAAATGGGCACGCTCTACCTCGAGAGGATCGGCGAGCTTCTCGCCTGCGCGTTGTCGCGCCACCTCACCCACGTCCGTGAAGCCGCCGGCTAGCGCACTCGCGCGCTACCTCGATTTTCTCGGCACCGAGCGGCGGCTGGCCGCCCACACGCTCGCCGCCTACTCGCGCGACGGCGCGCTGCTCGGGATGCTCTCGCAGGGGCGCGAACCCGGCGAACTCGGCGCGACCGACATCCGGCGCTTCATCGGCGCCCTGCACGCGCGGGGACTCTCCCCCCGTTCGCTCGCCCGGCTGCTTTCGTCGTGGCGCGGCTTCTTCGACTGGCTCGCGAGGCACCGCGAGATCGCCGCGAATCCCTGCAAGGGCATCCGGGCCCCGCGCGCCGCCCGGACGCTCCCGGAGGCGCTATCTCCCGACGAGGCCACGCTGCTCGTCGCGCTGGACGACGAATCCGATGCCGGCATCCGCGACCGGGCGCTCTTCGAGCTCGCCTATTCCTGCGGCCTTCGGGTTTCCGAGCTCACGGGACTCGATGTCGGCCGCATCGACCCGGACGCGGGCGAGGCCCGGATCACGGGCAAGGGCTCGAAGACACGCATCGTTCCCGTCGGGGCGCCCGCGCTCGAGGCGCTGGCACGATGGATGCCGGTGCGCGATCGCCTCGCGGCGCCGGACGAGAAGGCCCTCTTCATCGGCCGCTCCGGGCGGCGCCTGTCGCCCCGCGAGGTCCAGCGCCGCATCAAGGTGCGCGCGGCCGCCGCCGGGCTCGCAGTCGACGTGCACCCGCACATGCTTCGCCATTCCTTCGCCTCGCACGTGCTGCAATCCTCGGGCGACCTGCGGGCCGTGCAGGAGATGCTCGGCCACGCGAGCATCTCCTCGACGCAGGTCTACACCCACCTCGATTTCCAGCACCTCGCCAAGGTCTACGACGCGGCCCACCCGCGGGCCCGGCGCAAGGGCTGACCGGGGCGCAACCGAATTGCATCTGCGCCGCCCGCCGGCCTAGAATCCGGCCATGGGAAAGTCCCGAGCGCGTCATCCCGAACAGCTTGCCGCGGCGCAAGGTCGGATCCGCTCGGCCGGGGAGCGCCTCACCGCCTCGCGCGCGGCCGTTCTCGCCGTGCTCCTGGCTTCCGACACCGCGCTCACGCACCACGAAGTCGAGAAGTCGCTGCCCGCCGCCACCCCCGTCGACCGCGTGACCGTGTATCGCGTGCTCGACTGGCTCGTCTCGCTGGGCCTCGCCCACCGCATCCCGGGCGAGGACCGCACCTGGCGCTTCCGCGCCAACCGCGATCCCGCCCACGGCCCCCATGCGCACTTCACGTGCTCGAGCTGCGGGAAGACGGTCTGCCTGGAGGACGTGGCCGTGCCGCCGAGCGTGCGCGTGCCGAGGGGATTCCTGCCAAGGAAGGTGGAACTCACGGTGCAGGGCCTTTGCGCCACGTGCCACTGACGCGGGGCGACGAGACGATGGCCGCCACCTCCGTCACGCCCGTGACGCTTCTCACCGGCTTTCTCGGCAGCGGCAAGACCACGCTCCTCAACCGCCTGCTCGTGCATCCGGCCGCCGGCGATTGCGCGGTGATCGTGAACGAGTTCGGCCCGGTCGCGATCGACCACGCGCTCGTGCGGACCGCCTCGGAAAACGTCGTGCTCCTGCCCAGCGGCTGCGTGTGCTGCCAGGTGGCGGGCGACCTTGTGCAGGCCATGCGCGACCTCTACTTCAAGCGCGCCGCGGGCGAGATACCCGCGTTCCGGCGCGCGATCGTCGAGACCACGGGGCTCGCCGATCCGGCGCCGCTCGCTCGCACGCTGATCGAGCTGCCGATGGTCGCCGCCCGCTATTCGCTCTCGGGAATCGTGACGACCGTCGACGGCACGCATGGCATGGGCCAGCTCGACCGCCATCCCGAGGCCGTGAAGCAGGCCGCGGTTGCCGACCGGCTCGTGATCACCAAGGCCGATCTCGCGGATCCGCAGGCGCTCGACGCCCTGGAGCAGCGCCTGGCCGCGCTCAATCCGGGGGCGCCGCGATTGCGAAGCGCGCAGGGCGATGCCGACCCGGCGCTTATCCTGGATACCGGCCTGTACCGCGGCGGCGAGACGATCGCGGACGCGGGTTCGTGGCTGCGCGCGGGTGTCTACCGGCGAGTGGGCGCGCCGTTGTCCGCGGCGCACGATCCGCGCGTGAGCGCCTTTGCCTGGTTTGCCGACCGCCCTGTCGACTGGGCGGCCTTCGAGGACGCGCTTGCCACCTTGCTCGACCTCGCCGGTGACCGCATCCTGCGCCTCAAGGGCCTGGTGAATGCCGTGGGCGCCCCGGGACCGGTCGCGGTGCACGCCGTCCAGCACACCCTTTACCCGGCCGCGCAGTTGCCATCCTGGCCCGACGCCGACCGGCGTACCCGCCTCGTCTTCATCGTCCGCGACCTCGAGGAATCGTTCGTCGCCCGGACGCTGGAATCCTTCATCCTTGCCCCCGCAGAGAGGTAACGCATGGCCGCCGTCCCGAACCCCGACAAGGACCTCATCCCCGTCACCATCCTCACCGGCTTCCTCGGCGCCGGCAAGACGACGCTCCTGAACCGCATCCTCACCGAGAAGCACGGCGAGAAGATCGCCGTGATCGAGAACGAGTTCGGCGAGACCGGCGTCGACAACGAGATCCTCGTCGAAGACCGCGAGGAGACGATCGTCGAGATGAACAACGGCTGCCTGTGCTGCACTGTGCGCGGCGACCTGGTCCGCATCCTGGGCGAACTCGGCAAGAAGCGCCGCCAGGGCAAGCTTCGCTTCGACCGGGTCGTGATCGAGACCACCGGGCTCGCCAATCCCGGGCCGGTGGCGCAGACCTTCTTCATGGACGAGAGCGTCCATGAGGAGTACCTGCTCGACGCCGTCATCACCGTGGTGGACGCGAAGCACGGCCAGAAGCAGCTCGACGAGCACGACGAGGCGCGCGCCCAGGTGGGCTTCGCCGACCGGCTGCTGCTGTCCAAGACGGACCTGGTGGAAGACGCGGACGTGGCCGATCTCATGGACCGCCTGCGCGACATGAATCCGCGGGCCCAGCAGAAGAAGGTCAATTTCGGCGAGACGGACATCCGCGAGATCCTCGATATCCGCGGCTTCAACCTGAACGCGGCGCTCGAGATCGACCCCGGCTTCCTCGCCGAGGGGCACCACCACCACGACGACGACGTGAAGAGTTTCGTGTGGCGGGACCCGCGGCCGCTCCAGATGGAGAAGATCGAGACTTTCCTCTCGCTCATGGTGCAGAACTACGGCGAGGACCTCCTTCGCTACAAGGGCATCCTCAATATCCAGGGCGAGCCGCGGCGCATGATTTTCCAGGGCGTGCACATGCTGATGGGCGGCACGCCCGGCAAGCCCTGGGCCGCGGGAGAAACGCGCGAGTCGGTGATGGTCTTCATCGGCCGGCGGATCCCGCGCCGCCTGTTCGAGGAAGGCCTGGCCTACTGCGTGGCCTGACGCGGGCCGGCGGCCGTGACGCTCCCCGTGGCGGGCGCTATACTGGAAACGTCAACCGGAGCATGGCGCAACGCACGGGCCGTGACGGCGGCTCGCCGAAACCCGATCCCGGCCTTTCGCCGGACCCACGCGGGTCGATGGGTAGCCGGGCTTCGTCGCCCCTGTTCCGGCGGTCGGTGCGATCGGATGAATCGCGCCCACCGTGCAGGCCCGCATCCGCGATCCCGCGAGTCCCCTCGCGAAACGACAAGCAAACCGACGATGGCGCACACTGGAACGACTCGACGCATCCCCATCGCCCTCGCGACGGCGCCGGCCGCGCCTTGAGGAAGGACGGCAACGTGGCCCATCCCGCCGCCGGCTCGCCCTCGTCCGCTGGCTCGCGCAGCGCCGCCCGCCCTCCCGGGCGCCTCGGCAGCGAGGAATACCACGCCTCCGCCTTGCCGCCCGCCCAGGAGGCGGCCGTGCTCTATTCGGCGAACCTCGTCGCCGCCGCGGAGGCCTCGCTGCGCTCGCTCACGCGGGATCCGGCGAGCCGCTCGAACAAGCAGCCCTGGCTCATGCTCTTCGATCTCCTCGAGGTCACGCAGAACCGCACCGAATACGAAGCGCTGTCGATGCTCTACACGGTGAAGTTCGAGCAGTCTCCGCCCGCATGGGCCGGCGGCGAGAAAGCCGCCTCGGACCCGCGGCGCGCCCAGAGCCGCGAGCGAAAGGACTTCTTCGCCCTCAAGCCCAATGCGATGGGCGAGCTCGCCCCGGAAATCGAGAAGCTCGTGGCTTTCGCCGAGTCCATGGGCACCGTCCGCCTCGATTTCGGCAAGATCGCCTCCATCACCGCCTCGGAGGCGGCGCTTCTCGCCGCGGCCCTGCGCCGCCTGCGCCATGCGTCGCTGCCGATGTGGTTCAACAGCATGGACTCCCTGGAACGCGTGCTGCGGGCCGCGTTCAACGAGCGCGCCTCGGACGCCACGCGCAGCTTCTGGCTCCTTCTCTTCGAGCTCCTCGTGCTGCAGGACAAGATGGAGTCCTTCGAGGAACTCGGGCTGGAGTACGCCGTCGCCTACGAGATTTCGCCGCCCATCTGGGAGGTCTACGAGAACACCGTCTCGGCCGCCACGTCGCGAGCGCCCGCCGCGCCCGCCGAGCCCGCCGCCGCCCACGAGCCCGAGGCCGGGTTCGTCCTGAAGGGGGTGATCTCGACCGCGAGCCAGAACCAGTTCGCCGACCTTGCCTCCCATGCGGCGTCCGGGCCGGAGATCGTCGTGGACATGGGCAAGGTGCTTCGCATCGATTTCGCGGCCGCCGGCCAGTTCTACGACGTGATAAAGGCGATCCAGCTCGCAGGCAAGCGGGTAATCCTGTCGAATCTTTCGGAATTGAATGCAGCGCTCCTCGAGGCCTTCGGCTTCAATCGCAACGCGATCCTCATCCGCCGCAAGGCGAACTAGCCCGCCATGGCCGACGAATCCTTCCACGGCACCACCATCGTCTGCGTCCGGCGCGGCGCGCAGGTGTCCATGGGCGGCGACGGCCAGGTGACGCTCGGGAACGTGGTCGTCAAGGCCTCGGCGCGAAAGGTCCGCAGGCTCTACAACGACCGGATCCTCGCCGGGTTCGCCGGCGCCACGGCCGATGCCTTCACCCTCTTCGAGCGCTTCGAGGCGAAGCTCGAGAAGCACCAGGGAAACCTGCTGCGCTCGGCGGTCGAACTCGCGAAGGACTGGCGAACGGACCGGATGCTGCGCCGACTCGAGGCCATGCTCGCCGTCGCCGACCGGGAGGTCTCCCTCCTGATCACCGGCAACGGCGACGTGCTCGAACCCGAACACGGGATCGTCGCCATGGGCAGCGGCGGCTCGTTCGCGCAGGCGGCCGCGATCGCCCTTCTCGGGCACACCGACCTGGCCCCTGCCGCCATCGTCAAGCGCTCGCTCGAGATCGCGGGCGACATCTGCATCTACACCAACCAGAACCACGTGATCGAGACGCTCTGATCGGCCCGATCGTCCGACCCATGAGCCCGCCCGCCGAACCGCCAACCCCGCCGGCCGCGTCGATGATGACGCCGCAGGAAATCGTCCACGAGCTCGACAAGCACATCGTCGGCCAGGACGCGGCCAAGAAGGCGGTGGCCATCGCGCTGCGCAATCGCTGGCGGCGCTCGCAGGTCGCCGAGCCGCTTCGCAGCGAGATCACGCCCAAGAACATCCTGATGATCGGGCCGACCGGCGTGGGCAAGACCGAGATCGCGCGGCGGCTGGCACGCCTCGCCAATGCGCCTTTCGTGAAAGTCGAGGCAACCAAGTTCACCGAGGTCGGCTACGTCGGGCGGGACGTGGACACCATCATCCGGGATCTCGCGGAAGTGGCCGTGAAATCGACGCGCGAGCAGGCGATGCACAAGGTGCGGTCCCGCGCGGAAGACGCCGCGGAGGAACGGGTCATCGATACGCTGCTGCCGGGCGTGCCCGCCACGGAAGGCCAGGAAGCCGGCTCCACGCGCCAGCGCTTCCGCAAGATGCTGCGCGAGGGAAAACTCGACGACAAGGAAATCGAGATCGAGATCGCCCAGGGCGCCGGCTCGATGGAGATCATGGCGCCGCCGGGCATGGAGGAGCTCACGCAGCAGATCCAGGGCATGTTCGCGAACATGGGCGGCGGGAGGCGCAGGACGCGCAAGCTCGCCATCCGCGAGGCACTTCGCCTCATCACCGACGAGGAGGCCGGCAAGCTCGTGAACGAGGAGGAGATCCGCCTCCAGGCGATGCGGGCGGTGGAGCAGAACGGCATCGTCTTCCTGGACGAGATCGACAAGGTCGCGAGCCGCAGCGAGTTCGCGGGCGCCGACGTTTCCCGGCAGGGCGTGCAGCGCGACCTCCTGCCGCTCGTCGAGGGAACCGCGGTCACGACCAAGTACGGGGTCCTGCGCACGGACCACATTCTCTTCATCGCGAGCGGCGCCTTCCACCTCGCCCGGCCCTCGGATCTCATCCCCGAACTTCAGGGCCGCCTGCCCATCCGCGTGGAGCTCTCGAACCTGTCCGTGGAGGATTTCGAGCGCATCCTGACCGCCACCGATGCCTGCCTCACGCGGCAATACGAGGCGCTCCTCGCCACGGAGGACGTGGCGCTCTCCTTCACGCACGACGCCGTGCGGCGGATCGCGGAAATCGCCTACGCCGTGAACGAGCGCACCGAGAACATCGGCGCGCGCCGCCTGCACACCGTGATGGAGAGGCTGCTCGAGGAGATCTCCTTCGACGCGGGGCGGGGCGCGCGCGAGTCCCGGATCGATGCGGCCTACGTGGACGCGAAGCTCGCCGATCTCGCCAGGAGCGAGGACTTGTCGCGCTACGTGCTCTAGGCCGGGCAAGATTCGGTCACCGGCAGCCCACGCGCCGTAACGCCGCGCTCCCGCGCGATCGACCAGAATCCGCATCATGAACCGATATCTTGCCCTGGCCGCCGCGTTCGTCGCCGGCTGCGCTTCCATGACCGAGTCCACGACATCCCCGGGTCCGCCAGACTCGCTCGCGGCCGCCGAGTCCGCCTTCGCCGCGCGGTCGGTCCGCGACGGCATGCGTACGGCGTTCCTCGCCTGGCTCGCGCCCGGGGCGACGCTCTTTCGCGACGGGCCGGTGAACGGTCCCGCGTTCATCGCGGCCAATCCGGACCCGCCCATCGTCCTCGACTGGCGGCCGGCCTACGTGGAAGTGGCGGCCTCGGGCGAGATGGGCCTGTCCACCGGGCCCTGGACGATCGCCAGCCGCCGGGATCCCGGCGCCGCGCCCCGGCACGGGCAGTTCGTCTCCGTCTGGAAACGCGTGGACGGGGGTCCCTGGCGGGTTCACGTCGATCTCGGCATTTCCCACCCGGATCCGACGCTGGCCGAGGCACCCCTGCAAGCGCTCACGACGCCGGATCCCGGGCCGGACACGCCGGACACGATCGCGGCAGCGGAGGCGCGGTTCGCGGCGCTATCCAGCCGGTCCGGTGACGCGGCGGCCTATGCGGCGTCGGCCTCGCCCACCCTGCGAATCTATCGTGAGGGACAGGCGCCGTTCCTCGGACGCGCGGAATCGATCGCCGCGCGGGCGGTCGGTACCGCGGAAACCTCGTGGACCCTGGAGACCCACGAGACGAGCGCCTCGGGCGATTTCGGCTATGCGATCGGGCGCTATGGCCCCGCGTCCGGCGACGCGGTCGCGGGCGACTACCTGCGCATCTGGCGACGCGAGGCCGGCGGCTGGCGGATCGCGCTCGACGTCGTGAACGCGCGCGCGCAGCGCTAGTCCCGTGGGGCGCCTCCGGCCGAGAAGCCAACCAGCATTCCGTGTCCCGCGAGGCGCGCGAGCATTTCCGCGCAGTCCCGATCGCCGGCCACGCCGGCCGCCTCCTCGAGCCCCCGCCCGAGGAGGAGCGCTTCCAGGAATCCAGCCTCGGGCGACGTGAGAAGCGCGAGCCGGACTCGCTGCGACTCGCGCCACGCCAGCACGTCGTCGGCGCCCTCCTGCCTCTCCGCCGTCCCGTCCCGCTCCGGCTGGTTGGCCTCCCAGATCGCGAGCACGGGCCAGGGCGAGCGCACGAGCCGCACGCTGGGGTGGAGACGAAATCGCAGGGTCGCCTGCTCAGCGGGCCCGACCCGCGCCAGGGCGGCGAAATCGAGCGCCGGCGCCTCGGCAGCCATGAGGCTCTCGTGCCACGCCCACTCTAGCCGCGCGACATCGGCGAGCCACGGCATCGAGGCGGCGTGCGCATAACCGGCGAGGAATGCCGCAAAGGTGCCGCCATGGCGATTGAGGTCGGCGCTCCCCGGCGGCTCGCTTTCCCCGTGGCGGTCCGCCGCCTCGTCGAAGAAGGCGTTGCCGACGAGGCGATCCACCACCGGAAAGGCGGCCCGCAGCGCCTTGCGGCGGTTGCCGAGAATGGCCTCTCGGTAGGTGGCCAGCCGACGCCGGCCATCGCCGGGTTCGCCCGATAGAAGCGACTCGAAGCCCGCCTGGTCCGCGGCAAGAACCGCGTCGGCGAATCGCGCCTGCAGTTCGCCCAGCGAAAGCGCCGGCCTCACGCGGCGACCCGCCGGAACGCGCGCGGGGCGGCCGAGGCGAGGATGGCGTCGGCCTTCGCCGCTTCACCGAGCAGCACTTCGAGCGCGGGGATGTCGACGTCCCACTCGACCAGGGTCGGCACCGGCCCGAGTCGCGAAAGGGTTTCGCCGAAGAGCGCCCAAACCTCCGGGAAGACCGCCGCGCCGTGGGTGTCGACGAGCCCCTCGGGCGTCGCCTCGCCTCCCGCGAGATGGATCTCGCCGACCGTCGCGGGATCGATTGCCGCGAGGAACGCGCGGGCGTCGGTGCCATGGTTGACGGCATTGACCCAGGCGTTGTTCACGTCGAGCAGGACGCCGCACCCGGTTCGCCGCGCCACTTCCGCGACGAATTCACCCTCCGGAATCGTGGAGCTGGCGAAACGTACGTACGACGAGACGTTCTCGACGAGAAGCCGCCGGCCGAGCGCCTCCTGCACCGTCGCGATGCGGTCGCAGACATGGGAGAGCGCCTCCTCGGAATACGGAAGCGGCAGGAGCTCGTTCAGGTGACGGCCACCGATGCTCGACCAGCACAGGTGCTCCGAGACCATCGCCGGTTCGATTCGGCCGGCCAGCCTCGCCAGACGCGACAAGTGCTCGCGGTCCAGGGAATCGGCCGATCCGAGCGACATGCCGACGCCATGGAGGCTCACGGGGTAGTCGGCGCGAAAGCGTTCCAGCCACGCGAGGGCGGGTCCGCCGTCGGCGAAGTGGTTCTCGCTATGGACCTCCAGGAAGGACAGCGCCGGCCGCGCCTCGGCCAGCGCCTCGAAATGCGCCGCCCGCAGGCCGATCCCGGCTCGCGTCGGGTCCGGCGCGAGGGGGGTGAAGCGGCCGGCCACGATGCCGGTCGCTACTTGCCCGCCGGCGGCTTCAGCTTGCCGCCCAGCTTCCCGCAGGTCCCCTTCGCGACGTACTTCCACTCGTCGGGTGCCTTGTCCTTCTTGGCGAGCCCCGCGCAGGAATGGGTGGCGGTCCCGCAATCGTTCTGGCCCGCCTTGGCGATGCCGTAGCACTTCTCCTTGCTCTCCTCGGCGCCTGCAACCTGGGCCTGCCCGAGACCGACCGCGATGACGCCGGCCAGCGCCGATCGGACAAACAGTCTCCTGGAACGCATGGGAAATTCTCCTTTTCGGGTAGGACGGGATCGGCCGGCTCGGGGGAGCGCCCCCAGGCAGGCCGGAAATGATAGCACCGGGAGGGCGAGCTCCGGCCGTGCAGGACCATGCCCCTTTTTACTTGCGAAGGCGCCGCCTACAATAGCGGCCACCTCCACCCTCCCCGCCGAGCCGTCCCCCGACATGCCCCCCAAGCTATCCTCCGCCCAAAAGGCCGAAATGCTGGTCGAGGCGCTGCCCTACATCCAGCGCTTCTACAACAAGACCCTCGTGATCAAGTACGGCGGGAACGCGATGACCGACATCGCGCTCCAGGAGGACTTCGCCGAGGACATCGTGCTGCTGAAGCTGATCGGCATGAACCCCGTCGTCGTCCACGGGGCCGGGCCCCAGATCGGCGCGCTCCTGCAGAAGCTCGGCAAGCAGAGCGAGTTCATCCAGGGCATGCGCGTCACCGACGAGGAAACGCTCGACGTGGTGGAGATGGTCCTGGGCGGCCTCATCAACCAGGAAATCGTGACGCTCATCAACAAGGCGGGCGGCAAGGCGGTCGGCCTCACCGGCAAGGACGGGCATTTCATCCACGCGCGCAAGCTCAAGGTGGCCAGCAAGGAAGACAAGAAGAAGAAGATCGACGTCGGCCTCGTGGGCGAAGTCGTCCGCATCGACCCGGAGATCATCCAGCTCCTCGACGAGCGCGATTTCATCCCGGTGATCGCGCCCATCGGCGCCGACGAGAAGGGCAGGGCCTACAACATCAACGCGGACGTCGCCGCAGGCAAGCTCGCCGTGACCCTGCAGGCCGAGAAACTGATCCTCCTCACCAACACGACCGGCGTCATGGACAAGGAAGGCAAGGTCATCACCGGCCTCACCGCCAAGCGCGTGAAGGAGTTGATCGACGACAACACGATCTCGGGCGGGATGCTGCCGAAGGTCGAGTGCGCGCTCGATGCCGTGAAGAACGGCGTGAAGACCGCGCACATCATCGACGGACGCGTCTCCCACGCGCTGCTCCTGGAGGTGCTCACCGCCGAGGGCGTGGGCACGCTGATCCGCGGCGCCTCGGCCAACCGGGCGGACCACCGCTAGGGCGCCGGCACCGCAAGACTCGCGGGCTGGCGGGCTGGCAGCGCTGCCGCTGCTCAGGACCAGCGTCGCCCGATGCCCGCGATGCCCATCGCGAGCCGCGCATAGCCGTAGGCGAACCAGCCCGCCGTCCGCTTGAGCCAGTGACGGCGCCGCCAGAGCAGCCTTTGCACGGCGCGCGCGCCGTCGCGGATTTCCCGATCGATCGATTCGCGCAGTTCGCGCGCAAAGGGCTCGCCGAAAACGGCGACGTTCGCCTCACGCGCCAGGAAAAGGCTGAACGGGTCCAGGTTGGAGGAGCCCACCGTGGACCAGCGTCCGTCCACGACCGCCGCCTTGGCGTGCAGCTCGCTTCGCTCGTACTCGTAGATCTCGATGCCCCGGTCGAGCAGCGTGCCATAGAGCACGCGGCTTGCCTGCTGGAAGATCCGGTGATCGGACCAGCCCTGCACGACGATCGCCACGCGCACGCCCCGGGACGCCGCCTCCATCAGCGCATGGCGCACCCGCCAGCCGGGCATGAAGTAGGCGCAGGCAATCAGCACCTCCCGCCTCGCCCCGTTGATCGCGTCGAGGTACATCGTCTCGATGTCGTGGCGATGCCCGAAGTTGTCCCGGTAGACGAACGAGGCCGTCGTATCGCCCGCCGGCCCGGCATGAACCTCGGGCGGATGGAAGCCGGGCTGGCGCTCCTTTCGCGACATGGCCGTAACGAGCCACCAGAGTCGATGGACGACGGGGTAGATCTCGCCCAGCAGGGGGCCCTCCACGCGAACCGCGTAGTCGAGGCGCGGCCAGTCGGCATCGTGCCCGGAGCGGTCATCGACGACGTTGATCCCGCCGACGAAGCCCACCCGCGCGTCGACGAGCGCGATCTTGCGGTGAAGCCGCCGCAGCCGGCTTCGGCGGAACGAGAACCAGCGGCGCTCCGGCCTGAATCGCTGGACGATGACGCCCGACCCGCGCAAGTCCTCCAGGAAGGCCGGGTGGAGGTCCCGCGAGCCGAATCCGTCGATCAGCAGGCGCACCTGCACCCCCCGCCCGGCGGCACGCTTGAGCGCATCTCCCACGGCGCGACCCGCGGGATCGTCGGCGAAGATGTAGGTCTCGATGCGCACGTCGTCCGCCGCCACGTCGATCGCCGCGACCAGCGCCGGGAAGAGCTCGGCGCCGTTTCGCAGGAGCGTCACTCGGTTGCCGGCCACCGGATTCACGGCACCCCCCGCACGGCCGTCAGCGGCTCAGGCTCGCGGCGAGGGCCGCGTGGTCGGAGAGTCGCGACCACGGCCCCCCGGCGAGCCGCTGGGTCCCGTCGACCTTCAGGTCGCGAACGTAGATCCGGTCCAGCGCGAAGAGCGGCAGGCCCGCAGGAAAGCTTTTCGCGTGGGCGCCGAAGGAGCTCTCGAAGACCTCCCGGAGGCCGAGCTCGCGCGCGAGCACCGCGGACGCCTTCCCGCGCCAGTCGTTGAAGTCACCCGCCACGACCAGGGGAGAGCGCTCCGGGACGCTGTCGCGAATGCGGTGGCACAGCCACTCGAGCTGGAAGCGACGGCTTCTCGCCCACAGGCCCAGGTGGACGTTGATGCAGTGCAACGGCTCGTCCCAGCCCGGCACCGCCATTTCGCAGTGCAGGAGCCCGCGGCTCTCGAGCGCGTGGTGCGAGATGTCGATGTTCTCGACGTTCAGGATCGGATACCGGCTCACGATCGCGTTGCCATGGTGGCCGTCCTGGTAGCTCACGTTCTTGCCGTAGGCCGAGTGCCCGCCCTCGTGGGCCAGGAACTCGTGCTGGCCCGCCTCGGGCCACGTGAGGTGGCGGCGGGAATTGCGCAGGTGGGCTCCCTGCACTTCCTGCAGGAAGACGACGTCCGGGGCGAGCGCGTGGAGGCGTTCGCGAATCTCGTGCACCACGAGGCGGCGGTTCAACGCCGAGAATCCCTTGTGGATGTTGTAGGTGACGACGGTCAGCGGCGAGGCGGTTCCGGTCTTCATCGGTCGGTTCGGACGGTGGCGCGGGATGCGTCCTTGTCGGGAAGCATCAGTATCGCCTGCCGGTTGCTCCAGGAAAACACCTCCTGCGCCGCCTCCCGCCAGGACAGCCACCGGTATCGAAGGTGCTCCCGGGGCGCCAGCCGGATATCCAGCCGCGCCGGAACCCTCAGGCCGAAGACGTGCTCGGTGTTGTGGGTGACGTCGGGCGCGTAGCGATGGCGCCAGATCGGGAAGATCTCGTAGACGTTGGAGACGCCCCAGTCGACGAGTTCGTGCCGCGTCGCGTCGATTCCCGTCTCCTCGAGGACTTCGCGTGCCGCCGTCTGCGGGAGGGCCTCGCCCGGGTCCTGGCTCCCGGTGACGCTTTGCCAGTAACCGGGCCGGTCCGCGCGCTCGATGAGAAGCACGTCGAGCGCCGGCGTGTAGACGACGACGAGCGTCGAGACCGGAATCTTCGCCGGCTTCTCCAAGCGGCTAGGCCCGCATGCGCGACACCACGTCCTCGTTGCCGGAAAAGAACGCGTGCGGCATGTCCCTCGTGCGATGCATGGCCACCGGCACGCCCTGGTCGTCGACCGCGATGAGCCCTACGTCCGCATCGAAGTCCTCGCCCAGCTTCCCGAGAACCGCCGCCATGGCCCGCGAGAGTCCGGCACCGCCCTCGACCCGCTCGGCGATGGCGCGCGTGGCGAGCGAGCGCAGGACGAATTCCCCGGTGCCCGTTGCCGAGGCGGCCACGCGCCGCGAGGCGTAGTTGCCCGCGCCGGGGACTGGCGAATCTCCCACGCGGCCCACCATCTTCAAGGTGACGCCGCCCGTCGAGGTCGCCGCGGCCAGGGCGCCGGATGCGTCCACCGCGGCCGCGCCCACCGTGCCGCCCGCGTACTCCGGATGCTCCTGCAGGAACCGGCGCATCTTGTGGGCGTGAACGCCGAGCACGTCGCCCATGCGCTTCCTCTTGTCGTACCAGTCGGCGCGACGCTCGGGCGTCACCGGATCGTGGTCGGGGAAACCCATGACGCGGGCGAAGCGCAGCGCGCCATCGCCGGTGAGCATGACGTGGTCGGTCTCCTCCATGATCTTGCGGGCGACGAGGATCGGGTTGCGCACGCGCTGAAGCCCCGATACCGCACCCACGCGCGCCTCCCGGCTTTCCATCACGCACGCGTCCAGCTCGCAGAATCCGTCGATGTTGAGCACGGCGCCGGTTCCGGCGTTGTAGATCGGGTTGTCCTCCAGCGCCACGACCGTCGCGCACACCGCATCCAGGGCGCTTCCTCCCGCGGCGAGAAGCGCACGCCCCGCCTCCACGGCGATGCGAAGCCCCCGGATGGCGTCGTCGTCGGAGCCGGGCCGCCACTTGCCCGCCCCGCCGTGGGCGATCAGCGCGATGCTCACGCGGCGGGCGCGGCGCTGCGAAGCCGCAGGTGCAGTTCGCGAAGCTGGCGCTCGGTGACGGCGCCGGGAGCCTCGACCATCAGGTCCTGACCGCGCTGCGTCTTCGGGAACGCGATCACGTCCCGGATCTGGTCGACGCCCGCCATCATCGCGACCATGCGGTCGAACCCGAAGGCGATGCCGCCATGGGGCGGCGCGCCGTAGGCGAGCGCGTCGAGCAGGAATCCGAACTTCGCTCTCGCCTCCTCGTCGCCGATGCCGAGCGTCTTGAACTGCCTCGCCTGGATTTCCGCGCGGTGGATACGCACCGATCCGCCGCCGATTTCCCAGCCGTTCAACGCGATGTCATAGGCCTTCGCCAGCACCTTGCCGGGGTCCGTATCCATGAACGCAACGTGCTCGTCCTTGGGGCTCGTGAACGGATGATGGGCGGCAACCCATCGCTTGCCCTCCTCGTCGTACTCGTAGGCGGGGAAATCGAGGATCCAGCACGGGCGCCAGCCGGCCTGCGCGTGGCCCTTCTCGTGTCCCACCTTCACCCGAAGCGCCCCCATCGCATCGTTCACCACCTTTCGACGGTCGGCGCCGAAGAAGATCACGTCGCCGTCCTGGGCGCCGGTCCGCTCGAGGATCGCCGCGAGTTCCGCGGGCTTGAAGAACTTCACGATCGGCGACTGCAGGCCCTCCTCGCCCGGTTTCGTGCGGTCGTTCACGCGGATGTAGGCGAGGCCCTTGGCGCCGTAGATCGCCACGAAGGGCGCCAGGTCGTCCAGTTCCTTGCGGGTGAAGGCGGCATTCCCGCCGGGCACGCGAAGCGCGGCCACGCGGCCGTCCGGCAGGTCCGCCGCAGCCCGAAAGACCTTGAAATCGACGCCCTTCATGAGGTCGGTGAGATCGGTGAGCTCGAGCGTCACGCGCAGGTCGGGCTTGTCGCTGCCGAACCTCGCCATCGCCTCGGCGTATGCGAGCCGCGGGAAGGCGGGCAAGTCGACGTCGAGCACCCGCTTGAAGACGTGTCGAACGAGCCCTTCCATGATGTCCTGGATCTCGCGCTCGGTGAGGAACGAGGTCTCGATGTCGATCTGCGTGAATTCCGGCTGCCGATCGGCGCGAAGATCCTCGTCGCGGAAGCACTTGACGATCTGGTAGTAGCGGTCGTAGCCCGCGACCATCAGGAGCTGCTTGAAGAGCTGCGGGGACTGCGGCAGCGCGTAGAACTGGCCATCGTGGATTCGCGACGGGACGAGGAACTCGCGGGCCCCTTCCGGGGTGGACTTGTAGAGCACCGGCGTCTCGACATCGATGAAGCCGTTGTCGTCGAGGTAGTCGCGGACCGCCTTTGCCGCCCGGTGGCGCATCTTCAGCGCCTTCTGCATCGGCTCGCGGCGAAGGTCGAGGTAGCGGTAGCGAAGGCGGACCTCCTCGGAAATCGTCTCGTCGTCCACCATGAAGGGCGGCGTGATCGCCGGATTGAGGACCTCCAGCTCGTGGGCGAGCACCTCGACCTCCCCGCTGCGCAGGCCCGGGTTCACCGTGCCCTCGGGGCGGCGGCGCACCACGCCCGTCACGCGCAGGACGAATTCGTTCCTCACGCGGTCGGCATTGGCAAAGGTTTCCTTCCGGTCCGGATCGCTCACCACCTGGACGAGCCCTTCGCGGTCGCGCAGGTCGATGAAGATGACGCCTCCATGGTCTCGGCGCCGGTGCGCCCAGCCGAAGAGGGTCACGGTTTGCCCGAGGAATCGGGTGTCGGTCAGTCCGCAATATTCGGTTCGCATGTTCTCTCTGTGCCCCGCGCGGCGGGGCGATTTCGTTCGCTGCTCCCGTGTGCCGCTCTCGGGAGGCCAGTCCTTCGCTGCCGTGGTTGTTTCCGGCGCCGCCTTCGGCCGCCGCCTACGTTTTCGGCGACGGCACCGGATTGGGGTCGGTCCCGGAGGTGATGCTCTCGGGCCTGATCCCGGGACGCGGCGGCTCCGCCACGCCCATGGAGATGATGTACTTCAACGCCTGGTCGACGCTCATCTGGAGCGCGATCGTGTCCGTCCGGGGCACGATGAGAAAGAAGCCCGCCGTGATGTTGGGCGTCGTGGGAACGAAGACCGACAACTGCTCGCGGCCGAGGTGGTCGGTAACCTCGTGTTCCGGCGTGCCCGTGACCAACGCGACCGTCCACGCGCCCGCGTGCGGATAGCGTACGAGCACCGCGCGCCGGAATGCCTTGCCGTCGGGCGAGAACAGCGTGTCGCTGATCTGCTTCACCCCGCCGTAGATCGACCGGAAGATCGGGATTCGGCTGAGGATCGATTCCCAGACGAGCAGCAGGCGCTTGCCGAAGAAGTTCGCGGCGACCGCGCCCGTCACCAGCAGGATGGCGAGCGTGAGCACGGCGCCCAGTCCCGGCAGGTGGAAGCCCAGCAGCGCGTCGCTTCGGTACCGGGCCGGAACGATGAGCAGCGACTGGTCCATCAGGTCGACCAGCAGCGAGAGCACCCAGAGCGTGATCGCGAGCGGGATCCATACGAGCAGACCCGCGATGAGGTAGCGCCTGAGCGTGGCCATCACTCGTCCGGGCGGGGTCCCGGCGATACGCTTGCCAAGACGGTGCCTATCCGCACGCCGGGCACGAGCCCGATCCGCACGCGGGCGCGGGGCCGGTGCCGCCGCTGTCCTTCGATTCGGAACCACCGTCGGCCTTGGCGGCCGGCTTCGAGCCCCCCGCCTTGAAGTCCGTCGCGTACCAGCCGCTGCCCTTCAACTGGAAGCCGGCCGCCGTGACCATCTTGGAGAAGGTCTCCTGGCCGCATTGCGTGCAACGCTTGTGGGGAACGTCGCTCACCTTCTGCAGGAATTCCTGCTGGTGGCCGCAGTTCGAGCATCGATATTCGTAAATCGGCATGGTTGCCTCGGAACCCGGAAAATTGTCATTTTAACACAAGCACTTGGCGCATCGCCGGGCGCCCGCCGCCGGAAACTCAGGAAATGGCGCGGCGGCGGCGCGTGGACAGGCCCGCCGAGCCCAGGCACAGGGCCATCGACCAGAAGACGGGGCCCATGCCGAGCGCCGTGCCGATGCCGCCGAAGAACAGGGGCAACACGGTATGGCTCATGTTCATGACCATCGTTCGCACGCCGATCGCCTCGCCCAGTCGACCCTGCGGCGTCAGCTGCTGAATCAGGGACATGAGGCTCGGCTGCGATGCGCCGAGCCCCAGTCCGAGAAGGAATGCGATGGTCGCGATGAGAGGCACCGTTCGCACCAGGGGAAAGAGCGAGTAGCCCGCGCACGCGACGAACAGCGTGGCGCCCACGATCTGCCACTCGGGCAGCCGCCTCGCGAACCAGGGCAGGACCAGCCGAACCACGAAGGTCGCCAGCGCGAACGAACCCAGGATGCCGCCGATCGTCGTGGCGGAAAGCCCGAGGGAATTGCCGTAGATCGGAATCGCGAAGAAGAAGAGATCCCACGCCATCGCGAGAATGCCGGTCACGATGAAGACATGCCGCAATTCGCGCTTGCCGAGAAGGTCCGCCAGCCCCCCGCCGGTCGCCGTGGCGGACTGCGCCTGCGGGAATGCCGGTTTCGCCAGGGACAACGCCAGCGCCGGCAGGATGCCCAGGGTCGCGAGCAAGGCGAAGGTCACGCGGTGCCCGGCATTGTCGATGGCGAGTCCTGCCGTGGTGGGCCCGAGAAACCCGGAGATGGAAAATGCGAGTGCCAGCCAGCTGAAATTCACCGCCCGATCTTCCGGCGCGCTGAGGGCACCCACGGCGTTCTGCACGGCGATGTGAAACACCATGAAGGCGAGCCCGATGATCGCGCAGGCGAAGTACAGGGCCGCAAGGCCCGGCGCCAGCGCGGGAATGCCGACGCCGCACGCCAGCACCACGGACGACCAGAGAAGGGGCCTCGCGGTGCCGATGCGGTCGATCGTCCGCCCTGCGAACACCGACAGGAACATCGGCAGCAGGGAATAGAGGGAAATGAGGGCGCCGACGGTGAGCGGGCTCGACTTGAGGCTCAGCGCGTAGAGCGAGACGGTGAATCGGCTGCCGTTGAATGCGGCGTGCGCGAAGACCGTGAGCACCATGAGAAAGGCAAGCCGGACGGGCCGCCCTTCTCCGGCGCGTCCGGCGATCAACCCTTCGACTCGAGCGCCGCGATTCGCGCCTCGATGGGCGGATGCGTCGAGAAGAGCGCCATGAAGCCCGGCTTGTCGGAGATTCCCGACGACTGGAATGCCTTCGGGAGTTCGCCGGGTTCGATTCCTCCCAGTCGACGCAGCGCCGAGATCATCGGTCGCGCCGTGCCCATGAAGCCTGCGGCCCCGGCGTCGGCGCGGAACTCGCGCTGGCGGGAGAACCACGCCACGACGACCGAGGCGAGGATGCCGAACACGATCTGGCAGACGATGACGGTGACGAAGTAGCCTGGGCCCGTTCCGCGTTCGGTCTTGAAGATCGCCTTGTCGACCAGGTAACCCACGACCCGCGAAAGAAAGACGACGAACGTGTTCACCACGCCCTGGATCAGCGTGAGCGTGACCATGTCGCCGTTGGCCACGTGCGCGACTTCGTGCGCGAGGACGGCCTCGACCTCTTCCCTGGTCATCGAGCGCAGCAGCCCCGTGGATACCGCGACCAGGGCCGAATTCCGGAAGGCGCCGGTCGCGAACGCATTCGGCTCGCCTTCGTAAACGGCAACCTCGGGCATGCCGATGCCCGCCTTTTCCGACAGGCGGCGCACGGCGCCCACCAGCCATTGCTCGTCCGCGCTCTGGGGCGTCTCGATCACCTGCGCGCCCGTGGACCACTTGGCCATGGGTTTCGAGATGAGCAGGGAAACGAAGGACCCCGTGAATCCCACGACGGCGGAGAAGATCACCAGCATGCCGACATTCAGGCCCTCGGCGGCGATGAAGCGGTCGACGCCCAGCACCCGAAGGACCACGGAGAGGACCAGGACCACCGCCACGTTCGTGAGGAGGAAGAGGACGATGCGCTTCATGGATTCATGCCGTTGTCGAAAGGAGATGAACCATTCTACCGACTCCCCTAGAACGGGATGTCGTCTTCGAAATCGTCGAATTTCGAGCCCGCGGCCTTGCCCGCCGCCGGCTTGCCGGCCGGTCGGGATCCACCCTCGCGCTCGGCGCCGGAATCGCGCTCACGGTCTCCCCCGCCCATGCCCTGGCGAGAGCCGAGCATCTGCATGCGGTCGGCCACGATCTCGGTGGAGTACTTGTCCTGGCCATCCTTGTCCTGCCACTTGCGGGTCTGCAGGCGCCCCTCGACGTAGACCTGGCTGCCCTTCTTCAGGTATTCGCCCGCGATCTCGGCGAGCTTGCCGAAGAACGCGACGCGGTGCCATTCCGTCTTCTCCTGCTTTTCGCCGTTCTTGTCCTTCCACGTCTCGGTGGTGGCGATCGAAACGTTCGTGACGGCGCCGCCGTCGGGCATGAAGCGGGTCTCCGGGTCGCGCCCGAGATTGCCGATGAGAATGACTTTGTTGACAGATGCCATGGATTTCTCCCGAAGGTCAGGGGTTGGTGGCTTGCGGCTCTTGCGGCTCTTGCGGCTCTTGCGG
>Ga0154020_10002773_pt1 | contig 21325 bp, 19 predicted proteins | sample Klosneuvirus_201_FD_109709 | JGI IMG/M metagenome (GOLD analysis project Ga0154020, IMG submission 109709) | Active sludge microbial communities from wastewater, Klosterneuburg, Austria - Klosneuvirus_20160825_MG | ecosystem: Engineered > WWTP > Aerobic digester > Activated sludge | place... | reverse complement strand
GGAAAGTTTGTATACGGGAAACCGTATCGAGGGTTCGAATCCCTCGGTCTCCGCAGATAAATGCAAAAGGCCAACCCGCAGGGTTGGCCTTTTTGTTTTGCGCTGAAGCGTGGAAAGCTTGCTTTCCTAAGCAGAAGCGCAAAACAAAAAGCCACTGCCGAAGGCAGTGGCTTTTGCATTGTGACTATGGGAGGCACTAGGGATCAAGGCGCGCAGCGACTTAATCCCAATTGTGATATGAAATGGCTTGGCTTTTGCATTGTGACTATGGGAGGTACTAGGGATCAAGGCGCGCAGCGACTTAATCCCGGTTGCAATACGAAATGGTTTGGCTTTTGCATTGTGACTATGGGAGGCACTAGGGATCAAGGCGCGCAGCGACTTAATCCCGGTTGCAATACGAAATGGCTTGGCTTTTGTATTGTTACTTTTTGAGGCACTAGAGATCAACGGAGTTAATCCAGCCCGGATTACAAATCCGCGCTAACTGGTCTTAGCTTTTGCATTGTGACTATGGGAGGCACTAGGGATCAACGGAGTTAATCTTTTTAAAATTACTTCACCCTACTTCAACAAATAATACACCATCGTCACACACTCATAACATTCCTGGTTCTCATCCGGCCCTTTAAGGTACTCTTCAATCACCATTTGAAACTGATAACCTTTTGAGCGCATATACTGGTCAATGGCTTTGTGCGCGTCGCCGCTACCTGAAGGAAACCCTTTGTATTCCACACTCAATACTTTACAAGCTGGAAAGGCAAACATCTCCCAATCCTTAATTTTTGTGCCCTCCGGCACTCTAAAGGCGCAACTCACATCAGCCCTCTGGTTTTCTTCATCATAAGTAAAAACCAAACCGGAGGGAGAAGATAGGGCCTTTATCTTTTCTTTTTCCAACACCAGTTCCAACAAACCAAAGTTGTTTTCAAAATACCCGTTCATCTCCTCCAGACCAATATTTTCCTTTCTGCCTGCGTAGGTTCTGGCTTCCCATTGAAGTTCCTTAATGTCAAATTCAGGGGCTTCCTCTTCTTTAAGTAGAGTGGCCTTAAGTCTTTCAAGACCCCTTTCATAATCCTTTCCAATTCTTTTATCAATGTCAACGAACATCATGGGCGTTCTTCCGAGAAATGGAATGGGAAATACCATGCCCCAGCTCACCACGCAACCTTGTGCCGAATCGCGAAGGATAAAGTAGGATTTTACATCGCCTTTGTTATCATAACTCAGTTTCTGATAAATGGTGTCTTCGGAAATACCGGTAATTTCAATTCGCCCCGTGCCAACGTCCTTGTTCCCCGACCAACTGTAAGCGTACCCAATTTGCCCCTGGTTGCCCTGGTATCGAACACTCATGGTAGTGTCCTTCTCAGTCCATGGACTCCAGTTGTTGTGAAAATAGGTGAAATCCAGCAGTTTTGATTTGAGGGTGGGTTTGCTTTGCTCAAGATAGACATGGCGTTCTACTTTAATTTCTGAAGGACCAAAAAGCGCCAGTATAAAATACAAGGCTCCAAGTGCAATAAAAAGATAGAGTAATTTTTTCATTCTAAATTTCGTTTGGCTTTAAAAGCTAAAATAAACAAAATGCGGGAGCACGTGCGGTTTATTCCAAGGCATCCATTTTTTTTGATAGCCATTTTCTGGCATCGGCCTCATTGTCAAAAATCTTAATGTTCCTGGATTTTCCTGTTAAGTTGAGGGTAAAATTACCAACCAAACGCTGGCTCAGGTCGTGCACAACAATCGCTACAAGGGGTCGACTTTTTATTTCTGAGAGTATGGGTTTAAAAGCTTCGTTTTCCGGCAAACTCCACTTTGCAGTGATGAGAAGTACTGGTGTTTTTTTGCTGGAGTCAAGCGCATTGGCTTCCATCCATCCAGTTGTGACATCTTCCTTGTTGAGTGAAACGTCTTCCTTGAGAAACTTAAGTTCTATATACCTGCCATCAATTATTCTGGCTTCAGCAATTTGTTCCGACATAAATTAAGGCCACATCGTCTGTAGCTTTATTAAAAGTGTTGTTATATTTTAGGTTCAATAAAAACTTTGGCAAAGTAATAAATCTCTTCATGTTCATATGCATGATTTTACAAATCAACCCAATTCTTTACATGTCTCAACATCAATATTTCAAATTTTACACATCGTACTTGGAATATAAATAACTTTATAAGTAAATGCTTAAATCAAACTTATTAATTTCGTGCATGAAATTTTCAACCGGAATAGTACTTAAACTCATTTTGTTTTTTCTTCCAGTATGGCTCGGAGCGCAGGAAGAAAAGGAAGAACGATCATCCCCTTACTGTCAGGACATTTCAGACAAAAAGGCCATTTCCTTTTACGAGAAAGGAAAAGACCGGAAAAAATACAAAAAACCGGAACGTTTGCAGTTTCTCATGAAAGCCCTTGAGTTGGAGCCCGATTTTGCCGAAGCCAACCTGGCCATGGGTTTTGAATTGGCGGCACGTTGTAAGCTGGAGGAGAAGCCATTTACTCCCACGGTGCCTTTTTTTATGAAGGCCATAGCGGTTTGTCCCCAAATCCATAGCGAACCTTACTATTATATTGGTTTTGATTATTACGAAAAAACCCAAAACGATTCGGCCATCAAATACCTTCAAAAGTTTCTTGATTTTAAGGATGAGGACGAAAAAAAATACGCCAATGATTTTGCCGAAGAGCAGTACCAGGCGAAGATGATGATACGCTCGGCTAAAAAAGAAATGGGTCTCAAGAAAAACGTGCAGTTCGATCCTCATGTGGTTAAGGGCGTTTCCACAGAGCGTGATGAGTACCTGGCTTACATTTCACCCGACGATAAACGTTGTTTTTTTGTAAGGCGATTGCCGGTTAAAAACCTGAACCAGGTTTACGAAAGCGATCATGAGAAAGAGGTGTTTATGCAGGCCGTGCGCACAAAAAACGGAGAGTTTACCGGCGGAGAGCCCTTGGAAGCCCCATTCAATGTAAGCGAGGACAATCAGGGAGGCTGTACCATTTCCATCGATAACAAACATTTGTATTTTGCAATGATGCGTATGGAAGGTGGTTTACAGCCCAATTGCGACATCTATGTAAGTGATTTCAATGGGGACTACTGGAGCGATATCCGAAAAGTAAGCCCTTTGATTAACGACCCCAAATACTGGGACAGTCAACCTAGCATTTCGGCCGATGGCAATTGTTTGTATTTCGCCAGTGACCGTCCGGGAGGGTTTGGAGGGATAGATCTTTACGTGAGCAAAAAAGACATGGCCACCGGACAATGGACGATGCCTCAAAATCTTGGTCCCATGGTGAACACTGCGGGAGATGAAAAAACGCCATTTATCCATAGTGACAGTGAAACCCTGTATTTCAGCAGTACAGGTCATTTTGGATTTGGGGAATACGATATCTTTTATGTGAGACAAAATGCCAAGGGAGAATGGCAGGAACCTGAGAACATTGGTTCACCAATCAATGGACTTACAGATGACACGGGATTTTTTGTGAGTAGCGATGCCAAAACAGGGTATTTTTTCTCTTATAACGAAGGGAAAGTGAATGGAAGAGGAATTGGTCGCTGGGACTTGTTTTCATTTGATTTGTATAAGGAAGCCCGCCCTAACGCGATTGGGTTTATAAAAGGCAACATTAAAAGTAACGACAGCATCGTTCAGGGAGCTGTGGTGGAAATTAAGGATGTGCTTACAAAAAAAATCAACTATGCTTTGGTTGACAGCAGCTCGGGAGAGTTTATGGCTGCGGTAAAAAAAGAGAACAACGTGCTGATCACCGTTAAAAAAGATGGGGTGGCGTTTAACTCGATGATGATCGAAGCCTCAAAACTACCGGAGGCCGGACAGGAATCGATTGCGATGGAGGTGAAGTTAGAATCAGCTAATGAAGGCGAAAGTTTTATTCTCAATAATTTATATTACGCGACCAACAGCGCGGAAATAAAAGCAGAGAGCAGGGTGGTGTTGGAAAATTTTGCTGAATACCTGAAACAGCACAAAAGCATGATTATCGAAATTCAAGGGCATACGGATGATGTCGGGAACTTAAGCGACAACATGGCACTGAGCAGTAACCGCGCTTTTTCAGTTAAAAACCTTTTGGAGGAATTTGGGGTGGAAGCGGCACGCATTACCGCGAAAGGCTACGGACCAACGCTGGCTGTTGCTGATAATGCAACAGAAGCAGGCAGGGCCTTAAACCGAAGAACGGAATTTAAAATCGTAAAGAAGTAAGATCAGATCCAGCGGGAAATCCGTTCACTAAGCAATTTAAACCAGTAGGTATAGTGCTCAGGATGCAGGCTCAAATCCATTTTGAGTTCCTCAAGGTTCCACCATTTGTAATCCATCACTTCTTCAGGATTGGGTTTTGGTTCGCTGTTGCTGTATCCAATAAACACATGGTCGTATTCGTGCTCACTTAATCCTTTTTCAAGGACCACCTTGTATATTAACTCATCTTTGTGTTCCAGATCAACAGCCATTCCCATTTCTTCCATTAGACGTCTTTTTGCAGCAGCTGCCGTGGTTTCATCCGGCCGGGGATGAGAGCAGCAGGTATTGCTCCACAAACCGGCACTGTGGTATTTGTGCAAATCCCTTCTTTGAAGCAAAACCTCTTTTTTGGAATTGAAGATAAAAACGGAAATGGCACGGTGCAGCAAGCCCTTTTGGTGTGCAAGCATTTTTTCCATGCTGCCCAGGGCTTCGTCTTTTTCATTTACCAGGATGACCTCTTCACTTGTCATTGTTTCTATCATATAGCTCAAACAATGCCATGGGCAAAATGTTTAGCGCCCGGCATTCTTGCCCAAAGTAAATAAAATCCCTTCTCTTGTTTCCCTTTTTCTACCGGATAAGAAAAAAATGCCCGCTTTTGAAGGGAAGTGATTATATTCGAACTGATGCTGTACCTGAATCGACTTTTATTTGCCATCGTACTCCTTTCAAACGTTCAGTTCCTGAAGGCACAGCAGTATTTTTTTAAAAATTACAGCGTTGAAAGTGGTTTGCCTTTCATTCAGGTGGCGTGTATGTACCAGGATCAGCAGGGATACCTTTGGAGCGGAGGGTATGGGGGCTTGAGTCGTTTCGACGGCAAGCACTTTGTCAACTTTGGGCGCAAAAACGGTTTGCCTGATGTGAATGTGAATACCATTGCAGGGGATGATGAGGGAAGGATATTTGTAGGAACCAACAAGGGAATTTGTATTCTGGAGGGCGATAGTTTTATTTACCCCAAGGATAAGGCCCTCCAAACCCGTTCCATTCTTTCATTTGGGAAAGGCTACCACCATTCCGTTTACATTGGAACCAATCTGGGACTTTACATGTATAGCAATGGTAAGGTTAAAGCAGTACGAAAGTTGGCGAATTACCGCATCAATGCCATTTTTAAATCGGATACTTCCGCTTTGTTCATCGGCACCGATCAGGGTTTAATAATTTATGGACATGAAACGTTTGAAGTGCTGAATGAAGCCAACGGTTTGGCCTCAAACAAGATCAACTGCATCACGCAATTTAAAGAATACATTGCAATTGCTACCAATAACGGATTGTCGTTCTTTAACCCGGGCACAAAAAAATTTGTCAATTATTTTATTGAGCAGGGACTGATTGATGAAAACATCAGTTCTCTCGTCAATCAAAATGACCAATACCTCTGGGTGGGATCGCAAACCGGTTTGCTGCGTTATGACAACCAACAATTTTCGTATTACAATGTGGAGATCAGCAACAACTCAAATAACATCAAATCCATACTCCTTGACCGGGAAGAAAATATCTGGCTGGGCACTTACAGTGGTTTGTACCGTTACCGTGACAATAGTTTCAGCACTTTTGATAAAGTGAATGGTCCGGGAAATTCCTTTGTCTTTCAGATTTTAAGAGACAGATTGGGTAGTCTATGGATCTGCACCCAAAACAATGGCGTGTACCGTTACGATGCGAGGTATTTTAAAAATTACAATGAACGAAATGGCCTCAGCGCCAACACAAGTCGTTCTTTAATAGAAACCAGGGAGGGCGATTTATTATTTGGTACTGAAGAGGGCCTTTTACAATTTGATCGGGACAGGTTTGTTCCCGTAAAGTTGCCTGAAAAATTTAAGGGGCCTGTTGATGTGATCTACAAAGGCAATGCAAATGTTTATTGGCTGGGTGGTTCGAATGGATTTGTGAAATTGGAATGGAAGAACGGTGCAGCCAGAAGCAGTTTTTACCGCATCCCTGCAACCAAGGAATTTGTAGTGTATGGTTTTTGTGAGGACAGTCATCAAAATCTCTACATCGGCACCTACCATGCCGGTCTTTATATGCTCAAAGAAGATTCCCTTATTCATGTGAACACGCGTTATAAAGTTGAAGAGGATAATTTTTTCACACTCAGGTGCATTCGAGACAAGGTGTTTGCGGCCACATTGAACGGAATACTGGTTTATGATACACAAACTCACAGCATAGAGAGGATAACCACAGATCAAGGTTTAAATTCCGACTTAATTTATTCGATCGAATTTGCCGAAAATCAACAAAGTTTATGGGTGGGAACTAACCAGGGCGTCAATAAAATGAACATCAAAAAATTTCTCAACGAGAGCGAAGTGGAAATTCAGAAATTTGGAAAGGAGGAAGGTTTTGCAGGAGTAGAATGCAACACTTCAGGCATTTGGGAAGACAAGGACGGCACGCTTTGGTTCGGCACCGTAAGTGGTTTGGTAAGGCACGAACCGTTTCAGTTCAAAAAGAACCTGTTGCAAAGCCCCGTCATCATTCAAAAAATTCAGGTCTTGAATACCGATTCCAATCTGGTGCAAAACAGCACTTTGCCTTGGAGATACAACACCCTGACCTTTTATTACAGGGCCATTTGTTTAACTAATCCCGAAAAAGTGTTGTATAAAAAAAGGCTCATGGGATTGGAAAAAGAATGGAGTGAGGCCGGAACTGAGGACTACAGCAAATACCATAATCTGCCTCCAGGGAATTATACTTTTAGTGTGAAAGCCTGTAACAATGAAGGCATTTGGAATGAGCAGGAAACCCGTTTTGTTTTCGAAATTAAACGGCCCTTTTTCCGCACTTGGTGGTTCCTGGCATTTATCAGTCTTGTTATAATCACGCTCACTTATTTTTTGGTGTTGTTCAGGATCTATACAGTAAAACGAGAGCAAAAAAAGGAGTTTGAACGGAAAGTAGAAATGAGTAAGATCGAACTCAAGGCCTTGCGCTCACAGATGAACCCGCATTTTGTGTTTAACTCCCTCAATTCCATTCAACATTACATCATTAACAACAAAAGCGATGAAGCTTTTAAATACCTCAGTAAGTTCGCCCGACTCATTCGTATGATCCTGAATTATTCTGACAAACCAACGGTAACAGTTGGTGAGGACCTTGAAACGCTTAAACTTTACATTGAATTGGAAAAAATGAGGTTTGAGGACAAGTTTGAGTACGATATTCAGGTGGACGAGTCGGTGGAGCAGGATTACGACATCATGCCTCCCATGCTGATGCAACCATATGTAGAAAATGCTATTTTGCATGGTTTAAATCCTAAACCCGAAAAAGGCCAGCTAAACATACGCTTGCGTTCCGAAAATAATTTTTTAATTTGTACCATCAGTGACAATGGCATTGGCCGTGAAAAATCGTCTGAGATCAAACATGGGGGTGCAAAAAATCATAGGTCATTAGGAATGAAGATTACCGAGGAAAGGCTTAAAATACTGAACGAGATCAATGCTTCACATTTGAGTGTTGTAGTAACTGACATTAGAGACGCAGAAGGCAATTCTGCGGGCACTAAGGTTGAACTTTTTATACCCTTGAACAGCTAAAAAACAGTTTATGATACGCACTATCATTATTGAGGACGAACAAAAAAGCAGGGAATTATTGGACGCGATGATCCAAAAAAATTGTCCGGAGCTCGAAATTATAGGTCATGCTTCGGATGTGCCCCAGGGGGTTGAACTCATTCGCAGTTTAAAACCCGATTTGGTGTTCCTGGACATCAGCATGCCCAATGGCACTGGTTTTGAAGTTTTGGAACAGGTCTCAGACCTTTATTTTGAATTGATATTTGCCACTGCAAGTGATCAGCATGCCCTAAAAGCCATCAAATACAGTGCCTGTGATTATTTGTTGAAACCCATTGATGCCGACGAGTTAAAAGCAGCGGTGGATAAGGTCATTAAAAAGAAAAAGTCCAATTCAGGGATGGATAACCTGCAGTTTTTGATTGAACACCTGAAAAGGGCGGATGAAAACTACCAGAAGATCACCCTGCCAACCGGAAATGCCTATGAGATTGTAAACATCAAGGACATCATCCGTTGTGAAGCCGATGGCAGCTACACCACCTTTTACCTGAACGATAAACGAAAATTGGTGATTAGTGCCGGATTAAAACATTACGAAGAACTTTTACCGGAGATCGACTTTATACGGGTGCACCACCATCACCTCATCAACATGAACCATGTTTTGCGGTTTTTGAAGGAAGACGGAGGCTATGCCATCATGAGCGACGGGTCCAAGATCGAAATTTCCCGACGCAAGAAAGAAGCCTTTATGGACCGTCTGAACCGCATCTAAACCCTTAAGAATCCTTAAAAACCCTGGTCTTCTACCTTCCAAAAAATAAAATCGTATCTTTGCCCGAATTTTAACACCTAAAATTCGCCTTCAATGACTTCTAAATCTTTAAGTGCCAAGTTTGTCCCTGAGGGATTAACCTACGACGATGTATTACTCGTGCCCGGTTACTCTGAAGTTTTACCGAGGGAGGTAAACATCTCCTCTTTATTCACAAAAAAGATCCGCCTGAACACACCCATCGTTTCAGCAGCCATGGATACGGTCACAGAACATGTTCTGGCCATCGCCATTGCTCAGGAAGGTGGAATTGGCGTGCTGCACAAAAATATGACCATTGAAGAACAGGCAGAGCAGGTGCGTATGGTAAAGCGCAGCGAAAGCGGTATGATCCTGGACCCGGTAGTGATTAACTACAAAGCTAATGTGGGTGAAGCCAAAAAATTGATGGAAGAAAACAGAATTGGTGGAATTCCAGTGATTGACGCTTCTAACCGTTTAATGGGCATTGTGACAAGTCGCGACTTGAGATTTGAAAAAAACGCAAAACGTCCAATTGAGGAAGTCATGACCAACTCAAAAGAGCTCATAACCGCTCAACAAGGCATTAGTTTGCAAAAAGCTGAGGAAATACTGAAAGAACACAAAATAGAAAAACTGCCCATCGTTGATAAAAAGAACAACCTGATTGGTTTGATCACCTACAAGGACATGATCAAGATCAAAGTAAACCCCAATGCCAGCAAGGATGAGCGCGGACGTTTGCGTGTGGCTGCTGCGGTGGGTGTTACTGCCGACACCATTTTGCGTGTGGATGCTTTAGTGAAAGCCGGTGTGGATGCAATCATTATTGATACAGCCCACGGTCACAGCAAAGGTGTGATTGAAAAATTAAAAGAAGTAAAAAAGAAATACAAAAACCTTCAGGTGGTGGTTGGAAACATTGCCACAGGGGAAGCAGCCCTGGCCCTGGCAAAAGCCGGAGCGGATGCTGTTAAAGTGGGAATAGGACCGGGTTCCATTTGCACTACCCGCGTTATCGCTGGTGTAGGTGTTCCTCAACTCTCCGCTATTTTGGATGTGGCTGAAGCCTTGAAAGGAACAGGAATCCCTTTGATCGCCGATGGAGGCATTCGTTTTACAGGCGATGTGGTGAAAGCCTTGGCGGCTGGTGCCGGCACGGTGATGATGGGAGGTATGTTCGCGGGTACCGAAGAAAGTCCGGGGGAAACCATCATTTTTGAAGGTCGTAAATTTAAATCTTACAGGGGCATGGGGTCTTTGGATGCCATGCAAAAGGGCAGCAAGGACCGGTATTTTCAGGATGCGGAAGACGACATTAAAAAACTGGTACCCGAAGGCATTAGCGGTCGTGTACCCTATAAAGGAAGTTTATCAGAAATTATTTATCAGGCCATAGGTGGTTTGCGCGCGGGCATGGGTTATACCGGTGCCAAAACCATTTCTGATTTGCAAAAAGCTAAATTCATCCGCATTACGGCTGCCGGTGTTCGCGAAAGCCACCCGCATGACGTGGTCATTACCCGTGAGGCACCAAACTACAGCCGCTAATTAAAATCATAACAAAAGCGTAAAATGGTATTACCCATTGTTGTTTACGGGGACCCCGTTCTGAGAAAAATTGGTCAGGACATTGACAAGAACTACGAAGGCCTTGATCAGCTCATTAAAGACATGTTTGAAACCATGTACCGGGCAAAGGGCGTGGGTTTGGCGGCGCCTCAGGTAGGCAAAGCCATACGGTTGTTTATAGTGGATACAGAGCCTTTTTCTGAGGATGATGAAGACGGGGATGACGATGAATTTACACCTGAACAAAAGAAGGAACTCAAAGCTTTCAAACGTGTGTTTATTAATGCCCGGATGCTGAATGAAGAAGGAGAGGAATGGAAATTCAGCGAAGGCTGTTTAAGCATTCCAAAAATTCGCGAAGACGTTTCCCGTCAACCCAAAATTGAAATTGAATATTACGATGAGCACTTCAAAAAACACCTTGAAAAGTTTGATGGCGTAATTGCCAGGGTCATTCAGCACGAATACGACCACATTGAAGGGGTTCTTTTTACCGATAAGATCAGCCCTTTTAAACGCAAAATGCTTTCAGGTAAACTTAAAGACATTGCCAGCGGGAAAACAGGGGCCGAGTACAAAACCAGAGTATATAAAGCAAAACGATAAGGCATGAAAAAACAGAGCAGCTTAATCTTGTTCCTAATCAGCACACTAGTATTTAGCGCCTGTACCTCCACACCCCCTTCTTCTGATGCAACTGAGACACCACAGGATAGTCTGGCTCAAACCCAAACTAAAAAAACAGATTACCTGACGGATTGTAAAAACCTGTATAAGGAAGTGCGTTTTATGGACAGCGTGTTGTTAACGCAAACGGAGGTGGTTTACGAATCAGCGAACAAAGCCATAAAAGCCTTTACTGATTTTGCCTACTATTGTGCGAGCGATAGCCTTAGCCCGATTTACCTGATCAAAACCGCGCAAATTGCAAGGGTCATCAACAACATTCCCCAGGCCAAAGTGGTGCTTGAAAAATGCATAGAATCGTACCCGAATTTTAATAACCGTGCTGCCGCCATTTTTCTTTTGGCTCAACTTTATGATGAAGCCACTTATCTCAATGACGAACACGAAGCCAGAAGACTTTATCAGAAAATAATTGACGAGTACCCAAAAAGCGAATGGGCCATGAATTCAAAAGCAGCCATAAAATTGTTAGGAAAAACGGATGAAGAAATCATCAGAGAGTTCACCAAAAAAAACGCGAAATAATGTTGGAATCAAAAAAACAGATCACCATTGGTATTTCAGGGGCCCTGGCCGTTGCCTTGGGTGCGCTTGGTGCGCATTATCTGAAAAATAAAATGCAATTGGGTTTGATTTCCGGCGATGCGTTTGCCGGATTTGAAACGGCGGTAAAATACCATTTGTTTCACACCCTGGCCATGTTGATGGTGTTGATCATGCTGAAGGACAACAATTCAAAACCACTTTCAAGGGCTTACACGTTTTTTTTCTGGGGCATTGTTTTGTTTTCCGGTTCACTGTATCTGTTATGTACCCGGCAATTGTTTCATGCCGAAGGGCTCAAAGTTCTGGGTCCGGTGACGCCCATTGGCGGAGTTTTGATGATTTTGGGCTGGTTAAGCCTGGCCTGGGGAGGAATTAAAAAATCCTAAAACAAAAAACCAGGCACGGAAATTGGATAACAATCATAGAACAATACCTTTTTAATTCGCATCTTTACACCAAGACAGTTGATTATGAAAAAACTAAAAATGTTGTCCGCCGCACTGGTTTTAGGTTTAGCCAGCCTGCAAGCTCAAAATAATGAAGGACCAAAACCAACCAGTGACCCGACCATTTACAAAGGTGTAACCGATAACGCCTGTGCCCTTGAAGTGAGTTTTGGAAGTTACAGCGCCGGGATCGACGGACCAGCAATGGACAAAACCATGGCTTTGATTAAAAAATATAATTTGGCTTCCACATCCAAGAACATTGGAAGAGAAGGAGAAACCCGCATTTGCCTGCCTTTAACCGAGATAAAAGGCATGAAACGCAAACGGTTTATAAAAGAGTTGAAAAAAATTGCGAAAGCAGGTCAATTGGTTTCATTATCAATCAGATAGGAATAGAATTACAGTCCAAAATTGTGGAAAAACGGTCTCAAAAAGACCGTTTTTTTTTGTAATTTTGCGAGAAATTTAACCAATACACTTCTTAATGAACGAGATCGGAATTAAAGCTGAGAATGCTACTGTTGCAGACCTGGGTTTGGCCAATGTGGAAATGGCCTATTGGAACCTCCACCCAAGTGAACTAGTTGAAGATACCATTACCCGCGGAGAGGGCATTTTAACCGATGTAGGGGCTTTAGCCATTGATACCGGGGAGTTTACTGGGCGTTCTCCAAAAGATAAGTTTGTTGTTTATGATGAGAACACCAAAGATTCGGTGTGGTGGGGAGATGTGAACAACCGTTTTGAAGCCGATAAATTTGACATTCTTCATAACCGCATGCTGGCCTACCTGAGTGGTAAAGAAATTTGGGTGCGTGATGCCTATGCCTGTGCTGATCCAACGTATCGAATCAACATCCGTGTGGTGAACGAAACCCCTTGGAGCAATTTGTTCTCGTACAATCTTTTCCTTCGTCCAAGTGCCGAAGAACTTAAAACCTTCAAACAAGAGTGGACCATTTTAAACGCCCCCGGATTTAAAGCCGATCCAAAAATTGATGGTACCCGTCAGCACAATTTTGCCATCATCAACTTTACAAAAAAAATCATCTTGATTGGTGGAACAGGATACACCGGAGAAATTAAAAAATCCATTTTCTCAGTCTTGAATTATATTCTTCCACACGAGAAAAAAGTATTAAGCATGCACTGTTCCGCCAATATAGGTGAGGCAGGAGACACCGCCATTTTCTTTGGTTTATCCGGTACCGGCAAAACTACTTTGAGCGCTGACCCTCACCGCAAACTCATTGGTGACGATGAGCACGGCTGGAGCGATAAAGGCGTGTTTAATTTCGAAGGGGGTTGCTACGCAAAATGCGTTGACCTTACGGCTGAAAAAGAACCACAGATTTTTTCGGCTATCAAATTTGGTTCTCTTTTAGAGAACATTGGTTTTGTTGAAGGAACCACCACAGTTGATTACGCCAACATCAGCAGAACTGAAAATACCCGCGTAAGTTATCCTGCTAACTACATTCAAAACGCAGTAACGCCTGCTGTGGGCGACATGCCTAAAAATATCTTTTTCCTTACAGCAGATGCGTTTGGTGTATTGCCTCCAATCAGTAAATTAACACCTGGTCAGGCCATGTACAACTTTATCAGCGGGTATACCGCTAAGGTTGCGGGTACTGAAATGGGCATAACTGAACCAACAACAACTTTCTCTGCATGTTTTGGTAAAGCGTTTTTACCATTGCATCCTACCAAATACGCTGAGTTATTGGGCGAAAAACTTAAAAAACACAAGGTGAATGTTTGGCTGGTAAACACTGGTTGGGTTGGTGGCTCTTATGGCGTAGGCAGCCGTATTAAATTATCCTACACACGTGCATTGATTACCGCTGCTTTAAACGGTAAGCTTGACAACGTTGAGTACGGTAAAACCAACTTCTTTGCTTTGGCTTTCCCTAAAGCTTGTGAAGGTATTCCTGCTGAGATCATGGATCCTCGTAACTCATGGGCCGACAAAAACGCTTATGATGAAAAGGCCAAAAACCTGGCGGAGCAGTTCATTAAAAATTTCTCTCAATACGCTTCAGCCGCCAATGAAGAAATTATGGCTGCAGCACCTAAGATTCAAGTGACTGCCTGATTGTGCACTTGCCGGTGTTTTCACCGGCAACATGAAATCAAAATCCCCGAAGCCATTCGGGGATTTTTTTTCACACTACGCTCTTGCTGGTGTTCTCACCAGCAAGTAACCACCAGCAAGTACTCACCTGCAAGTAAATCACCAGTAAGTTTGTTCCTCCAGAAAGGAGTTCAAGTAAGAAATTTTCCAACCAAGAGACTTTCTCCTCTAAAAAAACGCTAAGCCCCCAGACGTACCCAGCGGTTTAAGTTCTTGGGGTAACTTTACCAAAAAAGGTTATTGACATGAGTTAGAATGCCAAAATCATCAAGGGCTTTGATGTAAAATTTAGCACTAGAATAGGTGTATTGATCGGCTGATTCGGCTAAAAACCAATCTTTTTTTAGTGGATTCTTACGAATGTAATTTAGCTTTTGAAGTATTGTGTTTTGCTTTTTGAGTGGGAAGGAGTAACCGTTTCTCTCCCAAATTTGAACTTTCCGGTCTGCAGCATTCACTTTAAGTTTTTCAAGTAGTGGATGATTTTCCTCGATTAGTGCATATTTAATGTGCTGGGCCGTGAATTTGAGAAAATCTCTTTGAACAGTGTGTAATTGGTGGCCATCTTCAATCCGCCATGTCAAATGGATGTGGTTAGGCATAATGACAAAGGCATACAAGGTGATGCGTTTATTGATTACAAGGAATTCAAGGCTGTTAATGACAATGTCTTTGTACTTGTCAGATGCAAGAATTGGTAACCAATTCAAATTGGTATAGGTGCTAAAAAAGAGTCTGTCATCAGGATCTCTCATAAGCAAGGGTTCGAATGCTAAAGGTAAGAAATCAAAAAGATGCTTCTAGCCGTCGGTGAGAACACCGACGGAAGCAAACTAATTAGGGGATTTTTTTGATCAAGAAAGCAAAAGTTTGCTACAGTTTCTCCAAAGCCTTCAACACCGCAGTCTCCACATCCTTTACCTTGTTTGCAGACTCAGCCTTCTCAAACTTTTTCCCACTCACTTTTTCATACAATTCGATGTAACGATTGGATATTTCATTCACCCACTCATCGCTCATGTTAGGAATCTTTTGACCTTCCTTGCCTTGAAATCCATTTTCAATTAACCAGCGACGCACAAACTCCTTGCTCAATTGTTTTTGCTCTTCTCCCTTTTTCTGACGATCTTCATAACCTTCAAGATAAAAGTACCGGGAAGAGTCTGGTGTATGGATCTCATCCATCAAATAGATTTCATTGTTGTACAAACCAAATTCGTATTTGGTGTCCACTAAAATCAATCCGCGTTCTTTCGCCATTTCCTGGCCACGGGCGTATAAGTTCAAGGTAATGCGCTCCAGTTCTTCGTAGTGTGCCTTGTTCACTATGCCTTGTTTGATGATCTCTTCTTTGCTGATGTCCTCATCGTGTCCTTCAGAAGCTTTGGTGGTAGGCGTAATGATGGGCTGAGGCAATTTGTCGTTCTCTTTTAAACCTTCCGGCAATCTCACGCCGCACAATTCCCTTAAACCGCTTTGGTAGGTTCTGGCTGCATGTCCGGCCAAATACCCGCGCACGACCATCTCTACTTTAAAGGGCTGGCACATACGTCCAATGCTTACGTTGGGATGTGGCGTGGCCATTAACCAGTTGGGTACAATATCGCGCGTGGCGTTCAAAAATTGTTCGGCAATCTGGTTCAACACCTGACCCTTGTATGGTATTCCTCTTGGTAACACCACATCAAAGGCGCTGATTCGGTCACTGGCCACCATGACCAAAATGTTGCTTTCTATGGTGTACACATCGCGCACTTTGCCTTTGTAAAAGGCCGTTTGTTTTGGGAATTTAAATTGGGTTTTATCTAAAGTGTTCATAGGCTGATTAATTTGTTTTGTTTTTATTTGGGCGTGTCCTCTGAAGCGAGAGGCTTAATAATTTCTTTTTGCCTCTCTGCTTCAGAGGTCGGGCTTTCCGCTGCAAGTCCTCGCTGCGCTGCGGGCTTTACGCTTCAATCCCTCACGCAAGTTCGTACTCGCCTACCGCACTATCTTGCTCAGAAGTCCACTGCACTTCTGCCGTCCCTAACGCATGTCGGTTCTTTTGTCATTCCTTTTCTATTGAATGTTTTAATTATTTCTGGTTTTAACAATGAAGATTACTCCGTCTTCCAACTAATCAAACCTTCTTTGGTGAATTTAAAGGGTTGCACTTTTCCGCCTTGTGATTCCAAAGCACGGGCTACTTTAATTTTGCTCATGCCCGGGCAATAAAAAAACATAAATCCTCCTCCACCGGCGCCCGATATTTTTCCTCCTCCTGCGCCATTGGCTAAAGCCGTTTCGTAAATACCATCAATATAAGGGTTACTGATGCTTTTGGCCATTTGTTTTTTGTTCTGCCAGCCAAAATGCAAAATCTCGCCTATTTTATTTAGCTCCCCTTTCAATAAAGCTTCTTTCATCTGTATAGCTTGCTCTTTAAGGTTGTGCATGGCCTCAACGCTTTTGTTGTTTTTATCGTTGACGTTTTTGACCTGTTCGTCAATAATGGCAGCAGATAAACGCTGGGTGGAGGTAAAATACAAGAGCAGATTGTACTCCAGTTCGTAAAGCACTTCGGGTTTTAATTGCAGAGGATTGACGATAACCCTGTCGTTTTTATTGAACTCTAAAAAATTAATACCTCCAAATGTAGCGGCGTATTGGTCCTGTTTACCACCGCTCATGTTCAGGTCCACGCGTTCAATTTCATAAGCCAGGTGGGCGATGTCGTATTTGCCCAAAGGCAATTGCATCCATTCTACAAAAGCACCCAGCATGGATACGACCAAAGTGGAGGATGTTCCTAAACCAGAGCCCTGAGGCGCTTCAATGTAAGAAGTGAGACGAAAAGAAAGTGCTTCCAGACCAAATTGTTTCACCACACGGTTGTAAACCCCAATGAACAATTCAAATTCAGGAACAAGCTCCAGTTCTTTTTTGCTGCTGCATACCAAACGTTTGTCGGTGCCGTCAATTAAAAATTCTATGGTTCCATTATCAAGAGGTTCAAGGGAGGCATAAGCGTACAAATCAATGGTAGCGTTGAGTATAGCGCCTCCAAACAATTCAGAGTAAGGACTCACATCTGTTCCTCCACCGGCCAATCCAATTCTCAAGGGTGCTTTGCTTCGAATGATCATGGCCCTATTTCATGTTGATGAACTGTAAAGGCACCTCGTAATTCCCTTTTCTGCATAATGCAATGACCGCTTGCAAGTCGTTAAGGCTTTTTCCGCTAACACGAATAATATCATCCATGATTTGGGCCGTGACTTTCAGTTTACTGTCCTTAATGTCTTTGATAATCTTTTTCGAAGCTTCTTTTTCTATGCCCTGTCTCACCTTAATGTCTTTTTTGATCATGGGCCCGCTGGCATAATGTTCCTTGCTTTCATCCAAACCCCTGGGGTCAAGCCCTTGTTTAATCATGCGGGAATGAATGGCATCAATAATGGCGTCTAAACGCATGTCGTTCTCGGTAGCGATATTTACAAGGAGGTCCTTTTTATTGAGCTCAATGCTGCTTTTGCTGTCTCTGAAATCCCAACGGTTCAGGATGTCTTTTCTGGCCACATTGATGGCGTTATCCAGCAATTGGGCGTCGAGTTTGCTGGCGATGTCAAAGGAAGGCATATTCGTTTTTTCTATTCCAAAAATAGTTATTAGATTTAGAATCCTTCAGGAGAAAAAACAGAATTTTTTGAGAGTTTTCGCCATATTTAGCACAGGGCTGTGCCTGTTTTTATTGTCTTGCCTTCAGGAGGGCAGTGATAAACGGCCTCGTCTGATCAAAAACAAGGTCTTTGTGATTCCCTTCCCGGAGGAAGAAGTGCATAATTCCGCGCATGCTCAAATGCCTGACACGTCCTATCTCAATTTTTTGTTCAGGAGCAAGGGTTTGGTGAACATCCATGAATTGGACAGCAGCATAAAGGTGGATCTTCGTTATGCCGACACCTCAAATTTTTTGCACATGGGATTTTACGATGGCCTCAAAACAGCTTACCTCACCTGTGAAGCCGCCATCAAACTCAGCAACGCTCAGTATTATTTAAAATCACTGCACCCAAATTATTCATTGCTGGTATTTGACGCGGCACGTCCCTTGCACATTCAGCAACTCATGTGGGACAGCCTCAAAATGCCGGCACCAAAAAAATACCAATACCTTTCCATTCCTTCTGAACCCTCGCTTCACAATTACGCTTGCGCTGTGGATGTAAGTATCATTGACCTTAAAACAAGCACGCTGCTCGACATGGGCAGTGAGTACGATCATTTCGGAAAATTATCAGAACCCATGATGGAAAAGGAATTGCTGAAGACCGGAGAATTGAGTAATGCAGCGTATAAAAACCGTTTGCTCTTAAGAAAAGTGATGATAGCAGCAAAATACAAACCCATTACAACGGAATGGTGGCACTTCAGCATATGTACTAAACCAGAAGCCCAAAAACGTTTTGAATTAATCTATTGATATGTCCTTTAAACTCACTTCAGAATTCCAACCCACAGGTGATCAGCCCGAAGCCATTCGTCAATTGGCAGCTGGCCTCAATTCGGGATCTAAACACCAGGTGCTCTTGGGTGTAACCGGTTCCGGAAAAACATTTACAGCAGCCAATGTTATCGCTCAGGTGGATAAACCGGTTTTGGTGCTGAGCCACAACAAAACCCTGGCGGCTCAATTGTTCAGCGAGTTCAAACAGTTTTTTCCGGAGAACGCCGTCGAGTATTTTGTGAGTTACTACGATTATTACCAACCTGAAGCGTATCTGCCTACCACAGGGACCTACATTGAAAAGGACCTCGCCATCAACGAAGAAATTGAAAAATGCCGTTTGAGTGCAACGTCATCACTGCTTTCGGGGAGAAGAGATGTGATTGTTGTTAGCTCCGTGAGTTGCATTTACGGCATGGGCAATCCCACCGATTTTAAGGAGAACATCATCACCCTGGAAAAAGGCATGAGCATTTCGCGCAACAAATTGCTCCACCGTTTTGTGGGGGCTTTGTATTCGCGGACCACAGGAGACTTTAACCGGGGCAATTTCAGGGTAAAAGGCGATACCGTGGATTTGAATTTGCCTTACGCCGAATACAGTTTGCGCATACAATTTTTTGGGGATGAAATCGAAGGTCTTGAAACCTTTGACCAGAACAACAACAGCACCATTCAAACCTACGATTCCTTTACGGTGTATCCGGCTAATTTGTTTGTGACTTCCCCGGATACCCTACACAAAGCTTTGTTTTTCATTGAAGAGGACATGCACAAACAAGTGGCTTTTTTTAATGAACAGGGAAAAAACCTTGAAGCCAAACGTTTGGAAGAAAGGGTCAAGTTTGATTTGGAAATGCTCAGAGAACTGGGCTATTGCAGCGGCGTTGAAAATTATTCAAGGTATTTGGACGGACGTACTCCCGGTACCCGGCCCTTTTGTTTGCTGGATTATTTCCCGAAAGATTATGTGATGTTTATTGATGAAAGTCACGTTACCTTACCGCAAGTGAGGGCCATGTTTGGAGGGGATTTGAGTCGCAAACAAAATTTGGTGGAATATGGATTTCGTTTGCCTTCAGCTTTGGACAACCGTCCTTTAAAATTTGAGGAGTTCCTGGCTTTACAAAATCAGGTAATATACATCAGTGCTACACCTGCGGATTATGAATTGGAGCAAGCAGGTGGAGTAGTGGTAGAGCAATTGATTCGCCCCACCGGAATTTTAGACCCACTGATCGAAGTGAAGCCCTGTGTGAATCAGGTGGACGACCTTTTGGAAGAAATTCGTGTAACGGTTGCCAAAGACGAACGTGTGCTGGTGACCACCTTAACCAAACGAATGGCAGAGGAATTGAGCAAGTACCTCACAAAACTAAACGTACGTTGCCGTTACATACACTCTGAGGTGGATACCCTGGAACGCGTTGAAATACTCAGGCAACTGCGTGTGGGCATGTTTGATGTGTTGGTGGGCATTAACTTATTGAGAGAAGGTCTGGACCTTCCCGAGGTGAGTCTGGTGGCCATTTTGGATGCGGACAAAGAAGGATTTTTAAGAAACGAAAGAAGTTTGGTGCAAACCGTTGGAAGAGCGGCACGGAACGTAAACGGACGCGTCATCATGTACGCAGATAGAGTAACGGACAGCATGCGGTTTACTATGGAAGAAACCTTAAGGCGCAGGCACAAACAAATTGAATACAATTTTGAACACAAGATTACGCCGGTGCAAGCGGGTCGTAAAAAAATGGCACAGTCTTACCTAAGCGGAACAGAGGTGAGTGTTGACGGGAAATTGGTAAAAGTATATGTAGAGCCAGATGAGTTTCAATTGGCCGCCGACCCTGTTACCCAGTACATGAGTGCCGACGAACTCAAAAAACAAATAACCCGCATCAAAACCTCCATGACCAAAGCCGCCAAGGATTTAAACTTTGTGGAAGCCGCACGATTGAGGGATGAGATGTATACGCTTGAGAAGTTGTTGAAGGAGAAGGATTCATAAGTTTCAGTTTTCAGTTTTCAGTCGGCAGTGGCAGTCGGCAGTGGGTATATAGGAATTACACCACTTAGACACTCAGTTCACTAAGTAGCACTAAGAAAATTCACTCTGCGCGACTCCGTGGAATACTCTGTGTACACTGTGGTTAAATTAGTCCCCAGTTCGGAAGCTAAGAATTCCAAACATCAAACCAGAAATATCAAACCCTCCTCCACACCATCATAAAATCATTCATCACATACCCCTCACCAATGTCGAAGTCAGCGACTTTTTCAATTTTAAATCCCAGTTTAAAGTAAAAATTGATGGCTTTGTAGTTTTGACGGTTGACAGTTAAACGGATGCTATCAGCTTGGGTGATTTGAAGCAATTCCTTGAAAACCATTGTCCCGTAGCCTTTCCCGGCTAAGGTTTGGTCAATATAAAATTTTGGAATGAACCACTCGTTTTTTTCTTCCTGATTAACAGAAACAAAACCTATGTTTTCTCCCTCCACCTCTATAAGGTAAAAGCGGTGTTTTTTGATCTGCATTTGTTCCAGCAGACTTTCCTTGTTGTACATTTTGCCCAACATATAATCAATCTGTTTCTGGCCAATAATGCTTGGGTAATGTTGGTTCCAAATCAATTCGGCCAATGCAGCAATGGTATCCAGGTCATTAATTCCGGCTGCTTTCAGTTTTATGGGCTGCATATATTGTTGTAACTTCGCGTTGTGGCGAAGATAAGTAAGATAAGCAACACCGTAAACATCGAAAACCGCAAGGCCAAATTTGATTTCCAGTTTTTGGATACCCTGG
>Ga0154020_10002772_pt1 | contig 21328 bp, 14 predicted proteins | sample Klosneuvirus_201_FD_109709 | JGI IMG/M metagenome (GOLD analysis project Ga0154020, IMG submission 109709) | Active sludge microbial communities from wastewater, Klosterneuburg, Austria - Klosneuvirus_20160825_MG | ecosystem: Engineered > WWTP > Aerobic digester > Activated sludge | place... | reverse complement strand
GACGCAGAAGCCGCCGTAGCTCTGCCCTAGCACGCTCCAACGGCGCTCTTCGCCCAGCAGCGCACGACGGATCCACTCGGCGTCCTGCACGATGGCGTCGGCGCGGAAGTGCTTCAGGTGCTCCGCCTGGGCTTGTGGCGTAGACATGTGCGCCAACGTCTGAAAGGTGAGAGGCGTGCTGCGCCCAGTCCCGCGCTGGTCGAGCAGCAGCACGTGATAGTCGCTCACGGCGCGTTTGATCCAGCCGCTATTGGTGAGAGGGCGCGGCGCGGCAAAGCCTGGGCCGCCTTGCAGAAAGAGCAGCCAGGGCAGATCGTCCGTTGCTTTGCCCGCCGCACTGACCGCGCGGGCAAAAACTTCGATCGTGGCGGCATGAGGGCGCGCATGATCGAGCGGGACGCGGAAAGTGTGGTCGGTCAGCACAAGCCCTGGAATCCGGTGAGTTACGGATGTCATGATGATGCCTCCTGATTCGTGATTGTCCTATGGTACAATTCCGTGCCGTAAAGTTGGAAAAATCAGGAGCGTTGGAGCAGAAACCCATGACGAAGATCGGCATCACGCTGCACCCGCTGACTTCCCCCGATCGCGAAGAACTTGACTTGCTGGCGCGGCAGATTGCAGAAGGCGTGGTTGCCGCTGGCGGCGCGCCTGTGTTCATCCTACCGGACCTGGAGGAGACAGCGTTGTACGCACAGTTTTCCAGCCTGGACGGGTTGATCCTTTCCGGCGGCGGCGATGTGGCGCCCGCGCGCTATGGCGAGCAGGCGCTGCCGCAGGTGGGCGGCGTAGACGAGCAGCGCGACCACACGGAAACGACTCTGGTGCGCTGGGCGCTGGCCGCGCACAAGCCGCTGTTCGGCATCTGTCGCGGTCTGCAACTGCTCAACGTAGCCTGTGGCGGCGCGCTCTACCAGGACGTCAGCCAACACGCCGGCGCCATCCAGCACGCCTACTACCCCAGCTATCCGCACGATTATCTGGCGCATGCCATCGCTATCGCGCCGGAGAGCCAGTTGGCGACGCTGCTCGGCAAAACGGCCGCGCTGGTGAATAGTCTGCATCATCAGGCGTGTCGCACGGTCGCGCCTGGTCTGCGCGTCGTTGCCCACGCACCGGATGGCATCGTCGAAGCAGTGGAAATCACCGAGCATCCCTTTGCGCTGGCCGTGCAGTGGCACCCGGAGGCATTGTCCCAAGCCGTGGAGTCGAAGATGCTGTTTGGCGCGCTGGTGGCTGCCAGTGCCCAGGCCCAACGGGAAAGTCATCCACCGATGACACAGATTGCGCAGATTTTGGCGGGAGCCTTGCTTGATGACTGATTTCAAGATGGCGCGCCCAGGCTTGCCATCTGTGCAATCTATGGATGACTTTCGCAGACTATTCCCGTCACGCTGATAGCGTGACCTACAAAACTCCCGTCACGCTGATAGCGTGACCTACGGACCTACGGAACTACGGAACATGGTTACAGCGCCTCAAAGCGCTGCTTGGCCGGAATCACTTCCAGCACTTGGCAAGCGGTTTCGTAGCGGCCAAAGCTGGGCATGAGATAGACGCCCTGCACGTAAGGCAGTTCCTTCAATTCCAGCAGCAATTCCTGCGCCATGTTGACGCCTTCCTGTCGCCCATTGGCGCCGGCTTTGCGCATCCGCTCCAGCGCGTCTTCGCTCAGGGTGATGCCGGGCACCTCGTTGTGCAGGAAGGAAGCGTGTTTGTGCCCCTGGAGCGGCAGCACGCCGATCAACACCGGCACGGGGAACTGGCCGTGGCGCGCTTCGTAGAGCTGCACAAACGCCGACCAGAGGCGCGGGTCGAAGATCGGCTGCGTCATCGTGAAATGCGCGCCGCCGCTGAGTTTCTGGTGGAAGCGATCCACCTCTTGCACCAAATCGGCGCGCGTGGGGTCGCAGGCGACGGCGATCGTAAAGCCGCCTTGCTGCCCCATCTCCTGACCCGCCACGTCGACGCCGTCGTTGAAGCGGTTGATGATGCGCACCAGCCCGATGCTGTCCACGTCATAAACCGCGGTCGATTGCCTGGTGTCGCCCAGGCTGGGCGGATCGCCGGTCAGCGCCAGGATATTGCGCACGCCGAGCGCGTGCGCGCCGATCAGGTCGGCCTGCAGGCCCATCAGCGAGCGGTCGCGGGTGGTGAAGTGGACGATGCTTTCAATGCCGACCTGCTGCTGAATCTGCACGCAGAGAGAAAGCGCGCTCATGCGCACGCGCGCCATTGGGCTGTCCGCGATATTGACCGCGTCCGCGCCCATGCGCAGCGCGTGGCGTGCGCCTTCGATCTGCTTCTCGGCGGTGAAGCTGCGCGGGGGATCGACCTCGACGCTAATGACGAATTTGCCGGCGCGCAGCTTGCGCAACACGTCGGTCGGCTGCGCCGCGTCGCTCACGCCATAATCCGCCCGCACCGCGGGCAGCGGCGTCTCGACCGTGAGGACGGCGGGCGTTGTCACGCGGCCGCGCGCGGCCAGATGCTCGTCGAGCGCGGCGCGCATGGCGCGGATGTGCATCGGCGTTGTGCCGCAGCAGCCGCCGATGATGTCCGCGCCTTGATCCAGAAAGGGCGCGGTCTCGCGGGCAAAATATTCTGGGCTGGAAGGATAGTAGAAGCGTCCCTCGACGCGCTCTGGGAAGCCAGCGTTGGGCATGACGATCAACGGCGCATCGCCCACCGCGGCACGAAAGTGTTCCAGCGTCTGCAACATCGAGGCCGGCCCGACCGAACAGTTGACGCCCACCACATCGGCGCCGGCCGCGCGCAGCCTGGCCGCGACCGCGTCCGGCGCGTAGCCGGTCATGGTCAGGCCGTCCTCAGCAAAGGTCATCGACGCCACGATCGGCAGGTCGCAGACGGCGCGCGCCGCGCGCACGCCGATTTCGATTTCGTGCAGGTCGGTAAAGGTTTCAAACAAGATCAGGTCGGCGCCTGCTTCCCACAGCACGCTGACCTGCTCGCGGAACGCGTCGGCCACGTCGTCGGCGCTGAGCGGGCCATCGGGCTGCAGGCGCTTGCCCAGCGGCCCCACATCGCCGGCGATAAAGAGCGCGCGGCCGGTGACTTCGCGCACATCGCGCACGAGTTTGACCGCGCGGAAGTTAAGGTCGCGCACCTTGTCGCCCAGGCCGTAATCGGCGAGGCGGATGCGGCTGGCGCCAAAGGTGTGCGTCTTGATGATGTCGGCGCCGGCGGTGGCGTAGGCCTGGTGAATTTCGCTCACCCACGCCGGTTTTGACAGGACGAGATGCTCCAGGCATTGCTCGCTGCTGGCGCCTTTGGCGTACAACATCGTGCCCATCGCACCGTCGGCCAACAGCGGCGTCTCGACCAGACGCTGAAGAAATGGATGACTGCTCATAGCGTTCTCTTTCCGTATAAGGTTTCCTCAAAACCGATGCAGTATAGCATAATGGTAGATCGTTATCTGGAATTGTCGACAGACTAGCTTTGCCTTTTCTCAGGTGACAGTCACTTTGGAAGTGATTGTCACTTCTGGACAGAAAAGTACAAAGGTAGACGGCGACAGAAACTTGGTGCAATCTGTGAGTGAACTTTTACCGCCAGCCGTTGCTGCGCCACCTATCAGCCCGCCGCCCTCGGCGCTGATACAGAACGAACTGCGCAGCATTATCGAACCCGACCTGCTGATCGAATCGATCCAGGCGCCGCGTGATCCGGAAAAACAGGGCGTGCTGCTGTTGCGTGGGCGGCTGCTGCGTCCCAGCCATGTTGTTTTCCCCCGCTGGCAGGCAGCGCTGGCGCGGCGCAACTTCACGCCAACGCTCCGCTCCGCCGCGGAAGAGCATGCGGCCACCGGCGCGCCGCTCGACAGTGCGCAGCCGGACGATGTGTACGTGCGTATTCTCCCAGGCGTCGCGCGACCCGGCCGGCCGCGCGTCTGGATCAACGCCGTGCTCTTTGTGCTGACCGTCATCAGCACGCTCTTTGTCGGGTCGTTGTATGGCGACACGGGCCTGGTGATCAACTCGGCGTGGGATTTTCTGCGCCCTGAGAATCTGATGCAAGGGTTGCCCTTTGCCGCCACCTTGCTTAGCATTCTGGCCGCGCATGAGTTTGGTCATTACTTTGCGGCGCGCTATCACAAAGTCGCGGTGACGCTGCCCTACTTCATCCCGATGCCGCTGACCTTCGGCACGTTGGGCGCGTTTATCCAACTGAAAGAGCCGATTCCCGACCGCCGCAAACTCTTTGACATTGGCGTGGCCGGCCCGTTGGCTGGGTTGGCGCTGGCCGCGCCGCTGCTTTTCATCGGGCTGGCGTCCAGCGTGGTGTCTGTGCCGCCGCCGGCCGCGGGGCTGATGGTGGAGGGCAACAGCATCTTCTATCTTGCCGCCAAGTTTCTGGTATTCGGTGAAATCCTGCCCAATGCGGCGACCGGCCGCGATGTGATGATGAACCAGATCACCTTTGCCGCGTGGATTGGGCTGCTGGTCACGGCGCTCAACCTGCTGCCGGTTGGCCAGCTTGATGGCGGCCACACTGTGTTTGCGATGTTCGGGCGCAAGGCGCGCTACGCAAACCTGGCGACCGTCGGTCTGTTGACGATCTTTGCGCTGGCTGGGTTGCCCTTCGTGCAACAATTCCTGCCCATCATCGGCAGCATTGGCTATCCCGGCTGGTTCTTGTGGCTGTTCCTGATCCTGGTCATGATCGGCGTCGAACACCCGCCGGCGCTGGACGACGTCACCACACTCGACACGCGGCGCCGCATCATCGGCTTCGTCGTGATTTTGATTTTTATCTTGACCTTTGTTCCCGTGCCCATGCGCGTGTTGTGATTAGATTTTTATTTCCGTGGGGGACAAAGACGGTGGCGGCCTCACGCGCCCCTCGTCCTGCGTCCCTCGCTAGAATGTGAGTTTTCCGATGTCCAAACCACCCTCCATGCAAGAAGTGATCATGCGGCTGCATGAATTCTGGGCCGCGCACGGCTGTACGACCTGGCAGCCCTACAGCGAGAAGGTCGGCGCCGGCACGATGAACCCGGCCACAGTGCTGCGCGTGCTCGGCCCAGAGCCGTGGAACGTGGCTTATGTCGAGCCGTCCTTCCGCCCCGACGATGGTCGCTACGCCGAGAATCCCAACCGGATGCAGATGCATCATCAGTATCAGGTGATCCTGAAGCCGGATCCAGGCAATCCACAGGAGCTCTATCTCGCCAGCCTGGAAGCGATCGGCCTCGACCGCACGCGTCATGACATCCGCTTTGTCGAGGACAACTGGGAATCGCCGGCGCTGGGCGCCTGGGGTCTGGGCTGGGAAGTATGGCTGGACGGCCAGGAGATCACTCAGTTCACCTATTTTCAGCAGGCGGGCAGCCTGCCGCTCGACCCGGTCAGCGTGGAGATCACCTACGGGCTTGACCGCATCGTCATGTACTTGCAGCACAAGACCCAGGTCTGGGATATCGATGTCGATGGACGGCATACGTTTGGCGAACTCTACCGCGACCCGGAGATCGAGCACTGCGTCTATGACTTCGAACTGGCCGATGTCGAGCGCATGAAGCGACTGTACGACATCTACAAGGCCGAAGCCGAGGCGTGCATCGCGCGCGGGCTGACGATTCCGGCGCACGATTACGTGTTGCGCCAGAGCCACACCTTCAACCTGCTCGACGCGCGCGGCGCCATCGGCGTAACCGAACGCGCCAAGTTCTTCGCAGACATGCGCGGCCAGGCCAAAGCGGTCTCCGAGTTGTACGTCGAACAGCGCCGCCGGCTGGAGTTTCCGTGGCTGCAGGAGAACGGCGTGACAGACAGGGAGAAGGGGAGACAAGGAGAAGGGGAGAGCGCCGGCAATCTCCCAATCTCCCAATCCCCCAATCTCCAATCTCCAATCTCCTTTTTACTGGAGCTTGGCTCCGAAGAACTGCCGCCGCAGGATGTCGTCGATGGGATCGCGCAGATCGAGGAGAAGCTCACTGTTTTGCTGGCGCAGTACAAGCTGGGCTACGACACGCTGCGCGTCACCGGGACGACGCGACGGCTGGTCGCCTTTGTGACTGAATTGACGCCGATGCAGGCCGACGAGCTGGTGGAGAAGCGCGGCCCCGCGCTGGCGCAAGCGTACGACGCGCTGAATCAGCCGACCAAAGCGCTCGAAGGCTTTGCACGCGGCCAGGGCGTGCGTCTCGACCAGATCGAGGTGCGTGACCACTATGTCTATGCGGTCAAGCGCGTGGCAGGTCGGCCCACCGCTGAGGTGCTGCCTGCGCTCTGCGTGGACCTGCTCAATGGGCTGCGCTGGGGCAAGGCGATGCGTTGGAACAGCAGCGGGATCGCCTACTCGCGCCCGTTGCGCTGGATCGTTGCCATGCTCGGCGCACAGATCGCGCCCTTTACGTGGGCGGGCGTTGTCAGCGGCAACATCAGCCGCGGCCCGCGCTTTGCCGATGCCGCGGCGCGCCTGCCGGCAGGCGGCTTCACCACGTTCGACGTCAAAGACGCCCAAACTTACTTCGATGCCGCGGCTGCTGAAGGCATTGTGGTCGACCGTGCAGAGCGACGCCAGTTGGTGGCGGAACTTGTGGCGCAGGCGGCGGCCAGCGTAGGCGGCAACGTCCCCGACGAGACCGCTCTGCTCGACGAGGTGACTGATCTGGTCGAGGCGCCGCAAGCCTTGCTGGGAACCTTTGAGGCCAAGTATCTGGAATTGCCCGCGCCCGTCCTGATCGGCGTGATGAAGAAGCATCAGCGCTACTTCCCGGTGCTCAAGGGCGGCGCGCTCGTCAACCATTTTGTGGCGGTCGCCAATAGCAACGAACTGGCGCACCCGGAGGTCGTCTGCGCCGGCTACGAAGGCGTGATCCGCGCACGCTACGCCGACGCCGCCTACTTCTACCGCGCGGACACGGGGCGGCCGCTGGAAAGCTATGCTCCGCGCCTGGCGACGCTGACCTTTCACGCCAAACTCGGCTCGATGCTCGACCGCGTCAAACGGCTGAAGGTGCTGGCGCCGCAGATCGCACACATGCTGGGCGCCGCGCCGGAGGAAGTAAGCACAGTCGAGCGCGCGGCGGCGCTGAGCAAAGCCGATTTGATGACCCACATGGTGGTCGAGATGACCAGCCTGCAGGGCGTCATGGGCGAAATTTACGCACGCCAGAGCGGTGAGTCAGCGGCCGTTGCCCAGGCGATCCGCGAGCAATATCTGCCGCGCTTTGCCGGTGATGCGGCGCCCGCGTCGTTGCCCGGACTGGCTCTCTCCCTGGCCGACAAACTCGACGCGCTGAGCGGTCTGTTTGCCGTGAAAGCTATTCCCACCGGCAGCGCCGATCCCTTCGGGTTGCGCCGTTCGGCGTTGGGGATTCTCAACAGCTTGATCGCTGCTGGCGCGGATTTCAGTGTGCGCGCCGGGCTGGAAGCCGCGGCAATGCAGCAACCGGTCGCGGTCAGCGCTGAAGCCACCGCCGAGACCGCGCTGTTTGTCGAGCGGCGTCTGCAGGGCGTGCTGGCGGAGCAAGGCTTTGCCTTCGACGTGGTCGATGCCGTGCTTGCGGCGCGCGGCGACAACCCCATCGCCGCGGTGCGCGCGTGCGTGGCGCTGAGCGAAACTGTGCGTCAGCCGTGGTGGAGTGACGCCTTCACCGCCTACGCCCGCGCCGCGCGCATCACGCGCGGCCTGAACGAACAGATGGCGCTGCATGAAGCAGCCTATGTCGAGCCGGTGGAGTACGAACTCCATGCCGCCTACGTGGCTGCCGAGGCCGCACTCGCGGCGGCGCCGGAACCGGCTGTCATGCTTGGCGAAACATTGCGCGCATTGCAGACGCCCATCAATACATTCTTCGCACGCGTGCTCGTCAACGCCGAAGAGGAAGCTGTGCGCCGCGCCCGGCTTGCTTTACTGCAGCGTATTGCTCAGTTGCCGGCGCGCGTGGCAGAGTTGAGCAAATTGCAAGGATTTTAGAAAAATCGCTGAAAAATGTTTGAATATTCAAGTATTTTATCCAATAACCTGGACATCTAGCCGGTGACAAAGCCGGGCTTGTCCGATATCGTAATTCGTGTTACATTCGCGTATAGAATGCAGCACGAATTGCCCTATCTCTCCGTCCCTGCCCCTTCTATGCGCACACCATCGCAAGCGGCCTTTGCCGCGCCTCATGTCGCAGTGAAGCGAGTGATGAATAAGCCGTCGAGAGGATAAGTGTAAAGCATGTCTCAGTATACTCCGCAGATCCAGGTCATCCCGGCTGACCTGGCCGAAAGTAAAGCATCGGGCAAGAATCTCAAGTTTTTGGTGGGCGGTCTGTTGCTCATCGGGCTGGTGATCGCCCTCATGGTGCAGGCGACGATGTCGACCGGCGCCTATTACATGACCGTGAGTGAACTGCACGGCCGCAGCGCCTCGCTGGTCGGGGAGCGCGTGCGCGTCAGCGGCATTGTCGTCGACGGCAGTGAAGACTGGCGGCCGCAAGAGGTTACGCTGCGCTTTGCCATCGCCGATGAAAATGGCAGCCAGTTGCCGATTGTTTTCTCCGGGCCGCGGCCCGACAATTTCCAGCGGGCGGCCTCGGCCATTGTCGAGGGCGAACTGCTGCCAGATGGCTCCTTCCAGGCGGAAACCCTGTTGCTCAAATGCCCCAGCCGGTATGAAGAGGAGCCGGAAGAGGTTTTCGCCAAAGCCAATTCCTGATCAAAAATACGCCAGAATCGTCCGAACAAGAGGGGGCGCTGCCGGAAGCCGAGCGGCAGGCCGCCTGCTTGTTTCACCTGTTTAGGTTCAATGCGACTCATGTTCACTTGTCTGTCATTTCACCGCACGCGCCGCGCCGTTGTGGCCCTCCTCATCGCTTCTTTAATCGGAATCAGCCTGGTCGTCTCTTTGCAGACGACGCCTGTGTCTGGCCAGGATCAGGGTGTGCGCGAGTCGCCGCCTTATGACCGGGCGCAGGTGGCCGTTCCCGCCAATTTGCCATTTGCCGCAGCAGGTCGCGCCAGCTATCTGGAAAATTGCGCGCCTTGTCACGGCGAGCAAGGGCTTGGCGATGGCCCCACTGTCGCCGATTTGCCCAGCCCGCCGACAGCCTTTGCCGATCAGGCCGCGATGTGGGAGCTTAGCCCGGCCATGCTCTTTCACACGACGAAATTTGGCCGGCTGCAAAAGTTGATGCCGCCGTGGTCGAATCAATTGACCGACGATGAAATCTGGAACACCGTCGCCTTTGCGTGGAGCCTGCACACCGAGGAAGCGGCCACTGCGGCTGGCGCGCTGCTGTATGCGGAAAGCTGCGCCGCCTGTCATGGCGACGCCGGCGCCGGCGATGGGCCGGAAGCTGAGGGCAATCTGAACGATTTCACCGACCTGGCGGATACGACCTTTGCCAGCCAGGCCGATTGGCTGGCCGGCTGGAATGCTGCGCACCCCGAGCTTGGCGCGGATTGGTCGCAGACGCAGAAGGAAGAGACGCTCGAATATATCCGCACTTTCAGCTACATTCCACCGTGGGCGTCCGCCTATCGGCCCGGCGCCGGCGCGATCACGGGGCAGATTGTCTTTGGCGCGGATGCGCCGCAGCAGGTCGAGGGGAGCAATGTTTTTCTAGACGCGTATCTAGGATTCGACCCGGTGGCCACCTTCACCGCAACCGTGGGCGCGGACAACACTTTCACCTTCCAGGAGCTGGCGGTCGATCCGAATTTGACCTATCTCGTCACGGTGCTGGCGGAAGGCGTCAGCTACAGCAGCGGCATGGTCAACCTGACGCCGGATCAGCCGGTGGCGGACACGAGCATCGATGTCTTTGGCACCACCGACAGCCCCGGCGACCTGCGTATCAACCGGGTGCACTGGATTCTGGACGCACAGCCTGGCGCGCTGGTTGTCCTTCAGATTTACCTTGTGGGCAACACAGGCGAGCGCACCTTTGTCGGGCGCAGCGTGGACGGCGTCGATGTGCCTGTGACGGTCGGCATTCAGTTGCCGCCCGACGCCCAGGAACTGTCCTTCCAGAACGGCGCATTGGGGGATCGTTTCCGTCAGGTAGGCGATGTCGTCTATGACACCCTGCCGGTGACGCCCGGCGACAGCACCCAACAGATCATTGCTCAATACGCGATTCCCTATCAGGGTACAAGCTTCGATCTGAAACAGACCTTTGACTATCCGGTGGATGTCCTTTCGTTGCTGGTCTCCAATTTCCCCAACCTGCGCGTCGATGTGCCGGCGATGACCTTCGACAGCATCCAGAATATCCAGGGGACAGAATATCAGGTCTGGGGGCAGGAAGCCTTTGGCCCTGGCGAGGTCGAAGTCAAGCTGCAGGGATTGCTCGAACGTGGCGCCGCAAACCCGCGGTCAGTCGACGCCGCGACCGAGGGCGGCGCAAGCCAACTCGCCGCAGTGGCCCCGCCGCTGGAGACGTGGGTTTCCTATGCCATGCTCGCCATCGTCGCCGCCATTTTGCTGGGACTGGTAGGGGTTGCGATGCAGCGCGGAGCATTTGCCGCCGCGTCATCGCGCCACGACTTGCAATCCGTGCGCGAATCACTGCTGACCGAAGTGGCGCGCATTGACGACCTTCATGCATTGGGACAGATGAACGACAACGAATGGCTGCGCAGACGCGCAGGTTTGAAGAGCCAGTTGTTGGATGTTGTGCGCCGGCTTGATGCAACCGGCCATGCCGCCGGACAAACATAATGATGCAGTTGACCTTTGCCAGCTTCTGCAGGACAAGGAATGGTGCGGATATGAAAAACATCTTCGTTTTGCTGGTTGCCTTATCGGCGCTCGTGCTGATGGCCGGATGCATTGCCACGCCAGCGACGCAGATCGGCCCGCCAGGGAAGCCTGGACCTGCCGGCGCGCCCGGCCCCATCGGTCCCCCTGGCCCCAGCGGGGAGCAAGGGCCGACAGGCGCGCAGGGTGATCCGGGACTCAGTTACACAGAACCCACCTATGTTGGCAGCGCCGCGTGCCAGGAGTGCCACGCCGATCTGCATGAAACGTATATGGAGACGGGTCACGCCTGGGCCTTGGTCAAGGTTGCCGAGGGCGCGGCGCCGAAGTTCCCAGAATCCAAAATTCCCGAGCCGCCGGACGGGTTTACGTGGGACGACATTCATTATGTGATCGGCGGGTATGGTTGGATGGCGCGTTTTGTCGACAAGCAGGGCAACCTGATCACCGGCGACGCCGATGCACTCACGCAGTACAATTTGGAAAACAAGAAGCTTGACGCCAAAGCAGGCTGGGTTGCCTATCATGCGGGTGAAGAGCTCCCCTTTGACTGTGCGCAGTGCCACACCACCGGCTATATTGCCGAAGGCAACCAAGAGGGGCTGATGGGGACGTGGGTCGAAGATGGCGTCGGGTGTGAAAATTGCCACGGCCCGGGCAGCAACCATGTCAACAGCCCCTATCTGATCGCGCTGCCGGTGGCGCGCGACAGTGAATCGTGCGGCGCCTGTCACATCCGCACTGAGGCAATGACCATCGAGGCGCACGACGGTTTTATCGACCACAACCAGCAATACAGTGAGTTGTTCTCCTCCAAAAAGCGCGTGATGAATTGTGTGGACTGTCACAATCCGCATCAATCGACGGTGTATGGCGATGGCGCTGACAAAGCGGACTGCGAGACTTGTCACTTTGAGCAGGATGAATATCAGAAAATTACTGACCGCAAACATGCGTCTTGCGTGGATTGTCACATGCCGCGCATCACCAAGAGTGCAGTAGCGGATGCAGAACGCTTTAGCGGGGATGTGCGTACACACCTTTTTGCTATCAATCCGAACGCAAAGTCGCAGTTTAATCGCGACGGTGCGTCGGCGGAGCCTTATATAACGGTGGACTTTGCTTGCAAAGGCTGTCACAGCGAAGAAGGACGCGGCCCCATTCTGGAGGATGCACGCCTGCAGGAGGCGTCGCTCGGTTTCCATGATCGTGGGTTGGCGGGCAGCGAAAACAAACGTTGACCCCCTATCTAAGTAGGCTGCCTGTCCTAGAAGTTAGCGTGGATTAACTCAATGGATCATTATAAAAACACTCGAACCATCAATAAACGCTTTTTGCGCGCGGTGGGGGGTGTCATCTGGTGTGCGGTCATCGGCGGCGTTCTGTTGTGGAGCCGACCGGCGATGGCGCAAACCGTGCCGCCGCTGCCGCAGCCACCGCCCGACGCCGCGTGCAAACTCTGCCATCGCGACAGCACGGCAACCGTGACGTTGCCCTCAGGCGACATCATCCATGCCGGCATCGATCCGGCGGTGCTGGATCAATCGGTGCATGGCGTGGGCGCCGCGGCGCCGGTCTATTGCACTGACTGTCACGCGCCGCGCCAGCGTTATCAATTCCCCCACGGCGAAAATCCCGCCCAGGATCTGGCGCAATTTCACAGGGAAGTGGCGCAGAATTGTGAGCAATGTCACGTCTCCGCCGAGGTGCACAATCCCGGCCATCTCCAGGCGGAGGACGCCAGCCAGCTGCCAAACTGCGTCGATTGCCACGGCGGGCACGCTGCCGCACCCGTTGCGGCGATGCAGGCCGATCCGGTGGGCGCGTGCCAACAATGTCACCAGGAATTTGCGGACCCCCACGTCGGTGACGTACACGCCGAGTTGGCGGCGAATCTAGGCGCCGGGCAGACGTGCGAGACGTGTCACGCCAGCACGCCGCAGAGCGAGGATGCAAAGTGCCAGACGTGTCACAGCTTGCTCACCAGCCAATTGACGCTGGCGTCAGGCGACACGGTCGAACTTCATGTGAATCCGCAGGACATTGTCGATTCGGTGCACGGCGAGCAGGTCATCGATGGCGTGCAATACACGACGCTGCGCTGCACAGACTGTCATCAGGACCAGGCGCTGTCGGGCTTCCCGCACCAGCCGATCGATGCGGAGACGCGCCGTGAGCTTACCATCTCCATGCAGCGAGTGTGCCAGGATTGTCACACTGAGATCTTCGAGCTGAATGCTGACGGCGTCCACGCCCAGCACATTGCGGATGGCGACTTGGAGGCGGCCACCTGCGCCGACTGTCACGGCAATCACGCCATCCACGACCCGGACGAGCCGCGCGAACGCGTGTCGCAGACATGCGGCAACTGCCATTCCGAAATCAACGAGCAGTATGAGGCCAGCGTGCACGGTGCGGCGTTGCTTGGTGAAAACAACCCGGATGTGCCGGTTTGTACAGATTGTCATGGCGTCCATAACATCCCCGACCCGACGACCGCCGCCTTCCGCCTAAGCTCGCCACAGATGTGCGGACGGTGTCACGCCGACGTTGACATGATGGAAAAATATAACATCTCAACCGAAGTGTTCGATACCTATGTGGCCGATTTCCACGGGACAACAGTCACACTGTTCGAGCGACATGGAAGCAATGAGGAGACGAACAAGGCGGTCTGCTACGATTGTCATGGCGTCCACAATATTTTGCCCGCCACGGATGAGAATTCACAGGTCATCAAGGCCAACTTGCTCGCCACGTGCCGGCAATGTCACCCGGACGCCAATGAGAACTTTCCAGATTCGTGGACCAGCCACTTCAAGCCTTCGCTGGAGCATAACCCGCTCGTCTACTTTGTCGATCTGTTCTACATGATTGTGATTCCGGCGACGATCGGCGGCTTTGTGCTTTTCATCGGCACGGACATCTTACGGCGCACCCGAGAACGGTTCCAGCGCAAACGAAGGGGGTCGAAAGGTGAGTAATCCACAGCCTCATTACCACCGATTCAATATCTTCCAACGGATCGAGCACATCATCCTGCTGATCAGCTTCACTGCGCTCGCCATCACGGGTCTGCCGCAGATGTTCTCGCTGCAGCCGTGGGCCAGCTTTATGATCGAGGCGATGGGCGGGATCGAAACGGTGCGCATTATCCATCGCTCCTCCGCTGTCTTGCTGATTATCGGCACCATCTATCACTTTGTCGCGGTGGCCTACCGTCTCTTCGTGAGACGCGTGGCGCTTACGATGCTGCCCAGCCTGCAGGATGTCAAGGACGGCTTGCAGGCGCTGGGTCACAACCTGGGCATCGTCAAGACGCCGCCGCGCATGGGGCGTTACAGCTTTGGCGAAAAGGTCGAGTACTGGGCTGTGATCTGGGGCACGGTCGTCATGGTGCTCACCGGCTTTATGCTGTGGAACCCGATCTCCACCACATCGCTTCTGCCGGGAGAGTTCATCCCGGCCGCCAAGGCCGCGCATGGCGGTGAGGCGCTGCTGGCGGTGCTCTCGATCGTGACCTGGCACTTCTACCACGTGCACGTCAAGCGCTTCAACCGCAGCATGTTCACCGGCTATATCAGCCATGAAGAGATGGAAGAAGAGCATGCCCTCGAACTGCACGCGATCGAGCAGGGGAGCGTGGGCGTTGACGCTGACCCGGAAAGTATGCGTCGCCGGCGGCGCGTCTTTATCCCCGCGGCCGCGGTCATCACCACCTTCTTGCTGATCGGACTCTATTTCTTTGTCACCTACGAACAGACCGCGATCACAACTGTGCCACGTCAGAACATTGATATATTCACACCGCTAACACCCGAACCCGGCTCTGTCCAATAGAGCAGCAGAAGCGTCTAAGGTTCTGCATTGCATCTGGCGGGAAAGCGTTGTAAAATTGTAAGCGTTCTCACTACTTTGCTGTCATTTCCCAGCATTTATCTTTGTTCAAATGGTAGAAGCAACCACTGGGCGCACGACAGCGACTCATCCATCCCCGCCAGGCAGCAGAAAGGAGCAAGCCAAAAATCAGATTTGGACTACGCGTCATTTTTTCGTTTTCTTTTTCCTCGAGCCTAAATCAATAGGCAAATATGGAACCCGAAGGGGGGTAACAGAGTGAGAAAGAGTCAGGTTCTCATTTTTGCGGTAATAACAGCGATGCTTGTCTTGCTGTTGGCCGCTGGCGTTGCCAGCGCTGCGCCGCCAACGCAAGAAGATCCGGCTGAACCAGCCGCGGTTCAGGTCCCATTTCTGGAGGAGTGGATGTCGTCCGGCCATGCCGATGCGGCTGCCGAAGCATTCACCCACTGGAATGAGGAAGATCCACAAGTCGTCCCCGAAGCCTGCGCTAAATGCCACAGCAGCACAGGATATCAGGACTTTCTGGGGGTGGATGGCAGCGAAGCCGGTGTGGTGAATGCACCGCATCCAATCGGCGCCGTAGTCGACTGTGTAGCTTGCCACAACGACGTGACAGTCACCAAGACCAGTGTCGTCATGCCTTCCGGCATTGAGATCACCGGGCTGGGCGCCGAGGCGCGTTGTATGGAGTGTCATCAGGGACGCGAGTCGAAGTTTAGCGTCGATCAAGCGATTGCCGATGCCGGCGTCGACGCTGATACAGTTAGCGAAGAGCTCGGCTTCAAGAATATCCACTATTTTGCCGCGGCCGCCACCAAATACGGCACGCTGGCAAAGGGTGGCTATGAGTTTGATGGCAACAGCTACGACGCAATGTTTGCGCACGTCGATGGGTACGAAACCTGCGACGACTGCCACAATTCCCACACGCTTGAAATCAAGTTGGAAGGCTGTACGGAGTGTCATACAGATGTCGCTTCCACCGACGATCTGAAGGACATTCGCATGGCCGGCTCCGAAGTCGATTACAACGGCAACGGCGACTTGGAAGAGGGCATCTATTATGAATTGGCCGGCTTGCAGGAAACTCTGCTTGCCAGTATGCAGACCTACGCCGCCGAAGTCGCCGGCACGCCGATCGGCTACGACTCGGCGAGCTATCCGTACTTCTTCGTGGACGCGGACGGCAGCGGCGAGCTGGAAGAAGGGGAAGTCGCCTTCGACAACGGCTTTGCCGCCTGGACGCCGCGCCTGCTGCAGGCCGCCTACAACTATCAAACCTCAGTTAAGGATCCGGGCGCGTACACACACGGTGGCAAGTATGTCATCCAGTTGCTGTACGATTCGATTGCCACCCTCAACGAGGCGATTGCTGAACCGGTGGACATGACGGCTATGCGCCGCATCGACGCCGGACACTTTGCCGGGTCCGAGGAAGCGTTCCGCCACTGGGACGCCGAAGGCGCTGTGCCGGGGTCGTGCGCCAAGTGCCACACCGCGGGCGGCCTGCCCCTGGCGTTGGCTGAAGGCGTCAACATCTCTGCGCCGCCATCCAACGGCTTGGAGTGCGCCACGTGCCACAACGACCTGGTCGAGTTCACGCGCTATGAGGCAAAACCCGTCAAGTTTCCCAGCGGCGCCGTTATCGACAGCGGCGATGCGGATACCAATCTGTGCTTGAACTGCCATCAGGGTCGCGAATCTACGGTCAGCGTCAACCGATTGATCGGCGACGCCGAGCCGGACGAACAGGCCGAAGGTCTGCGCTTCCTCAATCCGCATTACTTTGCCGCCGGTGCGACCCGATGGGGCGCTGAGGCAATGGGCGCGTATCAGTACGAAGGCAAGGAATATCTTGGCTTCTTCGACCATGGCGACGGTGACGTCAATCAGTGCGCGGACTGCCACAGCGTCCACGGGCTGGAAGTCAAGGTCGAGGATTGCGCCGAGTGCCACGAAGAGCTTGAAGACGGCGCCATGCTGCAGGACATCCGTTACACTTTGACGGACTTCGATGGCGATGGCGACGAAGAAGAAGGGCTGTACTACGAGATCGAAACAATGACCGAGGTGCTGTTTGCGGCGCTCCAGACCTATGCAGCAGACACATTGGGCGCGCCGATCGCCTACGACAGCCACAGCTACCCGTACTTCTTTGCGGACACCAATGCCAATGGCGTGGTCGACCCAGAAGAAGCTGTCTCTGATAATGGCTTCAGTGGATGGTCGCCACGGCTGTTGCGCGGTGCGTACAACTACCAGTGGGCCACCAAGGATCCTGGTTCGTATGCGCACAATGGCCAGTACATCATCCAGACCCTCTATGACAGCATTGAGGATTTGGGCGGCGATGTCGCGGCCATGACCAGACCGTAATCGACGTTTTGCACTCAGTTGCTTCTGCCACCGATAAGGGGGGTCGGGCGGTCTATGCGCCGCCCGACCCCCCTTTCTTTTTCGCTGCTCAGTGGTCGATCTGGCGCAAGCTTGAGGGTGGATGGCCGTCTTCCGAAGGGGCCGAAAGGTTAAAAATCTGGTGAAATTGCCAATCGATTAGCGGTCGTCCATTCAAAGTTGTGTTATAATTCCTGCTACAAATTGCGTTCAGGTGCATGGCGCAGCAGGCTCGTTCTCCCGGATGTGCGCATCCGAGGGAGATCATAAGCGATGTGCTGCAAATCCTGCTTAGTTATCAAATAAATTTCATAACCTACCTATGCTTCGAACTCCTCAAAGAATTTTCTTCCTTTTGTTTTTGCTGGCGCTGCTGACTTCCTTTTTTGGGAGCGCCCCATCCGCCAAATCTCAGGATAGCGCCGTCGAACCGCCAGCCACGGTGACTGCGAATGATGTCAAAGATGTGGCCGACGAACTGTGGTGTCCACTTTGTAGCGGCGTGCGCCTCGATGCGTGCGAGCTCAAAGCCTGCGAGCAGATGCGCGAAGTGATCGCCGACAAGTTGACGGCTGGCGAACCCAAAGACGACATCAAAAATTATTTCGTGGCGCAATATGGCCCGCAGGTATTGGGTGAGCCGCCGTTGGAAGGCTTCAACTGGCTGGCCTGGCTTTTACCCGTGGCGGTCATGATCGGCGGCGGCGTCTTTGTGTGGCGCCGTATGCGCGGGATGATCGCAGCCAAGACCACCGAAACGCCGCCATCACCAACCGCTGCCAACGACGAGTATTACGATCGTCTTGAAGAGGAATTGAAGCGCTATGACTGAGGCTACAACATCTGACCGCCCCCCAGCCGTCAGCGCCGATCCGCAGCAGTCCGCAAGCAAGCGCGCCGTGCGTATCTGGCAGACGGTCTTTGTCCTGATACTGGTGGGGTTCGTCGTCCTCCTTGCGCTCCGCCTGGTGCAAACCAATCAGTCGGAGCAGCGCGCCGCCGGGGAAGCGCCCCCGTTCACCTTTACCACATTTCAAGGCGAAACGATTGCGCTCGAAGACCTGCGCGGCCAGGGCGTCGTGTTGAACTTCTGGGCGAGTTGGTGCAACCCTTGCCGCGATGAAGCCGCCTTGCTGGAGGCGACATGGCGTCGCGAAAAAGACAACGGCATCGTCTTTATCGGGTTGGACTACCTTGACCAGGAGCCGGCTGCCAAAGCCTACCTGGCTGAATTCGATATCACCTATCCGAGTGGGCCTGATCTGCAAAGCGCCGCAGCGCGACGCTATGGCATCAAAGGGGTGCCGGAGACCTTTTTCATCGACCCACAAGGCAATATTCAAGAGCTTGTGATTGGGCCGATTGTCAGCCAGAATCGCCTGGATGAGCTTTTGGACCAGATCCGCCCGTAAGCGTAAAGCGATATAGAGGGAAGTGCAACATGATCTTTGACATAGGTCACTTAATTCTGTTAGCCGCGTTGGTGCTGGCGGCGTTTGGCATCCTTGGCGGCTACTTCGGCGGTCAGCGGCGCAATACGCGCCTGATCCAGAGCAGTTTCAACGCCGTCTATGCGGTGGCCGCGCTGGTGCTGGCCGCCACCGCCATCCTGTGGTATGGCCTGCTGAGCGACGCGTTCCAGCTAAGCTATGTGTGGAATCACTCCGAGCGCGCACTGCCGAACTTCTACAAATTTTCGGCGTTGTGGGGTGGACAGGCTGGCAGCCTGCTCTTCTGGTGTCTGCTGCTTTCTGGCTACAGCGCGATTGTCGCCTTTGCCAATCGTCACCGCCACCAGGTCATCATGCCCTATGTCAACAGTGTGTTGCTGGCGACCTCGCTCTTCTTCCTCACGCTGCTTGTCTTTGCGGCAGATCCATTCAAGCGCGTGGGGTTCGTGCCGCCCGATGGTCAGGGTCTCAACCCGCTGTTGCAAAATTACTGGATGATCATCCATCCTGTCATGCTTTATCTGGGCTACGTCGGGATGGTGGTGCCTTTTGCGTTTGCCGTCGGCGCGCTCATGAGCAAGCGACTCGACAACGAATGGGTGCACACCGTACGCCGCTGGACGCTCATCCCGTGGATGTTTCTGTCCGCCGGCATTATCATGGGCAGCCAGTGGGCGTACATGGAACTGGGGTGGGGTGGCTACTGGGCGTGGGATCCGGTGGAGAACGCCAGCCTCCTGCCCTGGCTGACAGGCACGGCTTTTCTACACAGCATCATCATTCAGGAGCAACGCGGCATCCTCAAGGTGTGGAACGTCGTGCTCATCTGGTTGACTTACTTTTTGGTGATCCTCGGCACCTTCACCACGCGCAGCGGCGTGCTCGAAAGCGTGCACAGCTTTGCGCGCAGCGACGTTGGCCCCTATTTCCTCGGCTTCCTGGTCATCATCCTGTTTGGCTTTCTTTGGCTGCTTTTCGACCGTCTGCCGCTGCTGCGCGGCGAGCACACCATCGACTCGTACAGCAGTCGCGAAGCCGCGTTTCTTGCCAACAACTGGCTCTTTGCCGGCATTGCCTTTGCCACGCTGTGGGGCACCTTCTTCCCCATGTTCAGCGAGATCCTGACCGGCGAACGCATCAGCGTGGCCGCACCTTTCTTCAACAAGGTCAATGGGCCACTCTTTTTACTCCTCTTGTTGCTGATGGGCGTGGCGCCCTTGCTGGGCTGGCGCCACACGAGTCTGGCTGCGTTCCGCAAGCAATTCACCTTCCCCACGCTGGCGGCGCTGGGGGTTGGCGTCTTTGTCTTTGTCGTGGCGCGTAGCCTCTACCCGATGATCGGATTGGCGATCTGCGCGTTTGTGATCGCCACGATCATTCAGGAGTATGTGCGCGGCGTGCAGGCGCGTCGCTCGACCACCGGAGAAAATGCGCTCGTCGCGGTCGGAAATTTATGGAGGCGCAATGGCCGTCGCTATGGCGGCTACATCGTTCACATCGGCATTGTGTTGATCGGCGTGGCCGTGATCGGGAATGAGTTCTATCAGCAGTCACTGAGTGTGACGTTGGCTACGGGCGAAAGCGCCACCGTGGGACGGTACCAGATCGTCTACAACGGGATGCAGACCGACCGGCAGGCCAACTTGATGGAGTTCGGCGCCCAGCTCGAGGCATTCAACCTAGACAGCGGCCAGCGGGTTGCGACTGTCGTGCCAAAGCGCAACATTTACGACAAGACGCCTGATATGCCGACCAGCGAAGTCGGGCTGCACATGTCGCCCATCGAGGATGTCTACGTCGTGTTGAATGGCTGGGACAGCGGCGGCGCCTCCGCCACCTTTACGATCTACATCAACCCGCTGACGATGTGGATGTGGGTGGGTGGCATTGTATTGGTGATTGGCACCCTGATCGCGGCCTGGCCCAATCCCGTGCGCCGCCGCAATGAAAGCGTGCGCGGGCTGGCCTATGCAACCGGCGACGATTGATTAAAAATAGCTTCAAGGAATCTGGTATGTCGTTCATCATTGGACTTCTGATCGCTTTGTTGATATCGGGTTTGGCGATCGCCGCGGTGGTCTGGCCGCTGCTCAAACGGGGGCCGGCGCCGGTATTGATCGAAGACGACCGGTTGACGGAGCTTCTTCATCGCAAAGAGCAGGTATTGGCCTCCATCAAAGAGTTGGAGTTTGATTACCGCGTGGGTAAGTTGAGTGAAGCAGATTATCAGCAATACGATCAGCGTCTGCGTCGGCAAGCCATTGGCCTCATGCAGCAGATCGAGCAATTGGCGCCGGAAAGTGCGGGGGTGGACGCCACCCTGGAGCACGAGATTCAACGCCGCCGCCTGGTCACCGCCGATGCCACCGCGTCGCCGCCTGTGGCTGATGTCAGCGTAGAAGCGGAGATCGCTCGCCGGCGTCGCATATCTAGCGTAACGTCCATCACGGCTGCGGCCCCATTGCCGGCCAATGGCGGGACAACCAAATACTGCACCGAGTGCGGCAGTCAGGTCTCGCCACAACATAAATTCTGCGCCAACTGTGGCGCGCCGTTGGCTGAACTGGCCGCCGCTCCCCAGTAGTTGCTAGAGCAACAAAAACGCTCGTTGGTGGACAATCAAACCAGCGGGCGTTTTCTGTCTGGATCGGGCCGCCTGCAACGCGCCCCAGCGCTGCTAGCTTTTCGTCTCAGGCTTCGAGCAACCGCACCACGCGTTCCCGCCCATTCCACCTGACTGTGATGCGAACATCGCAAATCGAACTGACCCAACAATAGCAATACCTTCGCCAAAAAAGGGGAAAGATAGAGCGGTCGTGTAGGATAGGCTTATCACCGACAAAAGTGGAATTCCTATCAGACAGAACCGCTCATGATCGAGATTATCGCACTGCTTCAAT
>Ga0154020_10002771_pt1 | contig 21329 bp, 16 predicted proteins | sample Klosneuvirus_201_FD_109709 | JGI IMG/M metagenome (GOLD analysis project Ga0154020, IMG submission 109709) | Active sludge microbial communities from wastewater, Klosterneuburg, Austria - Klosneuvirus_20160825_MG | ecosystem: Engineered > WWTP > Aerobic digester > Activated sludge | place... | reverse complement strand
TGTAAAACAGAAAACAGAATTGTTTACGTAAATTCGTACTTATCACATGGAAACTGCAATAGACATACCGAAATACAATCTCAGCGAAGAAGAGGAGAAAAAAGAGATCCTGCGGCATTACCGCGGGCTTTTGCGCGTTTTAAAGCTTAAACTGAAACCCGGCGATAAACAATTGCTGCGTACCGCTTTTGAAATAGCTGCCAAAGCACATGAAACCATGCGCCGGAAAAGCGGCGAGCCATATATACTTCATCCTATTGCCGTAGCCAAGATCTGTGTAGAAGAGATCGGGCTGGGTATCCGCAGTACGATCTGTGCACTGCTGCATGATACCGTTGAAGACACGGATATTTCCCTGGAAGATATTCAACGGGAATTTGGCACCGAAGTGACCAAAATTGTGGATGGCCTTACCAAGATCAGTACGGTAATGGATACCAACAGTACACAACAGGCCGATAATTTTAAAAAGATATTATTAACCCTCACCGATGACCCCAGGGTGATATTGATAAAACTTGCCGACCGGCTGCACAATATGCGGACGCTGGAGAGCATGAAACGGGAGAAACAGTTAAAGATCTCGAGCGAAACGATCTTTGTATATGCACCCCTTGCCCACCGTATGGGTTTATACAATATTAAAACCGAACTGGAAGACCTGGCCATGAAATACATGGAGCCGGATACCTATAAATACATTGCCCAAAAATTAAGTGATACCCGGAAGGAACGTACCAAATACATCAATGATTTTATCAGGCCGTTAAAAGAAAAACTGGTTAAAGCCAATTTTGATTTTGAGATCTATGGCCGACCGAAAAGCATCCATTCCATCTGGAATAAAATGAAAAAAAAGGGAGTGGGTTTTGAAGAAGTGTATGACCTTTTTGCCATCCGCATCCTGGTAAATACATCTTTGGAAAAAGAAAAGGAAGAATGCTGGAAAGTGTACAGTATCATCACGGATGAATATAACCCCTCACCCGAAAGGCTCAGGGACTGGTTAAGCAACCCCAAAAGTAACGGTTACGAAGCATTGCATACAACAGTGATGGGACCGCTTGGCAAATGGGTGGAAGTACAGATCCGGACCAGGCGTATGAATGAAATTGCAGAAAAAGGTTTGGCAGCACACTGGAAATATAAGGAAGGCAAGGATGATGAAAGCCGCTTCGACAAATGGTTTCACCAGATACGCGAAGCACTGAGCAACCCCGATGACAACTCCGTGGATTTTTTACAGGATTTTAAAACCTCGTTTCTTGCAGAAGAGATCTATGTATACACCCCAAAGGGAGAAGTAAAGATGCTGCCCATTGGTGCTTCGGCCCTGGATTTTGCTTTTGGCGTACACACGGCTGTTGGCAGTAAATGTATTGGCGCCAAAGTCAATCACAAACTGGTACCCATCAGCCATAAATTACGCAGCGGCGACCAGATCGAGATCATTACCAGCGCCAAACAAAAACCCAATATTGAATGGCTGAATTTTGTGGTAACCAGCAAAGCCAAATCAAAAATAAAAGATACCCTTAAAGAAGAAAAAAGGCATATCGCAGAAGAGGGGAAATATACTTTGCAGCGAAAACTGGATGGCATGGGTGCTGCCATGAACCAGCATAATATGGAAGAACTCACCGCTTTTTATAAAGTTCACTCAAGCCTTGACCTGTTGTATGAAATTGCCATAAAAAAAATAGACCTTAAGGAATTAAAGGAATTTACACTGCATGGCGATAAACTGGTGCCGCCAAAACCTGTAAAACATGTTGCAGAAGAAAAAACAGACAAAGACTTTCATGCAAAAACGTACAGTAAAAAAGATGCGGAGCTGATCATTTTTGGCGAAAGCAGCGATAAGATACAATATACACTGGCCAATTGCTGCAAACCCATACCGGGTGATGATGTATTTGGTTTTGTTACCACCGGCGAAGGGCTCAAAATTCACCGTACCAACTGCCCCAATGCAACCCGGTTACTGGCCAATTACGGGCACCGCGTTGTAAAAACCAAGTGGGCAAAAAATAAAGAGATCTCTTTCCTCACCGGCTTAAAAATTATCGGGCTTGATGATGTGGGTGTGATACATAAGATCACCAACCTCATCAGCGGTGAATTAAAATTTAATATTTCGGCAATGACCATTGAAGCCAAAGAAGGTATATTTGAGGGCAATGTAAAAATATTTGTACACGATAAGGAAGAACTGGATGAACTGGTAGACCGTTTAAATGCCATGAGCGGAATCGAAAGGGTGGACAGGTATGATACGGAGTAAGGAAGTAGGGAGTCAGGAGTCGGGTGTCCACCTTCGCTAAAGCTACGGTGGATAAAGAGGAGAAGTCAGTAGCGAAATAAAAATTTAAAACATAAAAAAATCTCGAAGTAAAAAATACCCAAATCGAGTTCTCCCGGTATACCGGGGGGTTGGGGTGAGGCTATGCAGGAATTAATAGATCGTTTAAAATCAAATGCAGGTATCACAAATGAACAGGCTGTAAAGGCACTGGAGACCATTAAGGATTTTGTAAAAGAAAAATTTCCGATGTTGGGCGGGGCAGTTGATAATATGTTTGGCACTGCGCAATCTTCATCCGAAGATGAAATATAAAAATTTTTATGGCCTCATTGATTATTACAGTAATCCAGCACCGCATCAATTTCTTCCCTGGATAACATAGAAGGTATCATAACCGTTTTGTATTTTTTTTGAAGCTCAGCAGCATAACTGTCTTTTTGAATTACAGATATCGGGTTCCTGATAAACTCATACATCAGTTCCGGATCCTTCCACCGGTCCGCTGCACCTTTTAATGAAGGCCCGGTAAAATCAATATCGCATTTATGGCATGAGGCACAGTGCATGCTGTATAACCCGGCCGCATCAATATTAGGATTGATCTTATTACCGGCCTGCTTGCCTGAACTGTTATTACAGCTTATCATTACAACTGATATGGCAATACTATAAAAGAATCTCATCATTCATTAAATTAGAAATGGAAAACGTTCAAAGCGACGTTAAATTGTATGTTACGGCCTTTACTTTAAAACTTCCCTGCTGATCACCAGTTTTTGTATTTCACTGGTTCCTTCACCAATGGTACAAAGTTTACTGTCCCTGTAAAATTTTTCAACCGGGAAGTCTTTGGTATAACCATAACCGCCAAATATCTGCACGGCATCTGTACTTACCCGCACGGCTACTTCGCTGCTGTAGTATTTTGCCATGGCCGATTCCTTGGTCATGGGCAATCCACGCATTTTTAGATCACAGGCCTGTTTTATTAAAAGGTCTGCTGCTTCAATTTCGGTTGCCATGTCGGCCAGTTTAAAACTGATACCCTGGAAACTGGCAATGGGCTTATCAAACTGGTGACGCTCTTTGGCATATTGCAGGGATGCTTCATAGGCCCCTTTGGCAATACCCAGGCCCAACGCTGCAATGGATATACGGCCACCATCCAGCACTTTCATGCTTTGTTTAAATCCCTGTCCCACTTCACCGATCCGGCTTGTATCGGGGATCCTGCAATTATCAAAGATCATTTCGGCAGTTTCACTGGCCCGCATACCCAGCTTATTTTCTTTTTTACCTGCACTAAAACCAGGTGTACCCCTTTCAATAATAAATGCAGTAGAATTATCTTTTGCCCTGGGTTCGCCGGTTCTGCAAATAACCACAGCTACATCGCCGCTTTTACCATGGGTTATCCAGGATTTTGTTCCGTTGATGATCCAGTGATCCCCGTCTTTGACCGCTGTTGTTTTCATATTACCTGCATCGCTGCCTGTATTGGCCTCAGTTAATCCCCAGGCACCAATTAATTCAGCAGTGGCCAGTTTGGGTAAATATTTCTGCTTTTGTTCTTCATTTCCAAATGTGAGTATGTGCCCGGTACAAAGCGAATTATGTGCAGCCAGCGATAAACCAATGGAACCGCAAACTTTTGATATTTCCTGGATGATCTGGTTATATTCGTAGTAACCCAAACCGCTGCCGCCATATTTTTCCGGTACCAATACACCCATCAATCCCAGTTTACCCATTTCCTTAAAAATATGCACCGGGAATTCCTGGCTCTCATCCCATTCCATTAAATGCGGCTTTATATGCTGCAAAGCAAATTCTTTTGCAGTATGTGCAACCTGTTGGGTAAGTTCTGAAGTAGTAAAATTCATAATAAAGCGATCGTTGAGGGTGCAATTTAAGGCATTTTAAAATAACAGCTGTTGCCGGCACTTCATTTTACGGTGAGATATGGACCCGCTTTCATATACAGATCATCAGTAATGATCATAATTTTTTTCAGGTCATCCAGGGTTGCAAATTGTCCATGCAATGTTCTGTACTGAACAATGGCATTGGCAATATTAAAACGTATGTAGGGATGTACTTTTAATTCATCGGTTGTGGCCGTATTGATGTTGATCTTTTTTACATCAGTATTAAGAATGACCAGTTTATCCTTTATTTTCCGGAAAACAGAATCGGGTAATGCAAAGGTTTCGGCAACCTGGTCCACTTTATAAAAACCGCCCAGTTTTTCACGAAAAGCAACAATTCGGTTTGCCAGTTTGCTGCCAATTCCCGGTAAGGCTATAAAGGCCGCTGTATCCGCCTCATTGACATCAACAGCGGTAATGGAAAATGTTGGTTTTTTATAAGTATTGAATGCAGGCGGTGATGTTGATGCAGCGGGTTTATTTTGAGATTTTTCCGTAATTCTTACAAAGGGCAATAATCTTTTTACTTCATCCGCATGCAGGCCCCAAATCTTACCAATATCCTCCGGCTTATTGAACCTGCCGCCTTTTGATGTATAGTTCTGAATGGTATTTGCTGTTTTTTCGCGTACACCCAGTTTTATCCAGCCACCTGCTGGCAGAGTGTTGGGATCAAAATAAAACAATTCGCCTTTAGGGTTTCTGCTATAGCCATTTTTTGCCGGGGATTGGTATGGTGTAAAATTGTTTTCATCAAAATTCCGGTTTATAAAATTGCCCGTACTGTCCTGCTGTTGCATATTGAGCGCAGTAATCTCTTTTTCAAATGCAGTATGGTCAACCGGTTTTGATTTAATGAACAGGTGAAATAAAAAAGGCAGGGTGATGCATACGATGATCAGTAAAAAAATAACAGCAATGCCTGCCCGTTCTTTACGGGTAAAGGAAAGATATTCGGGTACCATTTTTTTTTGCCTGGCCACTTAACAGCCAAGGTACGTGTACCGGTCAGAAAAAAAACGGGAAAACCAACATCAGGAACTGAGAAAAAAACAATTTAATTTTCAGTAGATACTCATGATCAATTAAAATGAATTTCCTGGCCATCGAAGGCCAGTTGAATACCCTGTGGCAGATCATTATTAATTACCTCATGCCTGCCCAACTGGTGGCTGATATGCGTAAAATAACCTGTGGGCACACCCAGTTCCTGTACCATGGAAACCGCTTCATCGAGTGTAAAATGAGAGATATGGCTTTCCTTACGCAATGCATTCAGCACCATGGTTTCACTGCCTTTGATCTTTTCTTTTTCTTCATCATCAATTTTATTGGCATCGGTGATGTAGGTAAATTTTCCAAACCGAAAACCCAGGACAGGCATTTTTAAATGCCATACCATTACCGGCATAACCGGTATATCGCCGATCATAAAAGCATTTCCATTGATGGTAATAATATTAAGATTGGGTATGCCCGGGTATTTTTTATCAGAAAAGGCATAGGCAAATTCCCGTTTTATTGCTTCTTCTGTTAATGAGTTTGCATACAGATCCATGGGTTTATCCTGGTAATAGTTAAAGGCCCTTACATCATCCAGCCCGGCGATATGATCCTTGTGCGGGTGGGTAAATAAAACCGCATCCAGCTTCATCACATTGGCACGCAGCATCTGGTACCTGAAATCGGGTGTGGTATCCACTACTATGGTGGTGTTTTTACTTTCAACCAGAATACTTGAACGCAGCCGGGTATCTTTTTTATCGGCAGATGTACAAACCGCACAATGGCACCCGATCATAGGGATACCGCTGCTGGTACCGGTACCAAGAAATGTAATTTTTAACGGGGGACATTGCATTTGGCAAAAATACACAATTGGCAATTGGCAATAAGCAATTGGCAAATTGCTGCATATAGCAGTAAATCCGGGAAAAATAGAAATGCAGGAAAAATCATCAGGCATTTTGTCTGTACGCAGAATGCCCACAGGGCTCTGTGAGTTGTTCATTGCAAATTGCCTATTGTCTATTTGGCCACACTCATCACCTCTTCATACACTTTCTGGCTTTCATGGGTAAGTGCATCCACATTTATTTCAAGTTGAGGCATGAGGTCTGTCAGGGCATTCATTCTTCCTTCGGTTTGAAAGAATTTATTGATCACGATCACTTTCTTATCCTGTAAGATGCAATAGCCTGTTTGAAAAGTACCTCTTTCATAACGGATAACATAACCGCTTTCTTCGGCGATCTTTTCTAACTTGTCTAAATTATGTTGTGTGTGTTTCATTAAAATTCAAAAATCAAAAGTTAAAAGTCAAAACCTTAATGCATTACAAAATTAACAACTCATGTGTGTTGTAAGATTTAAAGTTATCACCATTGCGTTGAAAAACCGGGTAAAATTCCCAAAATATATCCGCTGTTTTTAATTTTGACTTTTACCTTTTTACTTATTCGTCATCCTTATAACGGGCACGATCATCTCTTCCAAACTTATTCCCCCATGCTGAAAAGTATTGCGGTAATAATTTACAAAATGATTATAATTATTGGGATAACACAAATACAGGTCGCCTTTGGCAAAAATAAATGAAGAGTTAACATTGGGTACCGGCAACCCGGCTTCACGCGGATCCCTGAATGCCAGTACATCTTTGGCTTCATAGTTTAAATTACGGCCATGCTTGTAACGCAGGTTGGCAGTGGTTTGTTTATCGCCAATAACCTTTGCCGGCGTATTCACACGAACGCTGCCATGATCGGTTGCCAGGATCATGGTCATTTTTTTATCCGATATTTTTTTCAGTGCCTGGTGCAGCGGCGAATGCATAAACCAGCTTTCGGTAATACTGCGGTAACTGGTTTCATCACCGGCCAGCTCTTTCAGTACTTCCATTTCGGTACGTGCATGGCTCAGCATATCCACAAAATTGTACACGATCACATTGATGTCATTCTCCATCATGTTGTGTATATTATCTACCAGCTTTTGCCCGTCGTGGTTATTGGTTATTTTGGTATAGGAATATTTCAGGTCACCCTTGCCCATTGCTTTTAACTGTGCCTTAAAGAATATCTCTTCCGACATATTCTTGCCGCCATCCTCATCATCATTTTTCCACTGCTCCGGAAACTTTTTTTCAATTTCAACAGGCATCATGCCGGCAAATATGGCATTACGTGCATATTGTGTAGCAGTGGGCAGTATGGCATAGAAAGTTTCTTCTTCATGAATACGGAAGCTTTCCGCAAAAATGGGCTGTATGGTTTTCCATTGGTCAAACCGTAAATTATCAATGATCACAAAAAACAGGGGGGTCCCTTTTTCGAGGTGTGGAAAAACCTTGAACTTCATCAGGTTATGCCCCATAATGGGTGCATCGGTACTTTTAGGGTTAACCCATGAGGCATAGTTCCTGGAAATAAATTTGAAGAACTCTGTATTAGCCTCACTTTTTTGTGCCTGGAAAACTTCCTGCATTTCGGGGCTGTCGCTTTTTTTCATTTCCAGCTCCCAGTAAACCAGTTTGCGGTAGATCTCCATCCACTCGTTATAATCGGGATTGCTGTTTAAAGCCATAAACAAACTGCGGAATTCCTGCTGGTAAGCCGATGTTGTTTTTTCGGCAACGAGCCGCTTATTATCAATTAATTTTTTCAGGCTCAGCCAAACCTGGTTTGGATTAACCGGTTTGATCAGGTAATCACTGATCTGCGATCCGATGGCCTCGTCCATTAAATTCTCAGCTTCATTCTTGGTTATTAAAACCACCGGTAAATTACTTTTCAGTTCTTTGATCTGCTGCAGGGTTTGCAGGCCTGTAATACCCGGCATGCTTTCATCCAGCAATACCACATCCACAATATTATCCTTTACATATTCCACCGCATCAAATCCATTGGTTTTGGTATGTACTTCATATCCCTTATTCTCCAAAAACATCACCTGCGATGTAAGGCTGTCAATTTCATCATCTACCCAAAGAATTTTAGCTACACTCATGTAAAAGATTTAAAGTTTAATATTTAAGGTTTTGGGGCCGGCAGGTATCAAAAGGCATTTTCAGGGTATCCCTTTTTTAGCTTTCATCTATCTGAAACAGGAAATGCCCAAATCATATCATTTCCCGGATATGCACAAATTTAATTTTTTATATTAATGATGCTGTGCTTTATTTAGCTTTGTACAACTTTTAACAAATACCGGTCATGCTGCAGGCATAACCATAAACAATAATCTTCAAACAACTGACCTTTAATGCCTTTCAGGAAAATTATTAACGACCCGGTGTATGGTTTTATTACTATTGATGATGAACTGATCTACCAGGTTATTGCCCATCCTTATTTTCAAAGGTTGCGGCGCATCAGCCAGATGGCCATGGCCAACCTGGTGTACCCAGGCGCTGTTCACAGCAGGCTGCACCATGCATTGGGTGCCTATCATTTAATGGGTATTGCTTTGCAGGAATTAAAGAACAAGGGTACGCAGATCTCAGCCGAAGAAGAACAGGCTGCAAAAATTGCGATCCTTTTACATGATATTGGCCATGGCCCCTTCAGTCATGCTTTAGAACATGTATTGATAGAAAGCATACATCATGAAGACCTTTCTTTAATGATCATAAAAGAACTCAATAAACAGTTCAGCGGCAAACTGAACCTGGCACTGGAGATCTTTACAGACCGCTATCACAAAAAATTCCTGTACCAGCTCATCAGCGGACAGCTGGATGTGGACCGTATGGATTATTTAAACCGTGATAGTTTTTTTACAGGCGTAAATGAAGGCGTGATCGGGTATGACCGTATTTTAAAAATGCTCACCGTTCATAATGGCGAACTGATGGTTGAGGAAAAATCCATATATTCAATTGAAAAATTCCTGGTGGCCCGCCGCCTTATGTACTGGCAGGTATACCTGCACAAAACCGTTTTATGTGCCGAGCAAATGCTGCAACGCATCATTAAAAGAGCCAAATACCTAAAAGCTGCCACGCAACAGCCCCTGCACAATTTTATTACACAACCCCTGCAAACTGTAACACTGGAAGAATTCTGTAACCTGGATGACTATGATGTGCTGGCTGCCATTAAGGGCTGGCGCCATCATGAAGACAAAATATTATCGGGCCTGTGCAATGGAATTATTAACCGGCAATTGCTGAAAGTTCAGTACTTTGCCAACCCGGTTGATGAAAAAATGGTGCAGGAAAAACTTGCAGCGGCATGTAATAAGTTTAATATAAATACCGAAGACGCGGGGTGGCTCGTATTTACCGGCGAAGTGAGCAGCAGTACCTATAACCTGGAAGAAGAACATATCCATATTCTTTTTAAAGACGGTACCGTTAAAGACATTTCGGAAGTAGACAATGCCCTTATAAATCAAAACCTGATGGGCAAGGTTAAAAAATATTACATTTGTTATACCAGGTGACCCGTTATCATTGCCGGTACAAAGTAAAAGCACTGTTATTAACAACCATGAACAATTAACCATTAACCAGATTATGCATTTTACCGCTGCACAGATAGCAACCATTATAAATGGCAACATTGAAGGTGATGCCGGTACACCGGTAACATCTTTTGGCAGGATCGAAGATGCAGAAAAAGGTCAGTTGGCTTTTTTATCAAATCCCAAATACGAAGAATTTCTCTATAGTACCAAAGCATCAATCGTTATTATTAATGAGGTACAGGAGATCAGGCAACCCATTACAACCACCGTTATAAAAGTACCCGATGCCTATTCAGCTTTTGCATTGCTGCTGGATAAATACCAGCAGATACAACGGCAACAGTTACACGGTATACAGGAGCCATCACATATTGCAGCAACCGCAAAAATCGGGGAAAATGTTTACATAGGCGCCTTTGCCTACCTGGGTGAACAGGTGATTGTTGGCAATGGTGCAAAAATTTACCCCAATGCCTATTTGGGAAATAATGTACACATTGGGGAAAATTCGATCATTCATCCGGGAGTAAAGATCTATCATGACTGTATCATTGGTAAAAATGTAACCATACATGCCGGAACAGTTATTGGCAGTGATGGATTCGGCTTTGCTCCCCAGTCGGATGGTACGTTTAAAAAAGTTCCCCAAATTGGTAACGTGGTAATAGAAGATGGTGTTGAAATTGGTGCCAATACCACCATTGACCGTGCCACGATCGGCAGTACCCTGATAAAATCAGGCGCCAAACTGGACAACCTGTTACAGATCGCACATAATGTGGAAGTGGGTAATAACTCGGTGATCGCAGCACAAAGCGGCATCAGCGGCAGTACCAAGATCGGTAATAATGTAATGATCGGCGGACAGGTTGGCATTGTTGGGCATATTAAAATTGCCGACGGTGCCAGGATCAATGCACAAAGCGGTGTCAGTAAATCAATTAAAAACCCCAACTCGGCAGTTACCGGATCACCTGCATTTGATTACACTGCAGCACTCCGGAGCCAGGCAGCCAGCCGCAATTTACCCGGACTGGAAAAAAGGGTGCTGGAACTTGAAAAACAGCTTAAAGCCCTGATGGAGCAGGCGCCGGGTAAAAATTCAGCCTAAACTATTCAACATCAGTATTGTTAATCAGCATATATCTTCCAATGTGTTAACATTTTCTTTTCCACACGGGCTTTAAAAATAAAATACCTTTGCCTGTTATTAAAATCACCTTAAACAGAAATACCTTACCCAAAGTTTAAAAATTATTTTTTTGAGAATCCTCTTACATAGCATCTTCCCTTTCGTTTTAATTTTTTTTGCATCAGTATCCATTGCACAAACCTTTTCCCTGTCCGGAACCGTAATTGACGGCCATACCAAAGAACCGGTAAGTTATGCTTCGGTTTATTTTGCAGGATCGGGCATCGGGAAAACAACCGACAGCTCCGGTAAATTTTCTTTTAACCTGTCCAATTTTAAAGATGATACCCTGCTGGTGAGTTTTATCGGGTTTGAGATTTACAAAATACCCGTAACCCGTTTACAACATAATAACACACTCAATATCCAGCTGGAAAGGGGCGGGGCAAAAAACGAAGTGGTCATTAAAGCCAAATGGAACCGCGGACTGTACCTGTGGAAAAAAATAATGAGTAAAAAGAAACAGTACAACAGGTATGATCTTGCCAATTTCAGTTACGAAGCATACAATAAGCTGGAAATAGATATCAAGAACTTCAACGCAGATAAGGCCAAAAAGAATTTTTTGCTTAAAAATTTCTCTTTCATTTTTGATAACATCGACAGCACATCCGAAGCTGTTCCTTTTTTACCTGCTTATTTAATAGAAAGTGTCAGTGACTATGCCTACCAAAGCAGCCCGAAAAAATTTTCCGAAAACATAAAAGCCAGTAAAACCACCGGGTTCGACAATGAAAGTTTCAGCAAACTGCTGGGCGTAATGAACCAGAATGTAAGCATCTACAGCAATTTTGTGAATGTGATGGATAAGGATTTTATCAGCCCTTTTAATGACCGGGCCGATGCTTATTATATTTTTACTGTGCCCGATACCCAGGTCATTAACGGCAACAAATTGTACCATTTTGTATTCAGGCCAAAACGTGCCGGGCAAAATACTTTTGAAGGGGATGCATGGGTTACGGAAAAAACATTCCAGATACGCAAGATCTCTTTATATCTTGGAAAGGATGCCAATATTAATTATATAGACCGCATCAGCGTTTTCCAGGAATATATTCCCATCAACGATTCTGTGATATTCTTAAACCGGGATAAGTTCTTTGCCGATTTCAGGGTGCTTGGAAAAAACTCACTCACACTAATTGGACGCAAAACCACATCCTATAAGGACATTGTGATCAACAGTGATTCATTAACTGCGGTTTTTAAGGACCAGCACATTGAAGAAGTTGTAACTTCTGAAAAATCTGTAACCCAGCAAACCGATTCTGCCTGGAGTGATCTTCGGCATGATACCCTCTCGAAAAATGAAAAAGCGATCTATGAAACGATAGACAAACTGCTGGAAATGCCCAAATTTCAAAAACTGCAGCGCAATCTTAAATTTTTAGCCGGCGGGTACCGTGAAGTGGGCAAATTTGAAATTGGCCCATGGTTTAACTGGGTAAGTGGTAACCAGTGGGAAGGTACCCGTTTCAGGTTTGACCTGGGCACTACCAAAAAACTGATGAAAAATGTTTACCTGCATGGCTATGCAGCCTATGGCACCCGGGATAAAAAAATGAAAGGCCAGGTTGAAGCATTCTGGATCCTGCAAAGAGCTCCCAAAAGGATCCGTTTACACTTTTCATATCAAAACGATGTAGATAACGGCATCAGCCAGGTTGGGGAAGTAAGCCAGGATAATATTTTTTCGCTGGCCATCCGGAAACCCAACGTAACCCGCAAATTCATCAATGTAAAGGATATCAGGTTTGAAGTGTTTAATGAACTCGGCAAGGGTTTCTCTACCGAGTGGTTTGTGAGCCATCGCCAATATTTACCCCTGCTTAACCTGCCGGCACTGGATGCTTTCCCGGTAAACAAAGGCACATCGCTTACCAATTTTGAACTCTCCCTGAAATTACGGTTTGCTTACCTGGAAAGATTTATCGAAACAGATTATAACCGGTATACATTGGGCACCAAATATCCCATTGTGGAATTGATGCTTGGTAAAGGGATCTCCGGCGTATTTAACAGTGCCTACAATTATACCAAGTATTCGCTGACCATAAAAGATTACATGAAAATATCCCCATATGGAACCATTTCATATAAAGTGTTTGGCGGGAAAATTACCGGGGCCATGCCGTTTACCAATTTGGAAAATCACCCGGGGAATGATCTTTTTTATTATGGCCGCAATGTATATAATCTCATGAACCGGTTCGAATACCTGAGCGATCAATATGCCGGTGTAAATGTTGAACACAATATCGGTTCGGGCATTTTCCGCTTCATACCTGTTACCCGTAAACTGAAATGGCGGCAGTTCTGGACCGTTAAAGCACTTTGGGGTTCATTAAATAATGAAAATAACATCATCAATAATAAAACCGGGACCTTCAAAACCCTGAATGGCAGGTCGTATGTTGAAGTGGGTACCGGAATAGATAATATCTTAAAAGTATTGCGTCTCGATTTTATATGGAGACTTTCTCCTGCCCCGTCCTTTGCCGGTACAAAATCCAAGTTTGGCATTTTTGGAAGCTTCCAGTTCCAGTTTTAATAACATACGGATAATACTGAATTTCGGGGAGGCTGCCCTTTTTTAATTAAATGGGATAGTTTTCCATATTTTTGTAGCTATGGAGCTGAAGAAAGCAAACGTGCATTTTCAACATACGATCAGGGAAGAATTAACCATCGCCGGTGCCGGTATACATACCGGTGCAGCAGTTACGATGAAATTAAAACCTGCAGAACCCAATACAGGCATTAATTTTAAAAGAGTTGACCTGCCCGAAAAACCACTCGTTAAAGTTGATGTTGACAATGTAATTGAAACCAACAGGAGCACAACCATTGAGGTGAACGGCGCCAGGGTAAGTACAATAGAACACCTGATGGCAGCCCTGGTAGGCATGCAGATCGATAATGTACTGATAGAAATAGATGGAGAAGAAGTGCCCATACTGGATGGCAGTGCAAGGCCCTTTGTTGAAGCGCTTGAAAAAACGGGAACCACGCAGCAGGATGCGCCAAAAATATATTATGATATCCAGCACAATATCACTTTTATTGATGAAGAAAAAAAGGTGGAGATGGTGGCATTGCCCTATCATGGATTCCGCATCAATACGCTGATAGATTTTAATTCGCCTGTATTGGGAACCCAGCATGCCGACCTGAAAAATATTGCAGACTTTAATGACCAGATCGCTTCAAGCAGGACCTTTTGTTTTTTTCATGAACTGGAACAACTGCTGGCCAACAACCTCATTAAAGGTGGAGATATCAATAATGCCATTGTTGTGGTAGATAAACCTGTTACCGGCGAACAGGTTCAGCGTATCTCCAAAGTATTCAATAAAACAGATGTACAGGTAAGTGAGGAGGGAATATTAAATAACCTGGAGCTCCGTTTCCCGAATGAACCTGCACGGCATAAATTACTGGATGTGGTTGGCGACCTGGCGCTCGTAGGTTTTCCTTTCAGGGCACATATCATTGCCAACAGGCCAGGGCACTCGTCCAATGTTAAATTCGCAAAAAAGATAAAGGAACATATTAAAAAGATAAAAAACAAACAGGATATTCCAAAATATGACCCACTACAGGTGCCGTTACTGGATATTCATGCCATTGAAAGAATTTTACCGCACCGGTATCCTTTTTTATTGGTTGATAAGGTAATGGAGTTGACCGAAAATCATGTGGTGGCCATTAAAAATGTGACATATAACGAACCTTTCTTCCAGGGACATTTCCCAGGTAATTGTGTAATGCCTGGTGTATTACAGATAGAAGCTTTAGCCCAGGCCGGGGGATTCCTGGCCATTCCACGCAATACAGAAGACCAATATGATACTTATTTTTTAAAAATAGAAAACTGTAAATTCAAACAAAAAGTAATTCCGGGAGATACGATGATCCTGAAAATGGAATTGTTAAGGCCTATCCGAAGGGGCATTTGCGAAATGAAAGGAACTATACATATTGGAGATAAACTCGTAGCCGAAGCTGTTTTGGTTGCACAAATTGTAAAAAGAATCAAAGAGTAAGTATGATAAGTCCACTTGCATATATAAGCCCGGATGCTACACTTGGAAACAATGTAAGGATAGACCCTTTTGCCGTGATACACGAAAATGTGACGATCGGTGATGATACACATATCATGTCCAATGCCGTGATCATGGCTGAAAGCTTTATCGGTAAACATTGTATTGTTTATCCGGGTGCTGTAATTGGTGCAGTACCGCAAGACCTTAAATTTGTTGGCGAAAAGACTACTGTTGAAATTGGCGACCATACAACCATCAGGGAATTTGTAACCATTAACAGGGGCACTAAAGACCGCTGGAAAACTGTAGTTGGCAAACATTGCCTGCTGATGGCCTATTCACATGTAGCACACGATTGTATCCTGGGCGACCATGTAATACTTGCCAATACAGTACAACTTGCAGGCCATGTGGAGGTAGGCGACTATGCTATATTGGGTGGCCTGTCGGGCGCTTCACAATTTACCAGGATCGGCAAACATACTTACATAGCCGGCCACACGGTAATCAGTAAAGATGTACCGCCTTTTATTAAAGCAGGCCGTACCCCTATCAGTTATATAGGGGTAAATTCTGTTGGGCTTCAAAGAAGAGGTTTCAGCAAGGAAATAATCAATGAGATACTCGAGATATACCGTAATATCTACTATAAAGGCCTCAACATTACACAAGCGCTTGAGATCATTGAAAACAAACTTCCCGAAAGTGTAGAAAAAACAGATATCATTACTTTTATCAAAGAAAGCGAAAGAGGCATTATCAAGCAGTTTACCAAAGAAGAATCTGATGAAGATTAGTTTGCAGAATGTGGGCAAACGTTTTAACCGGGAGTGGATCTTCCGCCACTGCAGTTATGATTTTTTACCCGGTAAAAATTATGCCGTTACCGGCCCCAACGGCTCCGGAAAATCAACGCTGCTGCAGGTGATCGCCGGTGCTACCCTGCATAACGAAGGAACCATTGAATACAACAGCAGTCAGCGTACAATCACTACCGAACAACATTATACAAATATCTCCATCGCAGCACCGTACCTGGAACTGATAGAAGAAATGACCGCAAATGAAATGCTGGAGTTTCATGCTGCATTCAAGCCATTGATACAGTCCTTAAGCATTACTGAGATGTTGCAAACTGTTGGATTGGGAAATGCCGTCAACAAACAGATCCGTTATTTCAGCAGCGGCATGAAACAACGGTTAAAACTGGCGCAGGCTTTTTTCAGCAATACACCCGTGTTGTTGCTGGATGAACCAACCACCAATTTAGATGCAGACGGAATAGCCTTATATCAAAGCCTGATCAGCAATTACACACAAAACAAACTGGTAATCGTTAGCAGCAATGTAAAACAGGAATATGATTTTTGTGAAGAGGTGATCGGGATCGGGAAGTTTAAAACTATGGCTAAGATTTAAACTTTACCAAAATTCACTTAACGCTTACTCGCTATCAATAAGTTTAGATCCGTAAATTTCAGATCAAACCTTTCACTTAAATAAAAATTGGTAAGGCTTCCCTTAAATAAATAGATACCGCTGCGGATATTGATCTTATGCCATACGATATTATCAATTCCGCCGTCTTCGCCGGTTTCCAGCATCAAAGGCATCAATACGTTGCTGATGGCCTGTGAGGCTGTTCGTGCAAACCCGCTGGGGATATTGGGTACACAATAATGGATCACATCATATTTGGTAAACACCGGTTTTTCATGACTGGTTACCTTACTGGTTTCAAAACAACCGCCATGGTCAATACTCACGTCAACGATAACACTTCCCGGGCGCATATTGCTTACCGTTTCTTCTGTTACCACAATGGGCGTTCTGCCGGCTGCACCACTCAATGCGCCCACGGCCACGTCGCAGGTCTTTAACTGCTTGGCCAGTATCTTAGGTTCAAGTACGGAGGTCCACATGCGTACACCGATATTATTCTGCAAACGCTTTAACCGGTAAATACTGTTGTCAAAAACCTTTACACTGGCGCCCATGGCCAAAGCCGTACGGGCAGCATATTCACCCACAATGCCGGCGCCAATGATAATAACTTTGGTTGGGGGAATACCACTGATACCACCTACCAATACCCCTTTGCCATTATTTGTTTTGCTAAGGTATTGCCCGGCGATCAGCATCACGGCACTGCCGGCTATCTCACTCATACTTCTTACGATGGGATTATGACCGGTATCGTCTTTTAAATTTTCAAAACTTAATGCCGTGATCTTTTTATCCATCATCTTCTGCAAAATATCACGTTTCATCACTGCCAGGTGTATAGGGGATATGATATACTGGCTGGGTTTCAGCAGTGCACATTCGCTTTCACTGACCGGTGCGCTTTTAACCAGTATATCACATTCAAAAACTTCTTTTTTATCATAGGCGATCTTTGCACCGGCCTCACTGTAATCTTTGTCAGTATAACTGGCGCCATCGCCGGCACCGGTTTCCACCACTACCCTGTGCCCGTTGGCGATCATCACACCAACAGCATCTGGTGTTAGTGCGATCCTGTTCTCACTAAAAGAATTTTCTTTGGGGATCCCGATCAGCAATTCTGCCCCTTTAGGTTTAATATCTAAGGTCTCTTCCAGCGTTTCATACGTAAATGAAGAAGATACAAAGGGTTTTGATGAAGCCATAAACAGTAAAATTGTAAGGCTACAAATTACAAATTTATTTTCAGCTTTCTGGTATTATCATTTACAGAAGTTATTTCAATATGCAGTGTTTCATCCGGGAAAATACCCGGGGCCTTACCGGGCCATTCCACAAAACAAATATTACCCGAGTACAGGCAATCCTCAATACCCGCATTCAGCGCCTCATTTTCGTCCCGGATGCGGTACAGGTCCATATGATAAATGGTTTGCCCGCCTGTCACCTGGGCCCCGGTAGCAGGGTCAATCGTGTCATTTGTTTTGTATTGGTTGATGATGGAAAATGTGGGGCTTGTGACAACATCCTGAACACCCATCAGTTCGCACAAAGCATGTATAAAAGTGGTTTTACCAGCACCCATTTCGCCATGAAAAGCAAACACTTTATAATTGGCTGCCTTATCCAGCAGCATGGCTGCTGTTTCCTTAACCCGTTCAAGTGTAAAATTTACCTCCATGTTGCAAAGATATTTTCCTTCATTAGCAATTGAGTCACAATTTCAATGAATAATTTTACATTATGGAAAAAACAGAATGGAAAGTAGATGGCATGACCTGCACCAACTGTGCACTGACCATTAACCGCTACCTGGAAAAAGAAGGATTAAAGGAAGTAAAAGTAAATTTCATTGGCGGCGAGGTAAGCTTTGAGATGAACGGGAACAAAACAAAAGAATCTTTAATAAAGGGCATAACCGATCTTGGATATAAAGTAGTGGCCGAAGGGCAACCTGCAACGGGTAAAAAACAACGGGTTTTCTTATCCAACCACTTACAACGCTTCCTTTTCTGCCTGCCGTTTACCGCGGTGCTGATGCTGCACATGCTCCCCTGGCATATCCACTTTTTAATGAATCCCTGGATACAGCTGGCGATCTGTATCCCGGTTTACATAGTTGGTATGGGCTATTTTGGTGTGAGTGCGGTAAAAAGCCTGCGCCGGGGTATTCCCAATATGAATGTATTGATCGCCATTGGCGCCACGGCTGCATTTATTTACAGCCTTATCGGAAGTATTGGCAACATGGGTATGGATTATATTTTTTATGAAACCACAGCCACCATCATCACCCTTGTTTTTTTAGGGGAATGGGTTGAGCATAAATCGGTTGCTTCTACACAAAAGGAATTAAAAAAACTGGAAGCACAGCAGAAAGTAATGGCCAATATGATCGCTTTTGATGATGATCATAAAGAACTCATTTTTGCTGTTGAAAATACAGCTCTTCATGTTGGCGACCTCATATTGGTAAAAACCGGCGAACAGGTACCGATGGACTGTAAAATACTATGGGGCGATGTGCATGTAAATGAATCATTATTGACCGGCGAAAGCAGGCCCGTGCACAAAATAAAAAAAGATGCATTGATCGGTGGAAGCCTCGTAACCAACGGTACCGTTAAAGCGCAGGTAACAGCTGTAGGAAAAGATACAGTGCTCAGTAACATACTTACGCTGGTTAAACAGGCCCAGGGCGAAAAGCCCCCGATCCAGCAACTTGCCGACAGGATCAGTGCCGTATTTGTTCCTGCAGTGCTGGCCATATCGGTGCTGACTTTTTTGATCAATTTCTTCGCCTTTGATATCAGCATAACCAGCTCCTTGATGCGGAGTATTGCGGTGCTGGTGATCAGTTGTCCATGTGCCATGGGACTGGCAACACCTGCTGCCATTGCGGTTGGACTGGGCCGTGCAGCTAAAAACGGCATCCTCTTCCGCAATGCAAAAAGCCTGGAGCTTTTTAAAAATATCAGGACAGTTGTTTTTGATAAAACAGGTACATTAACCAAAGGAAATTTCCGGGTAACCGGTTTCAGCTCACTGGTTTTACCCGAAGATCAGTTCAGGCACCTGGTATTCTCCATCGAAAAATATTCGAATCACCCCATTGCCAAAACGATCACGGCAGACTGGAAGGCCAATAACCCGGTTAACTGGAAAAAAATTGAAGAGATAAAAGGTTTGGGAATGAAAGCCGAAGATGCAACAGGTAATACTTACCAGTTAGGCTCTTATAAAATTGCATCGGCACTGACAGATGATGCAACACATACTGCTTATTTATTGCAGAATGAAAAACTGGTTGGTTGGTTTGATATGGAAGATGAAATAAGGTCAGAAGCCGTGGAAGTGATCAGTTACCTGCATACAAAAAAAATACAGACTGTTTTATTAAGCGGCGACAGTTTGGAAAGAACCAATAAAGTAGCCCATGCTTTAGGGATCGATACCGTGTATGCCGAAAAAACGCCTGAAGAAAAATTGCAGATCATCGAAGAATTGAACCGGGAAAACCCGGTTGCCATGGTTGGTGACGGTGTTAATGATGCTCCGGCACTGGCAAAAGCAACCATTGGTATTTCGATGAGTGATGCCACACAACTGGCTGTTCAAAGTGCACAGGTGGTGTTAATGAATAACGGCATTCAGCACCTGCCTTTGGCCCTGGGTTTGGGTAAACATACATTCATCACCATTAAAGGAAATCTTTTCTGGGCATTTATCTACAATATTGTGGCCATACCCGTTGCAGCCGTTGGTTTACTTCAACCTGGTTTAGCCGCACTGGCCATGGGTTTCAGCGATGTGGTGCTGGCTATTAATTCGATATGGCTGAAATATAAAAAAGTGGTTTAATTTTTTCAACCGGGTTTACTTTCCAGGGAAGGCAAGCTTTGAAAGCTTGCCTTCCCTTTTCAAAATTCAAAAGGCGGTAACTGAGAAAATGATTTAATTTCAGCCAACAATTTACTCCGTTGAACATTCATGAAATTTTAAAAACATATTGGGGCTATGACAATTTTCGCCCGCTGCAGGAAGATATCATCCGGGCAGTGCTGGACGGAAAAGATGTATTGGCATTGTTGCCAACCGGCGGTGGTAAATCCATTTGTTTCCAGGTGCCGGCTATGGCTAAGGATGGCTTGTGCCTGGTGATCAGTCCGCTCATTGCTTTAATGAAAGACCAGGTGGAAGGGTTACAACAAAAAGGGATCCCGGCTTTGGCCATTTACTCCGGCATGAGTTTCCCGGAAATAAAAAAAACACTGCAGAATGCAGCCTATGGCAATTATAAATTTCTCTATGTATCACCCGAGCGACTCGAAACAAATCTTTTTTTAGAATTTTTACCGGCGATGAATATCAACCTGCTGGCTGTTGATGAAGCGCATTGTATATCACAATGGGGATACGATTTCAGGCCGCCGTATGTGCGGATTGCCGCCTTGCGTGAACTGCTGCCAAATGTGCCTGTATTGGCCCTTACAGCATCTGCAACCAAGACAGTGCAGGATGATATTTGTGATAAGTTAATGGCCACCCACCCTCCGCCAGCCGGCGGAGGAGTTTTGGAGTCTTTTAATTCAAAGCATACATTAAATAGTATTGCTGTTGATTCTTGGAAAATATTTCAGCAATCATTTGAACGGCCGAATCTTTCTTATTCTGTTTTTAATGTGCCATCCAAACAAAATAAATTACTGGAGATATTAAAGAATGTACCGGGCACAGCCATAGTATATTGCAAAAGCCGCAAACACACAAAGGAAATAGCGGACCTGCTCAGGCTGAATAATATCAGCGCCGATTATTATCATGCCGGTTTAACCAATGAGGAACGCAATAAAAAACAGGAAAACTGGATCAGCAATAAAACCCGTGTTATAGCAAGTACCAATGCTTTTGGCATGGGCATTGATAAGCCCGATGTA